>OLZH01000008.1_pt1 | contig 139739 bp, 118 predicted proteins | sample 1673821 | NCBI WGS metagenome assembly OLZH01 (sample SAMEA103958128, study PRJEB25191) | human gut metagenome | reverse complement strand
TCAGTTCAAGCACGGACAAGAACTCCTGCCACAACTTCGTCAAATTATCTGCTTGCTGGCTCGCTTACGCTCGCTGTTTTCAATCGTTACAACGATTTTTGCAAGAGCTTGTTTCGCCTGTCGGCTAGATTCTTCACTACGTTCAGAATGACAATACGGAGTAGCATCCATTCTTCCTTGTCATGTTGAGCGAAGTCGAAACATCCAGGCGTAAGCCGCATACAAGCAACTACCCTGCCGTTCACAGCGACACATTATATGCGCGCACGTACATGTACATACACGCACACATGCGATTCGTTTATACATGAATTATAAATCGACAATGCATAAATGTCAACACCAAAATTAAGATTTTCTTTAGGTTTCCACATTTTTCCCTACAAAACGAATGATTTTATCCACATCAAATGTATGATGTCCATACATAAATGCAATTATGTCGGTTTTCTTGCGCAATGTAATTTTGGATATTTATACATACTTATGCAATGTTTTTGCATATTTTGAGAATTTTATGCGTTATATAATATATAAAATGCATATTTTGTATAATAACGTGCGTTGCGAGCGCGTAGCGCGCGGATGTACGCGAATGTGCGCAGATGTGCGCGAGCATACCTGCGCCCGCCCGCCACGATGCATCTTTTAATATGCTTTTTTTAATAAAAGTGGGAAAATGACGTTTTCCTACGGAATAATCAAAGTAGAATAATGATATTTCCCTCGCCGGGAGATTGCCACGCTTACGCTCGCAATGACAATTGCTCAAACGGCATTGCGGTTATGGCAACCGCCCACACGATGTCATTGCGAGGAGCAACAACGTAGCGACGTGGCAATCCCCTAAATAGAAACAAAAATTCTATGGCTATTGCCAATGACCGCACTTGTTTTCGCAATTACTAACCGCGCAAGCCCTCTTAACTCTCAATATGAGAGGGACAAAAACTCGCACCGCAATTCTGCGCGAGTGCTTGCTTGGTGGGTGCGCCTGACGGCTGGATTCCCACGGTCACTCCGTTCCCTCGGAATGACAAGAGTGAGTGGAATGCGTCTGTCGGCTATATTGCCACGCTTAAGCTCGCAATGACAGAATTGGCGGAACACTCACCCTACCTTGTGTCATCCTGAGGCACAAAGTGCCGTGAGGATCTCGCGGGAGCGAAGTGATATCATCGAGCAAAGCTCGATATCATTGAAAAATTCGCCTTTCGGCGAATTTTTAGGTTGCATAGAAGTTCAATCCAATCTTGCAATAACCCCCCAATCGGTCATCGATACATTCAAAGTCACTCCCCTCAAGCCAGATGCTGACGTAACAATACATGATGTCGCCTTTTGCCATGTCCGCTTCGCGTTGGAATACATATTCGTCCGAAAAGAACGGCGTCGTGGCAAAAAAGCCGTTTGCCATATCGTCAAAACGCTTGTCGATGTCAACCGTGGATTCATAATCCTTGACGTAATAATACTTGTCGCCCTTGTGAACCTGTGTCGTAAAGTCGCCCGGATAGGCAACATACTCGATGAAGCCCTCTTCTGCCGTGCGGAAAGTGCCGTCGCCTTTGGCGTTGATGTTGGAGCCGGCAAGACGCTCGTTTTTGGACAATGCGGCATAAATTTTCACGTCGGTGTTCTTTTCAAGCTCGACGGTTTCGTTTTTGAAGCTTTGTCCCCACATGACGCGAACGGCATCGTGAAGTTTGTGTTTGTCAAATTCAAGAGTCATCTCATAGTTGATGTGCGCCGCCTCGTTGCCCGTGTTTTTGAGCATGAAAACAAATCTGATAAATTGCTCGCCGTTTTGTGTGCCAAGTTGCACTTCGTCCGCCTCAAGCATCTCGGCAACTTTGGCAATCGTGTCAAGTTGCTCGGTTTTGTAGCGGACATCATAACTGATGTTCCACATATGCTCCGGACCTTCGGCGTTGAGGTACGGCGTCCAGAAATCGTTGTCCATGGACAACGAGATTGATTTTTCTTTGTTGCGGTTGCTCGCCGTGATGCGAATGTTGTTTTCTTGAACAAACAAAAGCATAATGTACACAACCGAAGTCGTTATGAGCGAAAATACAAGCAGGATGAGCATGGCACGTTTGAGCTTGCGACGCATCTCTTCGCGCTTGACCTTTTTGGAAGCAACGATAGAATCTTCCCACTCTTTTTTCAAGCGGGCTTGCTCCTTTTTGGTCGCAGCGGCGGATTTTTTGTCGCCCTTTGCGCCTTTTGCAGACTTTTTCGACTTGGCAGATTGCTCCGATGCCGATTGCTCGGTTTGGTCGGATTGTTCGTCTTGCGCAGTCGTCTGTTCTGCTTGGGTGTTGTTGATTTCTTGTTCGCTCATGTTTTATATGTTGGTTTTTATCAGGATAACGGTGCGGGATTTTCTATTTATCCGCAACTGCGGCGATAGCCGCAATTTCACGCGCGCTTGCGCGCATATCACGTTGCATAGCAACATCTCACGCGCCTCGGGCGAATTTCACTCACAAATTTTGACCTCAAAATTTGTGATAAGTCCCGTCCCCTGCAAAGTAACCGTACGGAACCCATTTGCCTATCTTATCGTCAAAGTAGCCGTTGTCTACGATTTCGCCGCTCGGATCGGTGTAGGTGTAATCTATCCACCTGCCCTCTTCGTCAAAATATCCGTCATAAACGTTTCCGTCTTTGTCAACCCATTGCGCGTTTTCGTTGTAAGAGCCTTCCTTGCTCACGTCAAACTGCTCGTATTCAACCCAGTTGCCCTCAACGTCAAAGTAGCCGTTGAACACGTTGCCGTCCTCGTCAACCCATTGACCTTTGTCGTTGTATGTTCCGACAAGATCCGGCTCGTCTTTGTCCTTGCTTGCAACGTGCATCGTGACGCCGAAACCTTTCATGCCCGAATCCATACCCAGCCCGCCGAAAAGGCTGTCGGACTTGTATTCATTGAAAAGTTTTTCTTCTTTTTCAAAATCCGCTTTGATTTTTTTCGGCTTTTTAGGAGCGGAAAATCCAGTAGGCTTTTGGGGACGAATAGGTGCGGCAACGCTGTTTTCTTCTTCCTTGACTATGGTTTCAACTTGCGGTTGCGGTTTTTCTTCTTCCGCGGCAACTTTTTGTTCAACCTTTTCGGTCTTATGTTCAAACGGTCTGTCTATGCCGAGTTCGCTCTTCTTTTGCGATGCGAAAGACAACGCAAGCGCGCTTTGCACGTCACCTTCATAGCGCATACGCGACATCTCGGTGATGAGTTTCTTTTCTCTATCTTCCGCTTCTTTCGGATCCTGCTCAACAAGTTTTGCCTGCGCAAGCAATCTCTCTTCCGTTGCTTTTTTTGCGTTGAGCTTTTGCTGTTCGAGACGCACCTGATAGGGCGACTTGGCAAGTTCGGGGCGAGGTGCGGACGGCATAACCTTTTCACCGTCGGTCGCTTTTGCCTTTTCTATCGCAGCCCGGCGCAACGCTTCGAGCTCGGCTTGCTCCGCCTTTTGCTTTGCGTCGAGAACCTTCTGCAACTTTTTGAGATATTGCTCTCTCTTTTCGCCTTCGGGCTCTTTTTGTCCGAGCATCTCGTTGGTAACCCAGCGCGAGAGCTTCGAAACGCCCCTGCCCGTCATATACTTGACGCCTTCGCGTTTGTATCTCGAATATTGGCTCGGAGTGTCCACTCCTTCCATAACGAAACCGATCTTGTTGGCTTTGCAAAAGCTCACGAGCATGGCAAGCACTTTCTTTTTGTTTTTATCCGTGCCGAAATACTGCGCTTCGCATCTCAGATAATCGAAAGTAAAATCGGAAAACACGTCCAACGAATTGTAATCTTCACCAAACGCCGTCGCGCAAATCTTGTAGCCGAGCTTGCGCAAACGATTGTATCTTGCTCTGCCGTCTTTGTCCAATTTTGTCAAAGACGATACGAAAAACGAAATCACCAAACCACCCTTTTTGTAGCCCAAATCTTTGAGCGCATCGACAAGCAAATCAAAATCTTTGTCATTTTCCAAAAAACGAGTGGACAACGGCAAATTGTAGGTGATGTCGGGGATAAGAAAATTCTCTTTCATCACGAGGTCGTAATTGACAAGTTCTTCAAGGGCGATGATGTTGAGTTCGTTGATGCGCACGGAGCCTTCCGCAATGTAAAAGTAATTGCATACGCTCATTCTGCCGAGATAGCGGTCGTTCAGAACTTGAAACGCATCGACAAACGCAATCTTTTTCGTCTTGCCCGAAGTGTCTGCCACTCCGCGGAAGAAGAAATCGATAGGTTTGTATAGCGTCCTTTTTGCGTATGCTGTGGAATTCATTTCTCTCCTTGCGTGCGTGCGCGCATAAGCATGCGTACATACTTTCTCAATATACTCAATAATTATAACATCGCGCGTGCGACTTTGCAATAGGTTTGACTGCAAAAAATCGATTTTTAATACATTTTGCATAATTAGTTAAGTCGCAATAAAAAACACCCCGAAAAAACGAGGTGTTTGGTGCCGAAAATCGGGGTCGAACCGATACGATGTTTCCATCGAGGGATTTTAAGTCCCTTGCGTCTGCCTATTCCGCCATTCCGGCTTATGTAATATTATGTTTTAGTTCTCAACCAAGTGCGAGGCGGTCTTTGCGCAGACGCTGGGATGAATATGGTTCATCCGTCTGCCTATTCCGCCATTCCGGCTTATGCTTATTTGTATTAATTATTGAAAATTTTAGCACGAAACCGCAAAAATGTAAAGCGCAACAAAAGCGTTTTTCGAGGTTTTTCGAGCATAAAAAAAGAATTCGCGCGGAATTCTTTTTTTTCGACAAATTTCTCAAATCTTCAATCGGCTTTTGCCGCCTCACTTTCCTTTGCGATGGTGGACATGAGCATCTTCTTTATCTCGATACACTTTTCAAGTATCATTCTGTCCGAATAATACGTGCCGCTTTCAATCAACAGCTCTATCCAATATTCCGTTTCCGAGCAGTCTTTGAGCGCATCTTGCAATTTTTTGATAAAGTCGTTTCTGTCTTGCAGGCAATATGCTTCCCTCACTCTTGCGCCGATGCTTGCACCCGAAAGCATAAGTTGATTGACAAGCACGGTTTCGCGCCTATCGATTTTGATTTGATTGCACAGCTTGATTATGTCAAGTGCAAACGATTTCGATTGTTCGACAAGAGGACTGTCTTCCATATATATTTCCTACCTTTGATTGCTACGGATATAATAGCACCAAACCGTCAAAATGTAAATAGTGCTTTGCGTGTTTCACACTCTAAAAATATAACAAATCAGAAAATATAAAAAAACCGCAACGCCGCAGGCATTTCACTTGTCAAAGACAAATTTCACGCGCGCAGCGCATTTCACAAATCCGCTTGCGGATTTATTTCGTAAAAAAATATCTCGCTGTTTGCGAGATATTTTTTTGGAGGCATCACCCAGACTTGAACTGGGGGTGAGGATTTTGCAGACCCTTGCCTTACCTCTTGGCTATGATGCCGTATCGTATCGAGTGATGCCGATACTTTGTGTGGAGCGGGAGACGGGATTCGGACCCGCGACTTTCACCTTGGCAAGGTGACACTCTACCACTGAGTCACTCCCGCACACGATTGCTTTAACAATATATCAAACAAAATCTAATTTTGCAACCTTTTTTTGCAAGTTTGCGATATTATTTGGCCTATTCTTTTCTACCGCACAACGCCGTGGCAAAATCGGACAACTCTTTGGCGTTTGCAAAGGTTGTTGCCAAATCGATTGCCTTTTGCGTTTCGCGCTCTAGAAGTGCGTGCGTTTTTTCTTTGCCCCACACCCCTACAATGCTGTTTTTGTCTTCATCCAGCAAATCGTCCGCAAGCTGAAAAGCTATGCCGACGTTCATTGCGTAGTCTCCTATTCTTTCGATCTGTTCGAAGTCCGCATCCGCACAAATCGCGCCTGCGCCGAACGCACCCACGATCAATGCGGCGGTTTTTTGAGAGTACATTTCAAGAAAACTATCGGCACACTCGCAACCTTGCAAATCGTTTGCTTGACCGACAACCATGCGTTTTGCCGCAACGACAATCTCTTGCGCCGCTCTTGCAAAGTGCGAGCCGAACGCTCTTGCGCCGTCGAGAAGTACGCATGAGGCAAGCGTAAGAAGTTGGTCGCCTATGAGAATCCCGTTTGCGTGTCCGAATTTTTTGTGAACGGAAAGTTTGCCCCTGCGATAATCGTCGTTGTCCATTGCCGGCAAATCGTCGTGGACGAGCGAATAGTTGTGGATAAGTTCAACCGCAACCGCAAGGCTCACGACTTCGTCTACTTCGGCGTCTTTGCCCGTCGAGCGCGCGCCGTAATACACGCAAAGAGGACGCACTCTCTTTCCGCCGTCGAGAGCGGCATAACGCATACCCTCGTCGATGACGTTATCGTCATATCCTATCGCGTCTTTGAGCGACTGTTCGAACGCAAAAAGAAATTCGTTTTTGTCAATTGTCGAGATTTTCATAATCAGTCGAGTTTCAATTCTTCGGTGAGGTTGTTGATGTCGTCGACCAAAAGGGAAAGTTTGCCTTTTTCGGCTTTGAGGTCGGCAATACAAACCTTGCTGAGTTCTATTCCTTTTTCAAAAGCCTTCACTGCTTCGTCGAGAGGAATATCGCCTTCGAGTTTCTTTACGATTGCTTCGAGTTCTTGAAGCGCGTCTTCAAATTTTTTGATTTCTGCCATTTATTTATTCTCCTCGGAAATTTCTATTTTGCTCACTTGTGCCCATATCGAGCCGTCGGAGCCGGTTGCGGTGACCGTGTCGCCTATTTTGAGATTTGCAACTTTGTTGATGGTTTTGCCGTCCGCTTGAAGTCTGAAATATCCTCTTCGCAAAGTTTTGAGCGGAGAGAGATTGTCAAGCGATGCCGTGGCTTTGTCCACCCTCGCATCCGCAATCTCGAACTTCCTCTCGATTTGCGACTTTGCCCTTTGCATAAGCACTTCGATTTTGTGCCCTCTTTGCAAATAAAATTCGGATGCCAGTCTGCGCAGTTTGTTGCAAGAAATTTGCGTTGCGGAACTCTTTTTCTCATACGCTCTTGTCGCATTGAGCGTGAGCCTGCGCATATTTTGTTTGAGCTCGTCCGCAAGCGCATAATAATCGTAAGCCACAAGCTCGCCCGCAGCGGTCGGCGTCGCCGCTCTCTTGTCCGCGACGAAATCGCAAAGCGAAAAATCGGTTTCGTGTCCCACGGCAGATACCACCGGGGTTTTCATTTTATACACCGCTCTTACAAGCGTTTCGTCGTAAAACGGCGCAAGATCTTCCAGCGATCCGCCACCCCTTGCGATGACGATGACGTCGTAGCCGAGATTGTCCACTCTCTCAAGAACTTTGGCAATTTCTTTGCCTGCGCCTTCGCCCTGCACGCGCACGTCTTTGACAACGATATCAATGACGGGATTTTTGCGGCGAACGGTCGTAACTATATCCCTTATGACCGCGCCCGTTTTGGACGTGACGACAAGCACGTTTTTCGCAAATTGAGGAATCGGTTTTTTGTGCGCCTCGTCAAACAATCCTTCAGCTTGCAACTTTGCCTTCAATCTTTCAAATTCCAAAAACAACATACCCTGTCCGACTGGAGTTATGGAACTTGCTTGCAACGAAAGTCTGCCGCCCTTGACGTAGTAGTCCAGCGAACCTCTGACGATTACGCTTTCGCCGTCTTTGGGAACATATGTCTTTTGCGCGTAAAAGCACACGCAAGAAAGTTGCGAGTTTTTATCTTTCAAAGTGAAGTACGCATGCGGTCCGGAAAACTTGTAGCCCGAAATCTCGCCGAAAACCTCCAACCCCTTGAATATCGGGGCATCGATGCAGGCTTTTATCGTCGCGTTTACTTCGCTAACAGAAATCGTATTTTCAGAAAATGGGGTTTTATCTGACACAATCGACACTTTATACACCTTTTTTGCAGTAAAACACCGATTTTTCGGCATTTTTATGTTTATTTTGAGTCAAAAAATCCCGAAATATCAAACATTTGCACATCATTTTCGCAGTATTTGAAAATTTCGGGATAATTCTCTTTGATTAGTCAATATCTTTCACTATCTTGGCAAGCACACCGTTGACGAACGAGCCGGATTTGTCCGTACCGTACTTCTTTGAAAGCTCGACCGCTTCGTTGATTACGACTGCGTTTGGCGCGGTATGTTCCAAAAGTTCGTACGTTGCCACAAGCAACACCGCATAGTCGGGACGATACACTCTTTCGAGCTTGTATCCCTCAAGGTGATTTTCTATGATGCCCTTGAGTTTTTCGTCGTTGGTGCAAACGCCCAAATACGTCGAGTTGATATATTGTCTGTCGTCTTCGGTAAGATCGCTATCCACAAGCATAAGCTCCAAAGTGGACTCGTTCACCGCGCCGTAGAAGGTGTATTCGAACACCAATTTAAATACGTTTTCTCTTGCTACTCTTCTCATGATTATTGCGCCACGTTTACGTTGACAACCTGAACGTTTACGGATTGAACCTTAAACTTGGTTGCGCCTTCGATTTGATTTTTGACTTTTTCTTGCAAAGTTGCAACTTGGGAGGGTACGGTGTAACCGAGGTCGATGCTCACAAAAAGATCTACCGCAACTTTTTCGTTTGGCAAAACGTAAACGGATACTGCGCCGCAATTGCGCTTTGAGTTGAGAAGGTGCACGCCCTCCACGTCTTGCGCAGCCTCGGTTGCAAGCGAAACCAAAACTTCGTTCAATACCGATGATTTATCTTTTGCCATATTCTGCCTCCGTGCAAATTATTATATCACACGCAAAAAATTATATCAACCGTACACAAAAATTATTTTGGTTGACAATTGCCTTTTGAAACAATAGTATTACTCAAACGAAAACGAATATGAAAATATGAAAGATTGCGACGATTGCCGCAATCTTTCAAGACAATATCACCGCGCCGCAAAGCCACGCTTTGCGGCGCGTCCCCTCCCCATGTCAGTTGAAAGGAATCACTTTGACGTCGGTTGCTTTGAAAGTCGTTTCGGCAACCACGACGGAAAGTATTTGATTGGCTTGTTCTTGGCTTAATTCGCTCTCGCCTACGACGATACTCACGCCTTTGTCGCCGATGGTGACGATTGCGTCGTCGAATCCTCTGCCTTTGATAAGAGTTTCAAGCGCAAGTTCTTTTTCCATTCTCTCGACGAGCAACATTTTTTGCTCTTGCGCCGTTGTCTTTGCTTTTTCCGAACTCTCTTCGGAATTCATGATTGCGTCAAGATACAAAAATTCCGACTCTCTCGTAGCGTCGCGGTCGCTTCTTGCCGCCGCAAAAAACGTTTGCGTCACGGTGTCTTGTTGTCCCGCTACGTCGGTGGACGTCTTGTTCAACTTGTCGCTGAGCACAAAGTTTAGTACGCCCGTGGCAACGAGCAAAGCAACCATAACCGACAACACGATTATCTTTTTTGTTTTGGGTTTCATTTTCATATATTCCTCCTATAGGTTCAGTTTTTGCGGCTCATGACGCTCACCGTGTCCGAGTCCACTCCGAGTGCGCTTGCCGTTGCGCTCAGAAGTCGAAGTCTGACAATCGGATTGTTTGCGCCGTCGGCAATCACCAGCACTCCGACGATTTGTCCAGACGATTTCGTTATCATCGTTTCCACTTCGCCTGCGCCTTCGACCGACGACAATATGCTTGCAAGGCGCGTCTCGTCGTCGTTTTGAAAAGACTGCTTTTCGCTCTCTTTGTCCGCGGCTACGCTAGAGTATATGATGAGTGCGATTGCGATTATGAATATCAAAGCGATAATCTTTATGTTTTTTATTCCTTTGATTTTTTCAAACGCGCTCTTGACGTCGCCTTTGACTTTTTCAATGCCTTCGCTCATATCAAAATATATATGCTCACCGCCCGATTTTATGAAAAACGAAAAAGTATTTTTTGTGTGGAATTTGCGTATTTTCTCGCGCTTTTTGCGCGCGCGTGCGCGCGCACGCTCAGGTACATCAAAATTCGCGCATGCGCCCGCGCGCACGCGCGCAAAAAGCGTCTATTCACTGTAAATAACGCGTATTATTTGCGGTGAAACGGCAAGCGTTTTCGACACGATTTCGACGATGCGTTTTCCGTCTATCGATGATTTTTCAACAAATATCCGCACGCCTTTGACAACCGTCGCTTCAAATTCTATCCCCACCCTACTCTCGCAGCCCTCGCTTTGCAAGGCAAGCCGAGTTTTTTCGCTTGCGCTCAACGTCAAATCAAGCGTTGACGTTTCGACTTCGCCGGATGAAAAAACGTCGTTTAAATCCAGCGTCCAATCAGCTTTCGCTATCGAGGGAATTATCGACGCAATCACAAACACGACGAGCAACGAAAACGCGCCGCGCACGTACTTTGCGCTTTTGCCGGACGGCAGCACGATTTCCACCAAAACGCCGAGACAAATCACTCCGACCACAGACATTATCCACGCCGCCACGTCACACCCCCGGATTGCAAGAAGAAATCATAAGCATCACAAGCAAGAAAAACGCAAACGCCACACCTGCAAGCGCGGTTATGAGCAAGTTGGTGTTTTTTGACACCGCAAACAGCAAATTCGACGTTCGAGTGTCTCCCAACGGCTCGCATACCGCCGAGGTAAGTTTCAGCGTGAGCGAAAATACGACGACTTTGACAATCGGAAACAGCACGATCGAACAAAGCACGATTGCACCGACATAACCGAGCGCGTTTTTGACAAGAACTACGGATGCCGTCAGCAAATCAAGGCCGTCGGAAAGATAGCCGCCAAGCACGGGAACGTAGCTGGATACCGCAAACTTTGCCACGTTGAAACCAAACTTGTCCACTGCGCCGCCCGTCACTCCCTGCACCGTCAAAAAAGTCGCGAAAAGTCCGAACGCTATCCCCACAAGCCAAGTCGACGCCGACTTGATAAGTTTTGAAAGTTTGTCGAGTTTCACCGTTTTTGAAACATTGCCGACGACGCAAAACACTATGCATGCAACAAACGCAGGCAAAATCACGCTGCCAACGAGCTTCATAACAAACGAGCACAGCACCGCAACGAGCGGCGAATATCCCGAAACCGCCACCGTTGCGCCGAGTGACGACAACAGCGTCAACAGCACCGGGAAAATCGCGTTTGCAAAAGTCGTTAGGGCGTTTATCGTGTCGCTTACCGTTTTTATTATGCCGACAATTCCGCTCATAAGCACGATTACGATTGCCGAATAACACACCGTATGCACAACCTCCGTCGTTGAAGTGTTGAGAAAATCCCCTGTGAGCGAGCAAAGCATGTTTTTGAGCAGACATATCACCACGATAGTCATAAAGCTAGGCAAAAAGGACAAGAAATACCGCCCTGCCGATTTCGAAAGCAAATTTAAAAAATTTTGATAGAAACTTTGAGTTTGTCCGTTTACGAGTGCTTTCAGCGTTGCTTTCAAGTCATCGATCGAAACTGCCTCTTTTTCGTTTTCGCCGAGCGAATTTAAGAAGTTTTGAATGGCGTCGAGATCCAGTCCGTCTATTACGTCGTTGACGTCCCCCTCGAACTCCTTTTTGATTTCCTCTTCGGATTTATCGGCGGCATAGGCGATATTTTCGTATAAAATCGATGACGTAAAAGCAATGGATAACGCACAAAAAAACAGCAAAAGAGCAACGAAAAACAGTATTTTTTTTGCACTTTTTTTGCATGAAAAATCCTTTTGAAAACGCAATGCCGAATTGTTTTTCATATCGAACTCACAAGCGTAGACACGACGTCCACAAGAGATTTTACAATTGATATACTCATCAAAAAAATCACGATTTTCCCACCGAATTGCAATTTTTGCGCAATGGAATCGCACCCTGCGTCCGTTGCTACGGACGAGGAATATTCCGTCAGATATCCTATGCCGATAATCTTCAACACTGCCGAAAACACTTCGTCGTTTACACCGCTTTTATCAACGATGGAGTCGAAAGCAAGTACGACTTCTTGCAGTGCGGAAAGCATGGTTATCACCATCACAACCCCTGTTGCAATAGTTGCAAACACACTGAATTCAGGCTTTGAATTTTTGAGCAACGTCACCACGACAACGCCCGTCAAAGCAATCCCGACAAGTTTGAATATCATTTTCCTTCCGCCGCTCCGTCTTGCATTTTCACCGAATGTTGCACATACAAGCACTTTACATCACTATATCGTATCAATAAAGTGCCAGTATTGATTTTAGCGTGTCAAACAATCCGCCCAGCATATCCAGCACGAGCACCGCTACAATGATAAGACCTGCCAGCGTTGCAAAAGTCGCAATCTCGTCACGGTCGCTCTTTTTCAAAATCACGCACACGATTGCCGTGAGCAGTCCTACTCCTGCAATTTTCAAAATTACGTTTACGTCCATATCTCAATCCTCAAAGTCGTCGGCTACGCCGCAAAGAATTTTTCTACGTTTTGCCGAGTTTCATTTGACTCTACACACCGGCGTTTGCTTGCATTTTTTGCTTTCGATCAAGCAAGAATAAGCATTATCGCAATGCCGGCAAGCACGCACAATTTGAAGTACGTGTTTCCAAGTTTTTTGCTCTCGTCCTCGCATACCTTCTGCTTTTGCTCGAATACGTTTTTGTAGTATCCAACGTGGGAGAGCTGATCCTTCAAATCGGTTTTTCCGAGTGCAGAAAAAAAGGACGCAAGCTGTTTTTTCTCATCGGTTTTCAATATCGAAACGTTTGCGTTTTCAAAGGCATAAACTCCGCCTCGCTTTGCAAGGTTTATCCAGCACTCGACGCAACTTTCAAACTCTCCTTCCCTTCCCTGCAAAAACTTTGAAGCTATCTTTGGCATAGGCGTTTTTTTCAGCGAAAGTTCGGTTGCAAGGCAAGAGGAAAACTCGCAAGCGGATTTGAAAAACGTCACTCGTTTTGCATACCGTCTTTTGATAAGCACGCCGATATAGCATGCAATCAGCGCAAGCAAACCGCCTGCGACAAGCCTCAAAATTTCGCTCATACGCGTTTTTCTACGATTTCCCCGACGGGATTTCTTCCAAGCACGCATACGACTTCGAAAACGTCGAGTAACGGCGCAAAATCGCTTTTCTCAACGCTCTTGATACTCTCGCCGTGCAATGACGCAAATACGCTCACGCCACACCTTACGACGTCCGAAATCGCTTTTACGTCCTCTTTGCCGAACAACTCGTCTGTGACGATAACGTCGGGATTCATTGCCCTCACGCAGCTTTCGTAAGCGTCGGTTTTAGGCACGCCGCTCACCACGTCGCAATCGCCTATATCGAGAATCGGAACGCCGTCGGACACGGCGCACAGCTCGTATCTCTCATCAATTACAACCACGTTAAACCGCTTCGAGCCTATGCGCGCAAGCTCGCGTAGCAGCGTTGTTTTCCCGCACCCCGTCGGCGAAACGATAAGCGTATTCCTTGCGCGCTCGCCTACGAACACGTCGCTTGCGATTTTGTCCGCAATCCTCTTTATCTGATGAGGAATACGGATGACCAAATACCCCACGTTCTTCACGCTCATGAGCTTGCCGCCCTCCGACACGCCTTCTCCGCCCACGCCTATGCGATAATGCTTGCACGGCACGTAACCGCGCTTCATCTCCTCCGACGCGCTGTAAAAGGACATATTCGTCGCTCTTGCCAAAACGTCGTCAACGTCCTTTTGGCTCACGATATACGGCATGCCGTTGTAGGTTGCAATCCTCTTACCATCTGCAGTACACACGACAAGAGGACGGCCGATGCGCAAACGCAACTCCAAAATATTTTTCTCGTCACCGACGATTTTTGCGATTTTGTCCCCTACTATCTCGACAAGCATACAAAACTATATGCCGACAAAACAATGCAAATTGCATTGCGACAAATTTAGACTTTTTTCTTAATGAAAGATAACGAGAACCAAAAAAAAAATATTGATTATATTTTCCAAAAACTCTTGTAAAAAGTGCGGTTATTTGGATAAAAAAAGAACGAAACAATTATGACTTATCGTCAAGAGTCTGAAACGGATGAAGAGCAAGCATCAATATATCTAAGTGCGCCAAAACAGATGAAGCATAGTCAAGAGCCTGAAACGGATGAAGAGCAAACGTTATATATCTAAAGATGAAGTATAGTCAAGAGCCTGAAACGGATGAAGAGCGCGAAAAAACCCTTTTGACACTCGCCTAACGTACTTGTGCGTACGTGACGAGTGGCAAAAACTAAGACAGTATATTCCTCGTATAAGTCAACTCAAGCGGCGTAGAACAAGAAAGAGCCAGTGACACAGACAGGAGTGTACTTGGTCGTACATGACTGTTTGTGTCAATGGCTCTGACGCAGTTATTCGTCGTTTGGTTGACTTATACTCTTGACATGTATTCGCCGGTGCGAGTATCGATACGAATAGTATCCCCTTCGTTGACAAACATAGGCACTTGTAGTTCATAACCTGTTTCGACGGTTGCGGGCTTGGTTGCGTTGGTTGCGGTGTTGCCTGCAACTGCGGGTTCGCAAACGGTGATGAGAAGTTCGACAAAGTTTGGCGGTTCGACGGAGAACGGAGCTCCTTGGAAGAACTTCATGGTGACGTTCATGTTTTCTTTGACGAAGTTGAGAGCGTCTTCGACTTGGCTCTTGTTGAGCGGAATTTGCTCGTAGGTGTCGGCATCCATGAAGTAATAGAATTCACCGTCGTTGTAGAGGTATTCCATCGTTTTGGTTTCGATGTGTGCGAGTTCAAATTTTTCGGTGGGGTTGAAAGTTTGTTCAAGCACTGCGCCGGTGACGACGTTTTTCATTTTTGTGCGGACGAAAGCAGCGCCCTTGCCCGGTTTGACGTGCAAGAAATCGACTATGGTCATGATTTTGTTGTCATAGAGGAACGTAACGCCCTTTCTCAAATCGCCTGCCATAATTTGTGCCATAATAATATTCTCCTAAATATGTGTTTTGTGTTGTGCGCTAAAGCCTTATACAAGCATTTTAGCACCTTATATGCCTCAATGCAAGTTCTACGCAAAAATTGATAGAGCTTGCACCGTGACAATTGTATTTTTCGTAAATCCGAAAGGATTATTTTGCGTATTCTACGCTGCGAACTTCCCTGATGACGTTGACTTTGATTTGTCCGGGATATTCGAGCTCGTTTTCGAGTTTTTGAGCAATCTCCTTTGCAAGGAACACGGTGTTTGCGTCGTTGACTTGCTCGGGTTTGACCATAACTCTGATTTCTCTGCCGGCTTGGACTGCGAAAGTTTGTTCGACGCCGTCAAATGATTTTGCGATGTCTTCGAGCTTTTCGATACGTTTGACGTAAGTTTCGACGGATTCGCGTCTTGCACCCGGTCTTGCGCTCGAAATTGCATCTGCCGCTTGAACGAGAACCGCGTCGATGGTTTGCGGCTCGATGTCGTTGTGGTGAGCGGCGATTGCGTGGATAACTTCGTTGCTTTCGCGATATTTCTTTGCAATCTCGACGCCGAGTTGAATGTGCGTACCTTCAAACTCGTGGTCGATTGCCTTGCCGATGTCGTGCAACAAGCCCGCCCTCTTTGCGATGCGAGGATCGATGCCGAGTTCTGCCGCCATAACGGATGCGACCGATGCAACCTCGATTGAGTGTTTGAGCACGTTTTGTCCGTAGCTCGTGCGGTATTTGAGTCTGCCAAGGATCTTGATGAGTTCGGGATGCAATCCGTGCACGCCCACTTCGAACGCGGCTTCTTCGCCGGCTTCCTTGATGCCTGCCTCGACTTCTTTTCTCACCTTGTCCACCATCTCTTCGATGCGAGCGGGATGGATACGTCCGTCGGTGATAAGTTTTTCGAGAGTGAGTCTTGCAACTTCTCTTCTTACAGGGTCGAAACTTGAAAGCGTGATGACGTCGGGAGTGTCGTCGATGATGAGATCTACGCCCGTCGCGCTTTCGAGTGCGCGGATGTTTCTGCCCATACGTCCGATGATTCTGCCCTTCATATCGTCGTTTGGCAAAGCCACGACGGAAACGGTGTTTTCGGTTGCGGTGTCGGCGGCGCAGCGTTGAATGGCTTGCGAAATGATGTTTTGAGCCTCTTTAACCGCATTGTCTTTTGCTTCTTGGATGAGCTGTTTAGCCTCGTTCGCACTGCTCTTTTTCACGCTGTCCAAGAGTGCGTCTTTAAGTTCTTGCGAAGCCTCTTCCTTTGTCATGCCGGCAACTCTTTCAAGTTCCTTTTGCATGTTTTCCTGGGCGTTGTTGAGTTCGTTTTCAATGCCCTTCAAGCGTTCTTTGGTTTCTTCGATTTGTTTTTGCGACCTTTCAACGTCCTCGATTTTCTTGTCGAGAGCGGCGTCCTTCTTGTCAAGAGCGTCCTCTTTCTTGTCGAGTGACGCCTCTTTTTGAGCGAGGCGGTTTTCGGTGCGTTGCCAGTCTTGCTTGCGCTCTTTGGTTTCGTTTTCGAAATCCACGCGCATTTTGTTCATTTGTTCTTTAGCCTCGAGCATACCGTCCTTGCGAATGGTCTTTGCTTCGAGATTTGCTTCTTCGATAATTCTTGCCGCTTCGCGTTTTGCATTGCCGATTTTGTTTTGAGAATAAACTCTGTAAATTATAAAACCGATCAATCCGCCGACGATAATCGCGCATGCCGCCGCAATACCTGCAGCCGCACCCGGCGAGAGAGCAGCAATCAGAAAATTGAAATTCCCGGTCATATTTGACCTCCATATATATAATCAAAACCACACGAGAAAGCAAAAATACGGTTATAATAAAAGTTTTTTCAAAACTGAAATGCCCCAATTTATATATCCAAACTTTGTATCTATACCAAATATTGTTTTCAATATATAGTTTTGTCTTATATAGTATATACTATTTGTAGTGTTTCGTCAATGCCGAGCCTCAAAAAAAAATCGCTTTTCGTGTCTGAAAAGCGATTTTTGTTCAAATCAAGGGTTTATACAAGACAAATCACTTGTTCATCTCGTATTTTTCGCGGATTTTCGCGTCGAGTTCTTTGTAAACATCGGGATTGGTCTTCAAAAATTCCATGGCCTTATCTCTGCCCTGTCCGATCTTTTCGTCGTTGTAGCTGAACCAGCTTCCGCTCTTTTGCACGAATCCGTTTTCGACTGCCAAATCCAAAACGCATCCCATGTTGGAAATGCCCGTGCCGTACATGATGTCGAACTCCGCGACTTTGAACGGCGGCGCGACTTTGTTCTTGACGACTTTTGCTTTGACGTGGTTGCCAACGATGTCGCTGCCGTCTTTGAGCGTGTCCGCTTTTCTTATTTCGATACGCACGGAGGAATAGAATTTGAGTGCTTTACCGCCTGTGGTGGTTTCGGGATTGCCGTACATAACGCCGATCTTTTCTCTCAATTGGTTGATGAAGATGATGGTGCATTTTCTCTTAGAGGACGCTGCGGTGATTTTGCGCAACGCTTGCGACATAAGACGCGCTTGCATACCCACGTGGCTGTCGCCCATATCGCCGTCGAGTTCGGCTTGCGGAGTGAGCGCGGCAACGGAGTCGATGACGATGATGTCGATTGCGCCGCTTCTGATAAGCGTTTCGGTGATTTCTAGCGCTTGCTCGCCACTGTCGGGTTGGGAAATGTAGAGGTCGTCGAGGTTTACGCCGAGTTTTGACGCATACACGGGATCGAGTGCGTGTTCTGCATCTACGAATGCCGCCGTGCCGCCCTCTTTTTGCACTTCCGCCACGCAGTGAAGCGCAACGGTAGTTTTACCGGAAGATTCCGGTCCGTAAATTTCAATGATTCTTCCCTTCGGAATACCGCCGATGCCGAGTGCGACGTCAAGCGTCAAACATCCCGTGGAAATCGCTTCGACTTTGGGGATTTCCGTTTCGCCAAGACGCATAATCGCGCCCTTGCCGAAGTCCTTTTCTATCTTTGCAAGAGCAAGTTGCAAATTGCGTTCCTTATCGTTAACCGCGGACTTATCCTGAGTTTTGTCTGCCATATTGTTTCTCCTTTATATCCTTTCGCCGAGTTTGCGGCAAATGTTTTCTTTTTCTATATTATGCGGCAATCTGTGTACCGAAATCGGTACATCAAAGGCGCAATATATCCCCTTTCAGATACCTTATGAGGTAAAAGAGCGCAACGTTTGACGTCGCACGTCTTATCTCGTTGCGGCTTCCCGAAAATCTACGCTCGAACACGGTGATGAAATCTCCTCCGCCCACGCCGATATACACAAGCCCCACGGGCTTTCCTTCATCGCCCGTCGGTCCTGCGAGACCTGTGGTTGCAAGTGCGATGTCCACCGGACGTTTGCAAAGACCTTTCACCATTGCGTAAGCCGTTTCTCTGCTCACCGCACCGTAGTCGGCAAGCACGGATTTCGGCACGCCCAATCTTTCGACTTTCGAGGCGCGATTGTAGCACACTATGCCCTCGTAAAAGTTTGCGCTGATGCCGGGAATGCCCGTAAGGCGCGAGCAAATCTCTCCGCCCGTCAAACTTTCGCCTACGGCAAGCGTGCGATTGTTCATTTTCAAGAGCCTTGCGGCAATCTCTTCAAGCGAGCCTTCCGTTGCGGAATACACTTCCTCTTCGAAAGCGTTATACACTCTGCTCTTCACCGTTTCGAAAACGTCGCGTTTTGCGCTGCTCGACATGCCTATCGTTGCGTCAAGGCAATACTCCTCAACCGAAAAATCCACGCCGAAACCCTCGAATTTTTCGAGGCGAGAGAGGATTTCCTCCTTGTCGAGTCCGCAAATTTTGACTATTTCTTTTATCATTTTTTCGATTATCTAAACGGATTGTTTATGCAATTATTCTGCTTTTTCTTCTTGCGTAGATTGCTCGTTTTGTTCGTTTTCGCAAGGCTCGTCGTCCTGTCTTAAAACGTGCTTGTTTTTAAATACGTAGTTAAGTCCGCTGTACACCGCAAAGAATGCGCCGATATAGAAGGTTATCGTGCCTATCCAACCGAGTACGGGGTGAAGCCCTGCAAGCATGAGTATCGTAACTCCGACGTCCAAAAACACGGTTTTGATTTTGCCGTAGATATCTGCGGCAAGCACCAAACCTCTGGACGCCGCAATGGAGCGGAACACGCCTATCATAAGCTCTCTAGAAAGGATGAGCCCCGAAAGAAGCGCGATTACGAGTGCGTTATACGTGTAAACTCCGTTCATCGAAAGTCCGTCGCGGAACAACACGATGAGGAACAACATAACGACAATGACAACCTTGTCCGCAAGCGGATCGAGAAATTTGCCCAGCATTGACACGGTGTTGGTCTTTCTTGCGATGTGTCCGTCAACGAAGTCGGTTGCGCAGCATATTGCAAACAACGCAGCGGCAATGACTATGAGCGCGATATGCGCGCCTTGCGACACTCTTGCAAGCTCTGCCGCGATAAACATGGCTATGGTTGGTATAATCAAAAATATACGCGCTATCGTGATTTTGGTTGCGAGCGTGATTTTCATTCTATCACCTTCCCTACAAGGTCTATGCCGTCCGCACCCGTGATTTCGACGGTGTAAAATTCGCCTATTTTCACTTCCTCGTCCGCACTGAACAGCGTCACGTTGTCGATGTCGGGGGCTTGCGTTTGCGTTCTGCCCACAAACGTTTGCTTGTCGTAATCGATATCGTCGTAAATGACCTTGACTTGTTTTCCTATAAGTTCTTTATTGTGATTTTTTATAATTCTTTCTTGAACGGCGGCAAGTTTTTTCGCTCTTGCTTCCTTTACGGATTCGTCGATATGTCCGTCGAGTTTGTCTGCCGGAGTGCCATCTTCCCTCGAATACGCAAAGAATCCCGCATAGTCGAATTTGACCTCTTTGACAAACTTTTCGAGTTTTTCAAACTGCTCCTGCGTTTCGCCGGGAAATCCGCAAATAAAGGTGGTACGCACTGCGATTCCTGCGTTTTTGAGCTTTGATATAAGCTCTCTAATGCTCTTTTCGTCGGTTCTGCGATTCATCCTTTTCAGCACTTGGTCGTCAATATGTTGAAGAGGAATATCCATATATTTTGCGATTTTCGGATTGTTTTTGACGTATTGGATGAGCGTATCGTCCACCATTTCGGGATAGAGATAAAGCAAACGAATCCACTCGAAATCTAACTCGGACAACTTGTCCAAAAGCTCGATAAGATGTGGCTTCCCGTCGAAATCAGTGCCGTATCTCGTCACGTCCTGCGCAACCAAAATGAGTTCTTTCACGCCGTCGTCGGACAACTTTTTCGCTTCGCCGAGCAAGTCTTGCATCTTTTCGGAGCGATACTTGCCCCTTATTGACGGAATCGCGCAATAAGTGCAATGATTGCTGCATCCGTCGGCAATTTTGAGATAGGCGTAGTGATAAGGCGTAGTGAGCACTCTACCCTCGTGAAACTTGTCGAGATTGGCGCAACAAAGCACCTTTTCACCCTCTTCGACGTCCTCTATGGTATTCAAAATTTTGTCGTAGTCGGCAATGCCCAAAATCGCGTCCACTTCGGGGAATTCTTCTTTGAGAGTGTCGGCATATCTTTGCGCAAGGCACCCCGTAACGATGACCTTTTTGCCTTTCGAGGCGGTTTTTGCCGCGATTGCGTTCAAAATTTCGTCGATTGATTCCTCTTTCGCCTTGTCGATAAAAGCGCAGGTGTTGACGATGATTACGTCCGCTTCTTCTTCGCTTCCCACAAGCGTATGTCCGCCGCCCACAAGACGAGAAAGCATCTTTTCGGTGTCTACTCTGTTTTTATCGCATCCGAGCGATATTGCTCCGATTTTCATTCCTCGTCCTCGCTTTGAGCCGTCGCTTTGAGTTCTTCGAGCTCTTCGTAGGTAATGTTGACTTTCTTCTTTTTGGGATCGTGCTCGTCGGGCGTAAGGTATCCCATAAGATCCATTTTGTCGTAGATCTTTGCCGCTTTCGGCCAGCCGAGTCCCAAACGACGTTGCATAAAGGATATGCTGATAGGAGCGTCTTGCTCTTCTCTGAGCTCTATGCCGAGTTGCAATGCGTCGAACAGTTCGGGCGGTATTTTATCTTTGTTTCCTTCCCTTGCGTCCTTAGATTGCGCAGGCTTTTCTTCTTCCTTATCCTTGAAAATAGCGTCTTTGATATTATTGTCGAAATAAGCGTCGTTTTTGGCTTTGACGAAATCGACGACTTTTTTGACTTCTTCGTTGGATATAAACGCGCCTTGCATACGTTCAAGGTCGCTTGCGCCCGGCATCATATACAGCAAGTCGCCGTAGCCGAGAAGTTTGTCCGCGCCCACGGTGTCGAGAATGGTTTTGCTGTCGAAACTCGACGTAACCTTGAATGCGACGCGGCTCGGGAAGTTGTTTTTGATAGTACCGCTGATGACGTCGACGGACGGTCTTTGCGTTGCAAGCATAAGATGAATACCCACGGCACGCGCAAGTCTTGCAATGCGGTTTACGGTGTCCTCGACCGCCTTTTTGCCTGTGGACATGAGGTCGGCAAACTCATCGACGATAATGACGATTCTCGGCATCTTTTCGTATCCGTTCTTTTGGCAATCGGCGTTGTACTCGTCAATATCTCTGTAGTTGACTTCGGCAAGGAATTTGATACGTCTTTCCATCTCGCTTATAGCCCAGTTGAGCGCGCGGATAGCTTTGTCCGTGTCGCAAATAATTTCGTCCATAAGCAAGTGCGGAATGCCTGTGTACACGCTCATTTCTATGCGCTTGGGGTCGATGAGAATAAGACGCACGTCGTCGGGAGACGCCTTATAAAGCAAGCTGACGATAATGGAGTTTATGCAGCAGCTCTTGCCTGCGCCGGTTGCACCTGCGATGAGCACGTGCGGAAGTTTTTTGATTTCCACAACTCGCGATTGACCGTAGAGGTTTTTGCCCAGAGCAAACGTTGCAGGGGCTTTTGCGTTGTTAAATTCGGGAGATTGAATAATCTCGCTGAGGTTGACGTTTCTTCTATGCTTGTTGGGCACTTCGATACCGACCGCATTCTCGCCCGGAATAGGCGCGATGATACGCACGCTGCCAGCTTCCATCTTCATTGCGATGTCGCTTTCAAGAGAAGAAATATAACCTATCGTTCTGCCCCTAGGCATCTCCACGCGCAATTTGTACATCGTAAACGTCGGACCGACCATGATGTCGATAACCTCGCCCGTTATGCTGAAAAACGCAAGCGTATTGATGATTTGTTCTTTCTTTTGCTCGTAGTCCTCGTTCTGATCGATTTCGGGAGCAGGCGGATTGAGCAAGGAAATGGGCGGCGCAACGTATGGACGCTTGGGCGACGCTTGGGATATGGCTTGATCCATATTCACTTGCGTAAGGCGCGCATCGTTTTTCTTCGGAGTTTCGTCCTTTTGGATTCCGCGAGATTGAGAGGCTTTCATCTTCTCTTCTCTCATGAGAGCTTCTCTCTCGTATTGTCCCACTTGCGGAGTTTCTTTGATTGCTTGTTTTATGTTTTGAATACGAGCTTTAACCTCTGCGTTTTCAATGTCTTTTGCAGAGTTTTTTGCGATTGCGGTCGTTGATTGAATTGCCGCTCTCGACATATCGCCGCCCGTAACTTTTTGTTGCACGGGAGCGGGTGCGCTCGGATTGTCGCCGCCTACGGTCTTGTCCTCGTCAACGTATTTGGGGCGTTGATTTTCAAGCGTGGCTTTGCTCATTTCGTACGTTTTTACGGGCTTGGTTTTGCCGATACCGCCAAAGAAATTGGTTTCCGTCTTTTCCTCTTCGACGGCGGTCTGCGCAAAGGCTCTTGGCAACTTCGCTTCGCCTTGCACGGGCTTGTATCCGCTTCTGTCAAGCTCGTCTATGCTTGCCGCTTTCTTGGGAGCGACGACGGGAGTTTGAGCGGTTTGAGCGGATTTTGCAGGTTGACTCGGCGCAACGACGTTGTTTTCAACGGTTTTTTGCGTTGTGGGCTGAGCGGTATTTTGAGTGTTTTCGCCCTTTTCGCGAGCGATAAACACCATATCCGTTTTCGGCTTTTCGTACGCCTCGGACACAATCTCTTCTTTGACGACGGGCTTTTGTTCTTCTTCACCCGAAATGGCTCTGTTGAGTGCGCCGAGCATACCCACGTTCACTTGCTGTTTGGCAACCGAATCGTTTGCCTTTTGAATGGTGGAATTGATTGCTTCCGCACCGTCGTAAGTCTTTGTCGGTTTTACGACTTCCTTCTTCACAGGCTCTGCGATAAGACACGCTTCGTCTTGTTGTTCCATATGCACGCCTGCCTCGAATTCGGGCTTTGCGTACATTTGACCGAAGCGTTGCGTTTGCTCTTGTTTGAGTGCGCTGAAATCGCGCTTGAAATCTATCGGAGTTTGGATTTTGCTCGTTGCGGAGGCTTTTTCGCTCGTTTGAGAGGTTTGCGAAGTCGTAGATTGCGGCTCGGGCTGAACGGCTCTGTATCTCGACATAAAGTCCTCGCGGATTGCGCTTTGCGTAGCGTCCACGCCGAGTTTCGATTTAAGTTCGTTTCTTCTCACCGCGCTATACGGTGCGCTCACGCTCGAAAGAGCGTTGTTAGGATCTTTTACGGTGTCGAATCTTGCAAGATTGTCGTTGCTGGGGCCCGAACCGAAAAGAATATCTCTTGCGATGTTTCTTGCGGAAAACTTGTCCTCGCCGACGGGTTTGACGGGACGTTTCACGTCGTCCTCAACCGTGCCTTGCGCATTGGGATAAAGCGGATTGAACGAGTCGAGCGGACTGTATCCTTCCGCTCCGAGAGCTTTTTTGTTGACTTTTTGTTGCAACGGATCGCCCGGAACATCAACAACATAAAGACCTCTGCCCGTCCCTGCCGTGTTGAAATCGGTGATGGTGGGTGCGCTTTGCGCTTCCACAAGCGGAGAAGATTGGGCGATTTGCTTGTTCTTTTTGGAGAAGAAAGAGCGTTTTTGTTTTGGAGCTTTCAACTTTTTGTCGCGTTCGCCCTTTGTTGCGACGGTGTACGTCACGTTACGTTTGATGGACGGATAAATCGCAAAAAATGCAAGGATAAAGAATGCCACGCACGCCGCAATCAATGCGCCGACGGAAGTGATGACTTTCATGAGCGGATATGCCGGGACGCCCAAAAGCATACCGCCTGCGGTGTTAGTGTTGTTGTAGCACGCAAGCAAATATTCAGCGTAGTTTGCGCCGACGATGTGCGTGCTTGACGTGTAAATTTGAAGAGCAAAAATGCCGAGTATAAGCAATCCGAAATAAGTCAACGCCTTTGATAAACGCATTTTGGGACGCACGTTGAAAGTGACGGCAATGCCGATGATGAGTCCCATGAGCGAATAGGCATAAGCCGCAAGCCCGAAAAATCCGCACAGGAAAGAATACACCATTCTTCCCACGCCGCCGAGCGCGCCGACCAATGAAAGAAAGCAGAACAACGACACGATGATGACCAGCACCCCTGCCGCGATTCTGTTGCCTTTGTTTGCTTTTGCTTGTCTTGTATCTGCCAAGGTAAACCTTCCCGATAATATATAATATTAGTATAAAAATTATACCACAATGCAGTGCGTTTTACAAGAGAAAATGTCAAAAGGTTTTTCTAAATATTTCATAAAGAAAAACGCCTTTCGCCGCGCTTGTGCGGCAAAAGACGTTTTTTCGATGTTCTAACGCTATTTTTTCATTATTTTCAATATGTCTATGTCGTCGTTCGGAGCGACTATTGACGAGCACACTTGCGAAAAGTCGAAAATCTCTTTTGCGGTTTTTTGCACGTCCTCTTTGGTGACTGCGTCGATGTTTTTTATCCTCTCGTCAAAGTCGTAAAGTTGCCCCGTTTGCACGGCATGTGCACCGAAAGTGCGCATCATTGCCGAAGTGCTTTCCTGCCCCAGAACGAGAGCGGTTTTGACTTGTTCCTTGCCCTTGTTGAGTTCCTCGTCGCTCACGCCTTTTTCTATGAGGAGGTTTATTTCGTCCCTTATCGCTTCCACCGCTTTTTCGGCGTTATTCGGGCTTGTGGACGTATAAACGATAAACGCACCGTTGTTCTGATATGAGGACGGATAGCCGTAAATCGTGTAGCAAAGTCCAAGTTTTTCACGCACGCTTTGGAAGAGTCTCGACGACATTTCCATACTGAAAATTATCGTCATAAGTTGCATTGCATTGCCTCTTATATCATTGTACGGATAGGACGGAAACGCAAATGCGATGTGCGTTTGTTCAATATCCTTTTTACGCTTGCATGCATGCGAATGAGCGGGACGTGCGGCAACGGGCTCGTTTTCGTAAGGCACGTCCGAAGCATATTTGTCCTCGAAATACTTTTGCGCGATTGCGATTGCTTGCTCCTCGGTGAGATTGCCGGCAATAGACAGCACGGTGTTTTTTGCAACGTACTGCTTGTCGTGATAATCTTTGAGCGTTTGGCTCGTCATCTCTTTGAGCGTCTTTTTTGTGCCGAGAATTGCTTTTTCAAGCGGACAACCTTTGAAGAAAAGGCTCAGAAGTCGCTCTAAACAGAGGTCGTCGGGCGTATCTTCGCTCTCGTTTATCTCTTCGATGACCACCCTGCGTTCCTTTTCAAGTTCAACGGGGTCGAACGCCGGATTGAAATACATATCCGACAGCACGTCGGCGCACTTATCGGCGTTGGTATCGAGAGATACAGTGTGGAAACATGTGTAACTCTTTGCGGTGTAAGCGTTGATTTGCGCACCTATGCAATCGATTTCGTTGACGATATCGAATGCGCTGCGTTTTGTCGTGCCCTTGAACACCATGTGCTCGATAAAATGGGAAATTCCTGCGTTTTCGGGTGTTTCTTTCACAACGCCCGCGCCCACGAATACGCCGATAGCCACCGACCTTACGGCAGTATTTTGCACAAATACAAGTTTCAATCCGCTTTTAAATTCAATCATTTTTTGCATACGGATATTATATCACATAGTTTCAAACTCGCAATCATATTTTATGGTATGAGTGAAACGAGATTCCGCAATTTTTGCGCAAATTTTGTCATAGTGTCAATACTATTGCTTGTTTTCGGCGTATCTTTCGTGGCGGCGTACCCCGTCGAAGAGAAAATCGAACAAGTCAACAACGCCGTATATAACGGCAAAACCGACTGCGGAAAAATCGCGCTGACGTTCAACGTGTATGAGCGCGCCGACAACGTGGCAAAGATTGCCGAAATACTTGACGAATACGGCTTTAAGTCAACGTTTTTCGCTGGCGGATGCTGGGCTGCCAAAAACGGCGATACTCTCTTAAAACTCGCTTCAAGCGGTCACGAAATAGGCAATCACGGCTATTCCCACCTCGACCACGCAAAGCTCTCTCGAAAACGAAACGAGGAGGAAATCCGCATAACGGAAAAGGTGATAGACTCGTCCCTCTCCTCCCTTCCCGATTACGCAAATTCAAAGCTTTTCGCACCGCCGAGCGGCAGCATGTCAAACGCTATGTTCGACGCTTGCAAAGAACTGGGCTATACGGTGATTATGTGGACGCGCGACACGATAGATTGGCGCGACCATAACCCCGATTTGATTTTCGAGCGCGCGACGAAAAACCTGAAAGCCGGCGACATAATCCTTATGCACCCCACCGACGCAACCGTCGCCGCCCTACCGAGAATACTCGAATACATTAAATCTCAAAACCTAGTCGCAGACACGGTGAGCAACGTGATTGAAAAGTAATGCTCCTAAAATAAACTCTGAAAATAACTTCCTCACTCTGCGAAAGAGCATATTCTTTCAAAAGTCCTAATCAAGAAGTTCTTTTCCAAAGTCGCCAATTAAATGCATAACGCGAAAACAGCCCCTTGAACCAAAACCCAACGTACTTGAGCGTACGTGATTTTGGGACAAGGGGCTGTTGACAATGTTAGGCGTTAATTGGTGGCTTTAGAGAGAACTTCTTTAAGGCGCAAATCAACTCTGTGTTTCTCGTCAATCTTGATGACTTTGACAAGAACTATGTCGCCGACATTGACAACATCGGTGACCTTTTCGACACGTTGGTCGGAGAGTTTGGAGATGTGAATCATGCCGTCTTTGCCGGGAGCAAAGTTGACGGACGCACCGAATTGACCTTTGTCGTTTTCCATGATCTTGGTGACTTTGCCTTCGTACACGTCGCCGACTTCAACGTCGCGAACGATGTTCTCGATGATGGTGCGCGCTTTGCGGATTGCGGCGTCGTCGCTGGAAGCAATGAAGATTGTGCCTTCGTCGTTGATGTCGATCTTGACGCCGGTGTCCTCGATGATCTTGTTGATGGTCTTTCCACCCGTGCCGATTACGTCGCGGATCTTGTCGGGATCGATTGAGAAGGACACGATCTTGGGAGCAAACTTGCTGAGTTCCGTTCTCGGTGCGGGAAGCGTTGCGAGCATCTTGCCGAGGATTTCGAGTCTGCCGAGTCTTGCTTGTTCAAGAGCGCGAGTGAGGATTTCTTCGTCGATGCCCTTGATCTTGATATCCATTTGGATTGCGGTGATGCCTTCCGTCGTACCTGCGACTTTGAAGTCCATATCGCCGAGGAAGTCTTCAAGACCTTGGATGTCGGTGAGCACTGCGACTTTGTGGCTCTCTTCGTTCTTGATAAGTCCCATTGCGATACCTGCGACGGGTGCTTTGATGGGAACGCCTGCGTCCATAAGTGCGAGCGTGCTGCCGCAAACGGACGCTTGCGAAGTCGAACCGTTGGAGCTCAAAATGTCGGATACCGTGCGGATTGCGTACGGGAACTCCTCTTCGGAAGGAAGCACGGGTTCGAGAGCGCGTTCTGCAAGTGCGCCGTGTCCGATTTCACGACGACCGGGGCTCTTGAGAGCCTTTGCTTCGCCCGTGGAGTAACCGGGCATGTTGTATTGATGCATGTATCTCTTGTAGTAATCGTCGTCAAGACCTTCGAGCTTTTGAGCTTCGCTTATCGTGCCGAGAGTGCAAGTGGTGAGAGCTTGAGTTTGTCCTCTTGTGAACACTGCGCTACCGTGAACGCGCGGGAGCATACCCACTTCGCACCAGATAGGACGAATTTCGGTGAGCTTTCTGCCGTCGGGACGCACGCCGCCTTCGAGAATCTTTGCACGCACTTTTTCTTTCTTGAGATAGTAGAGGCTGTCGAGGATGAATTTGGTTTTCTTGGGCTCGTCGCTGAAGTCGTCTGCAAAGTGAGCAAGCACGTCAACGTTGAGAGCGTCTTCTCTTTCTTCTCTCTCATAGCGGTCAAACGCTTCGAGGACGTAGTCCATTTTTTCGTTTGCGTACGCTCTGACAGCTTCGTTGATGTTGTCGGGGATATGTTCGAGATCCATATCGAGTTTGGGCTTTCCGACTTCTTTTTGGATTTCTTCGATGAAAGCCACAATCTTTTTGATCTCTTCGTGACCGAACATGATTGCGCCGAGCATTTCCTTTTCGGTGATGACGTCTGCGCCCGCTTCAACCATCATGATGGCGTCTTTCGTGCCGCTGAGGTTGAGAGTAAGGCGAGATTTTGCGCGTTGTGCGCTGTCGGGATTGATGACGTACTCGCCGTCCACCATGCCGACCACAACCGAACCCGTAGGACCTGCCCACGGAATGTCGCTTATAGAAAGTGCGACGGAAGAACCGATCATGCCGAAAACTTCGGGCGGAATGTTGGTGTCAACGCTCAAAACGGTTGCGATGACCGTAACGTCGTTGTAAAGTCCCTTCGGGAAGAGCGGACGAATAGGTCTGTCGATAAGACGAGAAGTGAGGATAGCTTTGTCGCTTGCTCTGCCCTCTCTCTTTTTGAATCCGCCGGGGATTTTGCCGATTGCGTACATTTTCTCTTCGTAGTCAACGCTCAAAGGGAAAAAGTCCATGCCGTCGCGGGGAGCTTTGCTCATCGTTGCGTTGACCATAACCACGGTGTCGCCGCAACGCACGATGCAAGAACCGTTGGATTGTCCGCAGTATGCGCCTGTTTCGACGGTCATTTCTCTGCCGCCTACCGTTGTCTTGAAAATTCTTTTTTCCATAAAATTTCTCCTTCTGGGAATTCCGTCATTCCCGTATTATCCGCAAAAGCGGTTTATTTTTTTATTTTTACCGCACGATTGTGCGATTATTCCAAAAAAAACGGGTGCAGTTAAACCACACCCGATATTTTTTACTTTCTCAAACCAAGAGCAGATACGATTGCACGATATCTCTCGATGTCCATCTCTTTGAGATAGTTGAGAAGACTTCTTCTGTGACCGACCATCATAAGAAGACCGCGACGGCTGTGATGATCCTTGGGGTGATTCTTGAGGTGTTCGGTGAGCTCTGAAATGCGCGCCGTCAAAAGAGCGATTTGAACTTCGGGAGAACCCGTGTCGCCTTCTTTGCGAGCGTACTTTGCGATGATTTCTTGTTTCGTTGTTTTATCCATTGTTTTGCCTCCTTCGTTGGATAAATAATTCGCTTTCAACCAAGTAGCGACTCGGAGTTTTGTCGCAACCTCGTCGAAAGTACAAATGCATATTAGCACATTCTCAAAGCGTTGTAAAACGTTTTGCGGTTTTTTTATAAAAATTTAAGATACTATCTTATATATCCAAAATTTTATTTCGTTTTCGACCAAAAATCACCTTGCCGTTCCAACATTTCATCGATGTGTTTTATGTATTCTATCGGCTCTTTGTAGTTTGCGCAACGAGTTATCAGATTTTTCTTTTTATTCCACTTTTTCGAGATTCCGTTGGCTCCGTTTGCAATGATCGAGGTATCTTCTTCCATGATGTCGATATTGTAAACGCACGCTTTTTTCGGCTTTGCGTAGCCCACGTTTTCGAGGTTGCCGCTGGTGTATTTTTGACGATACATATAGTACGGCTCATACCCTGCCGAAGTCAGTTTTCGATAGGCGTAATCCACCATTTGCGACGCGGTTTCGAAGTCGGTGTTGTCGTAGCCCGCCTGTTTGAGCGCAGAGCCTTTTTTCATATAAAGCGTATGCACCGTGACGTTTGCCGGATTGAGTGCAACCGCAATGTCAACGCTGCGTTTGAAATCGTCGATGGTTTCGCCGGGCAGACAGGCAATCAAATCCATATTTACGTCAAACTTGTCTTTGACAAGCATATAAGCGTTGTAGGTGTCCGCGCTTTTGTGCTTTCTTCCTATGATTTCAAGCGTTTTGTCGTTGAAAGTTTGCGGATTTACCGACACTCTGGTTACGCCGTGTTTTTGCATGACGTCCACGATTTCGGGAGTGATGGTGTCGGGACGCCCCGCCTCGACGGTAAACTCTTTCGCGCCGAAGTGACAACGTTCGAGAACCTTGTCCAAAAGTTCCGCTCCTATCGAAGTCGGCGTGCCTCCTCCGACGTACACCGCCCTGACTTTTATACGCTTTTTTTCGATTATTCGTTTGGTTTGTTCAAGCTCTCTTACAAGGCAATCCACGTAAGGCTCGACGAGTTTTTTCTGCTTGTCGATGGGAAGGCTGACGAAAGAACAATACGCACATCTCGTCGGACAAAACGGAATAAAAACGAACACGTCGAATTGCCTTGACGATTTGTTGCGTATAGGCTTCTGGACAGCGACTATTTTTTGGATAAGCTCGACTTTTCCTTCGCTTACGCTGTAATCTTTCAAAAACACGTCGCGCGCCGATTTCGAATATCTATCCGCTTCGTTTTCAATTTCACAATAAAGTTTCGTAGGACGAATTCCCGTAAGACAACCGTATGGTAAATTGACGTTCAAAAGGAAACTCAACGTGCGATATATTGCGATTTTAAGGTATCTTTTTTCCACTCTTTTTCGTTCGAGTTCGCCCTCTGTGTCAATCTTGAAAGCGTAGTTTTTGACAAAACCGCCAAACTTGTCCGAAGTGATTTTAACCTTGAAAACACCGTCGATATTTTCATATTCGACGGCAATGGAAACGTCCTCGTCCGAGCGCGATTCAAACGGCCTTATAAGTTCCATAAGGTCGTTGAGATATTCTTCGTTTGAAATGGAAAAATCAATCATATACGGCTAGTCTGCGTTTATATGCGGAGCGTCCTCGATTATGGGATTGTTCACTCTCTCGAAGTCGAGCGTGGTCGGCTCGCCGTGCCCCGGCAAAACCGTGTAGTTTCCTTTGAGTGCAAAAAGTTTGTTTACAATGGAATTTTTGAGGTCTTTTGCATTTCCGTCGTAAAAGTCCGTGCGCCCGAAAGACATAAAAAACAGCGTGTCCCCGACGAAGATTTTGTTGCCCACGACGTAGCAAACACTGCCCTCGGAATGCCCCGGCGTATGAATAACGTCAACGTCAAGCCCCGCAATCTTCAATTTTTCACCACCGCAAAGCAGCACGTCGGGCGTAAATTTTTCAGGATTTATGCCCATTGAAAAGCCCATATTTTTGTACGAACCGATTTTTTCGAGGTCGTCTTTGTGCAAAAATACGGCGGGTGAATTTTGCAAGTTTTCATTGCCGTTTTCGTCTTTGCTCGCCATACGACAAAGCTCCGCAACGCCGCCGATATGATCGAAATGCGCATGCGTGAGCAATATCGCTTCGACTTTTGCCTTTTGTTTTTTAAATATGGCAAAAATATCCTCGGCGTTTCCGCCCGGGTCTACCACAAAACCGCTTTGGGCGTTTATCACGATGTACGTGTTTACGTCAAGCGGCCCCGTGTACAGATGGAAAAACTTTGCGTCCGTCATCTTCTCACCTCGATAACGCCGTCTATCAAGCGCAGTTGTCTGACAAGTTCTTCAAGCTCGCTTCCCTTTGTGATTTGCACCGTAACGGTAATTTCCGCAATGCCGGCCTTTTCGTCAACGCGCACGTTTGCCGCGGAAATGCCGAGTTTTGCGTTTGCGATATGCGCTGTGATAGTCGCAAGCAAACCGCCCTTATTTTCGCAAATAAGCGTGAGCGTTGCGTTGAATCTCTCTTCGCCGTCGCTGTCCCAACTTGCTTGAATAAGTCTTTCATCTTCCATACCTTTGACGTTGGGGCAATCTTTTCTGTGAATGGACACGCCTCTTCCGCGCGAAATATATCCGACGATGTCGTCACCCGGCACGGGCGAGCAGCACTGCGCCATACGCACGGTGAAGTTTGCGTTGCCGTTGACCAAAACGCCGCTCTTTGAGTGTTTTCTCGGTTTTTGCTCGGTGAGCGGAATGCTTGCGACGTCTTGCGATACGAGCGTGTGGTCCTCTTTTTTGAAGTCCTGAATGATTTTGGTGAGGACTTGACTTGTTGTGAGTCCGCCGAAACCGACCGCCGCATACAAATCGTCCTCGCTGCTCATTGCGTGGCGTTGCAATATGCTTGACAATATGTCGGGAGTAAAGATGTCGGCAAGAGCATAACCTCTGCGTTTTGCCTCTTTTTCAAGCATTTCTTTGCCGCGCGCGATATTCTCGTCCTTCTTTTCTTTTTTGAAATAAGCGCGGATTTTCGAGCGTGCGGAAGCAGTATGGACAAATTTGAGCCAGTCGAGGCTCGGCCCTTTCGACGAGTTGGACGTGATGATTTCAACGATGTCGCCGTTTTGAAGTTTGGTCGAGAACGGCACCATACGTTTGTTGACCTTTGCGCCTATGCATTTGTTGCCGATTGCGGAGTGAATTTTGTACGCCAAATCTAGCGGCGTCGAACCCACCGGCAAATCGAAAACGTCGCCCTTTGGCGTGAACACGAAAACTTCGTCGTCAAAGACGTTGATTTTGACGGCGTCCATAAACTCTTTTGCGCCGTCGATGTCTTTTTGAGCGTCCATAACCTCGCGAAGCCAACGCACTTTGCTGTCGAGTTCGCTGTCCTTGCCCGTCGTGCCCTCTTTATATTTCCAGTGTGCCGCAACGCCGTATTCCGCCACTTTGTGCATTTCGTACGTGCGGATTTGGATTTCGAAGGTTTCGTTGTACTGCGTCACGACGGTGGTGTGCAAGGATTGGTAGTTATTCGCTTTGGGCATCGCGATATAATCCTTAAAGCGTCCCGGCATAGGCTTCCACATCGTGTGGATTTCGCCAAGCATCGTGTAGCAATCCTTCACGGTGTCAACGATGATTCGCACCGCCAACAAGTCGTAAATCTGGTCTATATCGATATGCAAATTGTGCATTTTTTTGTACACGGAATAAAAGTGTTTGGGTCTGCCGTTCACTTCGCCGTGTATGCCCATTTCTTTGAGTTTTTCTTCGATTTGCTTGCAAATTGCGTCCAAAAAGCCTTGTCTTTCGGACTTCTTTTTGGCAACGTTTTCCGCAATATACTTGTACTCGGCAGGCAGCAAATATTTCATTGCCAAATCTTCGAGTTCGCACTTGAAGAAAGAAATACCCAGTCTGCCCGCAAGCGGAGCATAGATGTCAAGCGTTTCTTTTGCGATACGTTTTTGCTTTTCTTCGGGGAGATATTGCAGCGAGCGCATATTATGCAAACGGTCGGCAAGTTTGATGATGATAACTCGCAAATCCTTTGCCATAGCAACGAAAATCTTTCTGAAGTTTTCCGCTTGCGCCTCTTCTCTGTTGACAAATTGAAGTTTGTCGAGTTTGGTTACGCCCTCGACAAGTTCGCAAATCTCGTCGCCGAATTGCTCTCGAAGTTCGTCGTAAGTGACGGACGTATCTTCCAAAACGTCATGCAAAAACGCGGCTATGACCGTTGACGAGTCAAAGCCGAAATCGGCAAGAATTTCCACAACCGCGCAGGGATGAATAAAATAATCCTCCCCCGAACTTCTCTTTTGTCCGCGGTGCGCTTGCTCGGCAAAATCATGCGCCTTTTTGATTTCCGCATAATTCGTCGGATAGGTTTTTCTGAGTTTTACAAGCAATTCGTCCATACTTTTCACTCTTCAACGGCGATGAAAATCTATTTATCGTCCGTTGACAATACAATATTATACTTGAAAAAACAAAACATTGCAATACGCCTAAAACGAGAAAACGCAACAAATCGTCGTGATTTTATGCGTGTTCGGTGTTGCGATATGCAATGCTGTCTTCAAGATTTACGGATTTTGCGGATATTTGCACAAATCCTTTTTCGTTGATTTTTACAGTGCCCACTTCGTCGAAAATGCGCAACGCAAGCATAAATATGCTTTCGGGCACTTTGTAGCCGGAACATACGGCGATATACGCTTTGTGCGGACTTGCAAGTTTCGGCGTGCGACGCGCGACGTTGACGATTTCTTTGTACACTTTGCGCAAAACGTCCTTGCTTACGGACATTTTCTTTTCGGAGCAATCTCCCAGAGCGTACAATGCCTTGCTTTCCTTTTGAAGTTTTGCAAGATACCCCTCGCAAAGCGGACGGCCGCATACCACCACTCTGTTGTAGAATGAGAAATCGAAGCACTCGGCAGGACACACCACCACGCAGTTTTCGGGATTCAGACAACGAGGCGTCGCAATAAGCACGGGAAGTGCCTTAACGCTCTCGTTTTGTGCGCAAATATCGTCGTATTCCTGTCTTGAAAAACATACGATTGCCGTCCCAAACGGCTCTTTAAGCCACTCGTCAACACACTTAAAGTCCGTTTTTTGCAAATTCGCACTGCCTTCGCAGGACAACTGATGCAAGTTCATGCACTTTGCCTCGTCCTCGTCTATTTCGATGTCCTCGAACTGCAAAGTCTGTATGATACCTTGCGCGGATTCTCTATTTTGGAACGCGTTTATACCCAGCGAAAGTTCAAAATCCACTTTACCCGTTTTTGCCATGAGGCAAGGAGCGAATTTTGAAAATCCCATAAGTTCGACGTTGGGCGAAACGTATTTGACGTGTTGCGAAAAGCCTATTCTATCGAATCGCAATCCCTGCCCTTTCACAAGGAAAGTCGGACGAGGATTCTGATAGCCCGTCGGTTCCATAAGTTCGAGTTCCTTTGCAAAAGACAAAAAGTCCATATCTATGGGCAATTCCATCTCGCAACTTATCTCGTGCGTGAAATCGTGCTTATCGTGCGTGGACAAAATAAGCTCGTTCGCCGCTTTTACGAAATCGTCGAACTTGCTCTCGTCCATAGAAATTCCCGCCGCTTGCGCGTGTCCGCCGAATCCCGTAAAGTATTCGCTGAGCGAACAAAGAGTTTCAAAAATATTGACTTGCGCAATGGAGCGCGCCGAGCCGCGAAGCTCGCCGTCGTCGGTGTTTGCAAAAAGGATTGTCGGGCGTTTGAACTCTTCCACGAGTCGCGCGCACGCGATACCTAATATACCCGGCTCCCAATCTTTGTTTTTGAGGATGATTATTCCGACGTCGTTGAAGTCGGTGCCTGCAAGTTGAGCCTTTGCTCTTTCAACCGCTTTTTCGCAAAGTTCTTGTCGCGCGGCGTTGTCCCTTGCAAGCTCGTCAGTGAGCGTCCTCAAAAGGAAATAATCGGTTTCGAGAAACAATCCGACAACTTTCATTGCCGAGTTGAGTCTGCCTGCCGCGTTCATTCTCGGCGCAAGGCGGAACATGACGTCGGTTGCCGACACGCTCTCTTGATTGAGAAGCATTTTCACGCCCTTTCTCGGCGACGTTGTGATTTGTTTCAATCCGTAATAGGCAATGATTCTATTGTCGTTTTTGAGAGGCACCACGTCCGCAATGGTTGCGATTGCAACGATGTCCAGATACTTTTTCGCCTCTTCTCTTCCGCCTAGCGCTTCCACGAGTTTGAGCGCAACGCCCGCGCCGCAAAGATCGTAGAAACCTTTTCTTGCGACTTTGGGGTCTACGACGATGCAGTCGGGGATTTTTTCTTGCGGCTCGTGGTGGTCGGTGACGATGGTGTCAATGCCTCTCGATTTGAGATACTCCACTTCCTCGATTGCCGTTATGCCCGTATCAACGGTGATAACGAGCTTCGGCGAATGATACGCAAGGATTTTTTCCAGTGCGTCGACGCTTATTCCGTAGCCGTCTTTGTTGCGGTCGGGAATGAAGTAAAACACGTCGAGTTTGTCGCGCAAATACAGCATAAGCGTGGATATCGCGCAAATGCCGTCGCAGTCGTAGTCGCCGTAAATAAGCACTTTTTCTTTGTTTTTGATTGCTTTTCGAATACGCGCGACAGCCTCTTGCATACCGTCGATTTCATACGGCGAAGAGAGTTTGTCCAAAGACGGATGAAGATAGTCGTAGAGCGAATCTTCGCTCATACCTCTTCCCAGCAACAAACGCAAAAAGTCTTGGGAAATCCCAAGACGCTTTGCAAGCGCAACTCTGTCGCTTGTGAGTGGAAAACGAGGAGTTTTTACGACGTATCTCATAAAATCATAAAACTACGCCCCCAGCTTTGTGAGGGCGCAATCTAATCGTTATTTTTTCTTTTTAAACGTCGTATTCTTCTTCGAATACTTGTAGACGACGTTTTGTTTTTGCTTTTGTTGTCCCGCTTGTTTTACTTGCGGTCTGACGGTTTGTTCTCCGTCCTCGCCGACGATGATTTCGGATTCGGAATCGTCTTTCTTGTCGTAAGTCACGGCGTTGCGTTTTGCATACTTGGCTTTGGTCTTATCCCAAGAGATGCTGAGTGCTGCCCAAAGCGGAGTCGCTAGACATGTTGCCGAGAACAAGCCTGCAAGCAAACCGAGGATGATAGGCACGCAGAATTCTCTTATCGTGTCGCTGCCGAGGATTGCAAGGAAGATGATCGTGATCATAGTGGTCAACGTGGAGTACACCGTACGAGTGAGCGAGGAGCGCACCGCCATGTCTCCGATGCCCTTATAATCGATGTCCTTTTGACCTTTGAGGGGCTTGATTGTTTCACGGCAGCGGTCGAAGATGACGATCGTGTTGTTGATTGAGTAAGCAACGATAGTGATCATAGCCGCAACGTAGGAGCTGTTGATTTGCACTCTGCAAATAACCGTGAGAGCAAACATGATGACGACGTCGTGCAACAAAGCCACGACAGCCGCGATTGCGCTCGTGAACGTGAAGCGGATCATGATATACACGAGGATCAACGCGATTGAAACCGCAAGAGCGATGCCTGCTTTCGAGAGCAAGTCCGCAGCGGCGGTTGCGCCGATGGATTCATACGTAATCTTGTTTGCGTCCGTCAAAGAAACGTTGGGATCGACGTGATCGTCAACCGCTTTTCTGATGGCTTCGTTCATCTTGTTGATGCTTGCGTCGTCGCTGAATACGTTTTTGTATCTGAAAACGATCGAGGTCTTTGAGTTGTCGTTTGCCTCTTGACGTTGCATGTAGCTTACCACAACGTGTTGACCGTCGATTTCAACGCCTTCGATAACGTTTTTGATTGCATTGCCTTCGCTTTGATAGGTCGAATCGTCAAGGATGCTTTCGCCGAGCGTAACGGTAAGAATTGTACCGCCCTCGAAGTCGATGCCGATGCCGACCGCGTCGGAGTAGCTGCCCGACGTTGCGCCGAGAGCGACTATCACGATAACCGCCACGAGCACGATGACGAAAGGCACGATTGCCATATATTTTGCATTTTTGCAAACGCTGTAATTGTTGCAAAGATTGCGGAAGTTATTGTTTTTCATATTACGCCTCCTCCTTTGCAAGTTGTGCAGGAACGGAATCTTTGTTCTCGTCCTCTTTGACGCGTTTCAAACCGTAGAACTTCTCGCTTGTGCTGTTGAGCGGCATAAACGCTTTGAGCACCAATCTTGTCACGACGAGCGAGCAGAACAAGGAAAGAATGATACCGATGAAGAGCGTCACGGCAAAGCCGACGATTGACGCGGAACCGAGCACCCAAAGCACGATTGCGCCGATGAGCGTCGTAACCTGACCGTCGATGATTGCGCCCGCGGAGCGTTTGAAACCTACCTTGATGCAAGTTGAAATGGGCTTTGTGGAATGTTTGTATTCGTCCTTGACTCTCTCGAATATGATGACGTTTGCGTCGACTGCCATACCGATTGAAAGCAAGATACCCGCAATACCGGGGAGTGTGAGTTGCACCCACGGGAGCACTGCGCAGAACCAAATGAGCAACACGATGTACACGCAAAGCGAGAGGTCTGCCGCAAGTCCGAGTCCGCGATACACGCATGCCATGAATATGAAGATGAGTGCGACGCCGATGATACCTGCGATGAGAGCCGTACGGATGGAATTTTCACCGAGCGTTGCGGAGATGCTTCTCACCTCTGCGAGTTGGAGCGTAACTCCGAACGTACCCGATTGAAGTTTGGTTGCATATTCGTAAGCGGATTGATATGTGTAGTTGCCGGTGATGATTGCGGATCCGTTGGTGATTGCCGCATTGATGGAAGGCTCCATAATCTTTTGTCCGCCGACGTAGATATACGTCTTTTTGCCGACGTTTGCGGACGTGATTTCGCCAAACTTCTTTGCGCCTTCGGTGTTGAACTTCAAACCGATTGCATAATTGCCGTTGTCTGCGGTTGTGACGTATGCGTTTTCAAGATGTTCGCGGCCGTTGAGGAAAGCTTCTTTTTCAAGATCCGCATTGCTTGCTTCATTGCCGAGATCTTTGAGCGTAAAATACAGCGACGCGGGGCGACCGACGAGTTCGAGCACACGTGCGGGATCGTCAACGTCGGGGATTTCGACACGGATCGTGGTGTTGCCGTCGCTCGACGTACCTTTGGTGACGGTTGCTTCGGTGTAACCCTTGGACACAAGCAAACTTTGCAGCGAGCTTATCGTGCCGTTGATACGGGTATCGAAATCGCCGTAATCGTCGTTTGCGACTCTAAAGACAGCGGACACACCGCCCGACATATCTAAACCTAGTTTGATTGTCTTTGCATAACCGGTGTAATCGTAAACCGTGCCTGCGATCGGGAACGAAACCACGGCAAACACAGCCATCAAAATGATGAATACACTCACTATACACAAGACGACAATAGACTTCTTCTTGTTCACAGGACTAGTCCTCCATATAGTAAAACATAGATATTATAACTATAACCTCTTGTCAAGTCAAGAAAATATGATGCGATTGCTCCATTTTAAGTTGTATTTTTTGCCCGAAAAGTCATATATTTTTGCCAAAACTCATAGTTTGTGATATGGAAAAAGCCAAAAACCTGAAAACCGACGTCACGGACGTATTGAAAGCCGTGTTGTTTGCAACCCTTATATCTCTTGCAATGGTGCTGATTTTTGCAATCGTAATCCGTTTTGCAAACGCCGAAAACAAAGTGATTATGCCCGTCAATATCGCAATCAAAATCCTATCCTTGCTCATAGGCGTGATGCTTGCGTTCAAAAATCCGCAAAACGGACTTGTCAAAGGCGCGATAAGCGGACTCGTGTATATGCTGTTCACGTTTTTGATATTCTCCGCTCTCACGGCGTTCAAAGACGTTTCTTTCAGTTGGATAGACCTTATCACCCTGCCGATTGCCGGCGCGATAAGCGGCATAATCACAGTAAACATAAAATCGAAAAAAGCTTGATTTCACTATGTCACACTACAACGGCGATAACACTCAATTCGAAGCGTACTTATACACGGTATGTGCAACTTAAAAGACGGAACACGAGCCGCAAGGCGGCGAGAAAGCGAACGCCGAGCTTGACGTATAGTACAAGTGAGCGGACGAGTTTGGATTCTTTTCGTCCGCGAACGAGTGACATAAAAAGAGAACGATAGCAATCTATGCGAGTGCTGAGTGTGTCCCCACGCGGAGCGGACGCCGTGGGTTCCCTTTTAAGGGGGAACGGCGGTATGGGCGCGGCGCGTTAAGCAACACATCCAGTGAATGTGTTGTAGCCAAAGCGAACGAGGCGGATTGCTTTGCAAACGCCGAAGTCCAAACACGTGAGGAAGGGGGAAGATGTATTAAAAGTGCTAAACGTTCAACTCTTGTAGAGGACGAAACAAACACTCATTCAGAGTGTTCTTAAAGCAACAAAAAAAGCACGCGATGCGTGCTTTTTCGTGTGTTTTTCCAAAACTTATTTGGTTTCGTCTTGAGTTGCGTCCGAGGTTTCTTCAACCACTTCACCGCTTACGGCTTTGTCGCAGTCCGCTTTTTCGGCGCATGCGTCGCAGTTGTTGTCGCAAGTTGCTTCTTCTGCTTTTTCTTCAACTTTCGTTTCTTCCGTTGCGGGGGCTTCGGGAGCGGTTTCTTGTTGAGGTGCCGCAACTTTTTCGAGGACGTAACCGACCGCTTTCTTGTCGATGACGATCAAAGTGGGGTTGGCTTCCGTGCCGACGTTGACGATGAGCGTATTGTCTGCGTTGACTTGAGTGATTTTGCCTACGATGCCGCCGACGGTCATAAGTTTCGTGCCGACGCAAAGACTGTTCATCATATTTTGTTGTTCTTTTTGACGTTTCTTTTGAGGAACGATCGTAAGAACGATCATAAGCACGAGCACGACGCCGATGACGACGTACATAATCCAACCGTTATTGCTTTTGGTTGTTCCGTCTGCTGCGAGAATCAAAGAATTTAACATATTTGCTCCTTTATTCACCTATACGGTTATTCTATTTTGATGATTCAATGTTACACGATTTAATATAGTTTTGCAACAAAAATCGTACATTTTGTGGCTTTATTAAAGCATTTTTAATGTTTTGTATGCTCTAACCTTGATACTGCGCCATAAACTCTTTGCGGAATTCGTCGTATCTGTCCTCCAAAATCGCTTGACGGATATCGGCAGCAAGTCGTTCGAGGAAGCGGATATTGTGGATGGACAACAGGCGTCCGCCCATAATCTCGTCGCTCTTGATGAGGTGACGGATGTACGCTCTGGTGTAGTTTTTGCACGCATAGCAATCGCACTCGGGATCTATCGGCGTAAAGTCCTCTGCATAGGGCGCGTTGCGGATTGTCAAAAATCCTTCTTTCACCATTGCCGTGCCGTTGCGCGCGATACGGGTGGGAAGCACGCAATCGAACATATCCACTCCCCTTGCAACGCCTTCGACGATATAATCGGCAGTGCCCACGCCCATGAGATAATGCGGTTGATCCTTTGGCAAAATAGGTTGCAGAACGTCAAGCATTTCATACATTTTTTCCGCGCTTTCGCCAACCGACAATCCGCCGATCGCGATGCCGCATTTTGCGTACGGAACGGTGCGCTCCGCGCTCTCTTTTCTCAAATCCGCAAAGACGTTTCCTTGCACGATCGGGAACAGCGTTTGATGAGGTTTAAGCTCGACTTTCGAGCATCTATCCAACCATTTCAGCGTACGTTCCATTGCGTCGCGCGCCTTGTCGTGCGTGATGTCGGGAGGTGTGCACTCGTCGAAAGCCATCACGATGTCGCTGCCCAAAGCCTTTTGAACTTCCATGGATTTTTCAGGCGAGAAAAAGTGCTTGCTTCCGTCGATAAAACTGTTGAATTCCGCTCCGTCGTCGGTGATTTTACGCAATGACGAAAGCGAGAAAACCTGAAATCCGCCGCTGTCCGTCAGAATTGCGCCGTCCCAGTTCATAAACTTGTGAAGTCCGCCCGCCTTTTCGATAAGCTCGTGTCCCGGACGCAAGTACAAGTGATAGGTATTCGACAACAAAATTTGCGCTCCGGTTGCGTGCACTTCTTCGGGTGAAAGCCCTTTTACAGTCGCTTTTGTGCCGACCGGCATAAAACACGGTGTGTCGATAACGCCGTGTTCGGTGTAGAGTTTGCCAACTCTCGCACCCGTCTTTTTATCTTCGTGTATGACTTCGAATCTCATCTCGTTTTCCTTGTTATATTGTTGTATTGTTATATTATTTATTTTTACAAAAATCTGGCGGTACGGTTATTCAAAAAACGAAGAATCGCCGAACGAGAAGAATCTGTACTTCTCCTTGACCGCCTCTTTGTAGATTTCAAGCGTTTTTTCTCTGCCCGCAAACGCCGATACAAGCATAATCAGCGTGCTTTCGGGCAAATGGAAGTTGGTGATAAGCCCCTTGACGCACTTAAACTTGTAGCCGGGATAGATAAAGATGCTCGTGTCGCCCTTTTGCGCGCGAACATATCCGTTATCGTCGGCAACCGTTTCAAGCGTACGCACGCTTGTCGTACCCACGCAAATCACTCTTCTACCCTCTCTGATTGCGGAATTAATCTTTTCGGCGTTCTCCTCGTCGATTTCATAGTATTCGGTGTGCATCTCGTGATCGAGGATGTTGTCCTCTTTGACGGGACGGAACGTGCCTAGTCCTATATGTAAAAGCACTGTTGCGAAATCCACGCCCATATCTCTGATTTTTTGCATGAGTTCGGGCGTAAAATGCAATCCTGCCGTCGGAGCGGCGGCAGAGCCTTCAATCTTGCTGTAAACGGTCTGGTACCTCTCCTTATCGGCAAGTTTTTCTTTTATGTACGGAGGAAGCGGCATATTGCCCACTCTGTCGAGAATGTCCTCGAACACTCCGTCGAATTGAAATTCGATCGTGCGCGCGCCGTAGTCGCCTATTTCCGTAACGACTGCGCTCAATTCGTCGCAAAAGTGTATCACCGAGCCGAGTTTTGCCTTGCGTGCCGGTTTCATGATGGTTTCCCAATGCGTGTAATCTTTGCGCTTCAACAGCAAAACTTCAAGCACGCTCTCGTGATTTTCGATATGTCCGAAAATGCGCGCCGGGATAACTCTCGTGTTGTTTATCACAAGCAAGTCGCCTTTTTTGAGGAAGGACGGCAAATCGTAAAAATGCTTGTGCCAAATCTCGTCGGTTTGACGATTATACACCAAAAGCCTCGAATGATCACGAGGCTCTATCGGGGTTTGCGCAATGAGTTCTTCGGGCAATTCGTAGAAGAAATCGTGCGTTTTTAGATTTTTGTTTTCTTGTTCCATATTCAAATTTTTCCGCGGATTGATTTATTTAAACTCTCTGTTCAGATGCTTATATGCGTTTTCCGTGCAAACTCTGCCCCTCGGAGTTCTTCCGATAAAGCCGAGTTGAATGAGGAAGGGTTCGACGACGTCCTCTATCGTGCTTGCCTCTTCGCCCGTTGCGGCGGAAAGAGTTTCAAGTCCCACAGGGCCTCCGCCGAATTTGTCTATAATGGCTTCGAGAACGGTGCGGTCGGTGATGTCGAGTCCGAGCTCGTCTACGTCCATAAGTGCAAGAGCCTTTTGAGTGATGGCAAGATTGATTCTGTCGAGTTTCTCGTACTCGGCAAAGTCACGCACGCGGCGCAAAAGTCTGTTTGCGATACGCGGAGTGCCTCTTGATCGTCTTGCGATTTCAAGCGCTGCGTCCTCGTCGATAGCGATGCCGAGTATTCCGCTCGAACGCATAACTATGCGTTTGAGTTGCTCGTCGTTGTACATTTCAAGGCGCAAAGACATGCCGAAACGATCGCGCAAAGGGCTTGACAGCATGCCTGCCCTCGTGGTTGCGCCTATAAGCGTAAATCGTTTCAAAGGTATGCGGATGCTTCTTGCCATAGGCCCCGTGCCGTTGACGAGGTCGAGAGAAAAATCTTCCATCGCAGGATACAACACTTCTTCTATATTGCGGTTGAGGCGGTGTATCTCGTCGATAAACAGCACGTCCCCTTTTTCAAGGTTGGTGAGCAAGGACGCAAGATCGGCTGCTTTTTCTATCGCAGGACCGCTCGTAACTCTGATTTGCGCGCCCAACTCGCTTGCAATAACGTGCGCAAGCGTAGTCTTTCCGAGTCCCGGAGGGCCGTAAAGCAACACGTGGTCGAGAGCATCGTTCCTCGCCTTTGCGGCAGATATGAACACTTCAAGATTTTTCTTTATCTTCTCTTGCCCGACGTATTCGTCCATGCTGTGCGGACGAAGGTTGTTTTCTTGCTCGTCGTCATCGATGGTGAGCGAACTCACCACCCTGTTTGTGACGTCGAAGTCCTGATTTTCTTTTGTAAATTGTGATTTGATCATGATTTACCTTTTCGGTGGTTATTTGCATTGCGTTAATAAGAACACACTAAATGCCAAATAGTGCTATTTGCAGCAAATTGCAATATTTGGATGAAGAACAAGGAAGGCTGCAACTGAACAGACAGGAGCGTACTTGTTGTACGTGACTGTTTGAGCAGTTGCACCTGACGCAGTTATTCGCCAAATAGTGCTATTTGCTCATTTTTTGCAAGCAAGTGCGTATAATCTCCTCTGTGCCGTGGCACGTCTTGCTTGCTTCGGTTGCCATGCGCACGGCTTCGGTTTTTGAAATTCCGAGGCTTTCGAGGGCAAATACGGCGTCTGCAATATCCTCGCCCGTAACCGCGTCCCGATGATCGTTGAAAAGCGTGATGTCGTCGGCAACTTGATCGCGCAAGCTCAATATGATGAGTTCCGCCGTCTTTTTCCCTAATCCCTTGATTTTGCAAAGAGTTTTGCTGTCACCGCTTGCAATCGCAACCGTCAAAGTTTTCAGATCGTAGCCGCCCAAAATCTGCATTGCCATTTTCGGGCCTATACCGCTGATTTCGATAAGGCGCAAGAACAGTTTTTTCTCTTCCAAGCGCGAAAAGCCGTACAACGACATCTCGTCCTCTCTGACGTAAAGATATGTGTAAATCTTGACTATTTCGCCCATATCGATGTCCGTGAGCGTGTTGCCGCTTACGCCGATTTCATAACCTATGCCGTTGTTGTCCACAACGATTGACGTGAACGTTTTGTCCACGATTTTGCCTTGAATGTAGCTATACATATTTCACCTTTTGGGTTTTACGTTATGTTTACTGCACCTTGAAAGTGCCGATCATTCTGCTTGTTTGCGCGTGGCATATCGCAACCGCCAAAGCGTCTGCGGCGTCGTCGGGGCGCGGTACGCTTTTCAGGCGCAACAAAACCTGCACCATATGTTGCATTTGGATTTTGTCCGCTCCGCCGTAACCCGTAACAGCTTGTTTGATTTGGTTGGGGGTGTATTCGTACACCTCTTTGCCAAGGCTCTTCACCGCCGTGAGCAAAATCACGCCTCTTGCCTCCGCGACGGGAATACCCGTGGTTATGTTTTTTGAGAAAAACAGTTCCTCTATGGACACGTTGTCGGGCTTATAGGTGTCGATAAGCTCCTTTACGCCGTCTTCGAGTTGGAGCAATCTTTCGGGCAAAGTGCACTCTTTGGGCGTGGTGACAACTCCGTAATCGATTACGGAATAGTTGCCTTTTTCTGAATTAATCACCCCGTATCCCATTGTGGCGAGTCCGGGATCGATGCCCAAAATTATCATTTCAGCTCCTGGAATAATAGGCGGCAACGATATCACTCAATATCGAGTTCTCGTTGGTGTCGTCAAAGAGCAACGCTTTGCCAAAAAGCGGAAGCGTGCCCGTTTCGGCAAGTTTTTCGTCACACTTCACACGGCGGTTTCCGCACGTAAGGATATAGCCGTTTTCAATCTTGTACGCATGCTCGACTTTTGCCTTTCTCTCTCCCGAAACGTCATAGCAATCGCTTGCCCAGCCGACGTAAACGTCTTGTCCGATATACGATTTTATCACTTTGCCGTCAAGGTGCGAAAGGTCGATTTCAAATCCGTCCTCCGTGGTTGCAACAAGTTTGCCGTCCGCAATTTCCAGCCTCGCTTTTTCAAAGGCGTAGTCCTCGTCAAACGCCTGCGCCGCCCATATATTCGACGGATTTTGTAAGATTTGTTCGAGCGTGCCTATTTGCTTGATTTGACGATAGTGAGTCACGACGATTCTGTCCGCAATCGAAATTGCCTCGTCCTTGTCGCGTGTTGCGAAAATCACTATTTTGCCTTCTTTTGCAAAATCTTGGAGAGCCGGAGCAACCTCTTGCCAAAGCGTCTTTGCATCTTCTTTTTTAAGTCCTCTCGTAATATCGTCAACGAGCGCAACTTTGAAATCGCGCAAAAACAGCCTTGCTATCGCCAAACGCTTTTTGTCTATCGAATCGAGTTTTCTCGCCTTGAAATACAGCGAAGCGGTTATGCCGACTTTTTCCGCCGCCGCTTTGACTCTCTTGTCGATTTCGTCTTTGTTCGCTCCTCTTATTTTGAGAGGATAGGCAAGATTATAATAGCAGGAACGGTTTGCAAACAACGCCAGATCGTCGAAAATCATAATCACGTCGTCGGGCTTTTTGGCAAGCGGTTCACCGTCGAAAAGCACTTTGCCTTCCGAATCGGTCACACCTGCGACAACCTTCAAAAACGTGGTTTTGCCGCTCAACTCGTCACCGAGAAGAGCGACAATTTCTCCGTCGTTTATAGTCATATCCACGGGAGCGAAAACTCTCGCTCCGTAAAGATACTGTTTGCTTACACCATCTAATTTTATCATTTTCAGATGATGTATTTCGTCAATTTCTTAGGAGCGTTTGCAAGCTCTTCTTTCTTTTGTTCGTAACCCTTTCTGTCAAACATAGCATAGGTTGCGTTTTTGCCCTCTTCGACGCCCGGTTGATTGAATGTGTCGATGTTGAGCATCTTGCCGCAGTATGCGGTTTCGAGTTGGAAAAACATCAAAAGTTGACCGATTGTGTTTGCGTTGACTTCGTCGAGCATAATGGTGCGATTCATATGTTTGGAGCGAGTGAGCGCATATTCGGTTGCTTCTCTTTCGGTGTTGATAAGCTCGCCCATCGTATGTCCGCAAAGGAAGTTTACATCCGCAAATTCCTCCGCGCCGTTTGCGATGACCACGTCGCCTCTGTATTTCTTCACGCCGATGAAAGTCACGACTTTGTCGAACGGACCTTCGGTGTAAAGTTGCACTTGCGAGTGTTGGTCGGTCACGCCGAGCGATTTGACGGGGGTTTGTCCCTTGTGCACCACGTTGCCGTCAAAGTCGACCGCTTTGCCGAGACTTTCGCCCCAAAGTTGACAATACCAGTCCGCCATAAGTTTGAGACTGTCCGCATAAGGCATCATAACCGAAATGTTTTTGCCTTTTTGCTCCATTGCGATATATTGGAGCGTTGCCGCCATAAGAGCGGGGTTTTTGTAGGGATTTGAGGAGTTGCACGCTTTGTCCATCTCCGCCGCGCCTCTCAAAAGTCCGATAATATCGATGCCGAGCACCGCCGCCGGAAGAAGTCCCACGGGGCAAAGTTCGCTGAAACGTCCGCCCACTCCGTCGGGGATATAATAGGTCTTAAATCCTTCTTTCTTTGCAAGTTTTATGAGGTTGCCCTTGCTCTGGGAAGTGGTTGCGATGATGTGTTTTGCCCAATCCTTGCCGCATTTCTTTTTGAGAATGTCGGTGATGATAAGGTATTGGCTCATTGTTTCCGACGTTGCGCCGCTCTTTGTGATGACGTTGAACATGGTTTTTTCCACGTCGATGACGTCCAAAAGCGCAAGCATACGTTCGGGGTCTACGTTGTCCTCAACGTAGAATTTTACGCCGCGTTTTTTTGCGTCGAGGTCGTTGTATCTGAAATGGCAAAGCGCGTTGAACACAGCCATAGGACCGAGTGCGCTGCCGCCGATGCCCAAAACCACGAAATTGTCGTAATGCGCTCTCACTTCCGCCGCCGTGTAGATGATATCTCTCACGATTTCTTCTTGATTGTACGGAAGTTCCGACCAACCCATCCAGCCGGTGCCGCGATTCTTTTCGAAATAAGCGTAGCTGTCGCTTGCTTTGTCAAGCACGGCTTCTATTTCTTTTTCGGTGATGCCTTGCTCGCCGATCGAGGATTCCATCATATTGTTGAAATCAAACTTGATTTGCATATCTTTATGCCTCCAAAATGTTTTTAAGGTATTCAACCGATTCCTTGACTTCGTCAATCGAATCGTAATTTCCGGCGTATTGTTCGATGATGAGCGGTCCGTCGTAGCCGACGTCTTTGAGCCTTGCCACAAGCTCCTTAAAAGGAAACTCGCCTTTGCCGACCATCACTATTTTGCCGTCCTTGACGTCGCTGACGTGCACGTTTGTAAGCGTGCCGCCCATCACGTCTATATACTCGCGCCAATCGTAGCCCGAAAGCCTTGCTTGCTTTATGTCGAGCACCGTGCCGATATTTTGCGCGTACGGTTTCATTTGTCTAAAAAATTCGGGCGAATCGAAAGTTGCCCAATGCACGTTTTCAAGGCAAAGTTTTATACCGTATTCGCTTGCGATATCTCCGAGTTTGCTCATCCTGTCGCCCACGAATTTCGGGTCGATATACACGCTTTGTTTCAGCCTTGCCTGAGCGTGAAAAGTGTACGCCCTCGCACCTATCGTTTTGCCCACGTCAAGCACCGAGCGAAATATGCTTTCGGCATCGGAGTACGTCCTTGGCACTTTGTTGAAAAGTTGCGGCTCGAACTGCGTGTTGAGCGAATGGACGGAATATACGTCAAAATCGCCCTTGCGTTGTTTTAGCAATTGCGCAAAGGCGGACGTATACTCATAAAAAGTGGTAAGGAACACCTCGCAGGTGTCCCCTCCACAGCGTTGAATGACCGAGAACGAGTCCTCGGTCAATACTTTTGAAAAAAACGTTGCTGTCGAAATGCCGACTTTCATTTATTCTTCTTCGCCCTCTACTTCTTCTTCGTAGACGTTGGGCGTGCCTTTTTTGTCTTTGCCCCAAATGTCTTTTTGCTTTCTCATCTGTCCGAGAAGTCTGGGAATAACCTCGTCGAGATTGTCGAACGGAGAGTCGCTCATTGCGCTTGCACGGTAGGAAATACCTTTGCTTGTGACGACCATATCGGTGGTGTAATCGCCGTTTTCATACGTCACGGTGAATTTCACTTCCGCATTCTCGTCCTCGAAACGTCTTTCGAGTTTCGCGCACTTTTTCTCGGTGATTGCCTTGAGTGAATCACTTGGATTGTAGTTCTTGCCAAAAATTTCGATTCTCATAAAGTAACCTCCAAAGTTCTTTGTGCCTTTATTATAGCAAGCATAAAAATAAATTTCAATACTTGGCTATTATTTTAATTGATATTTAATCGTATCTTGTAGCGGCAGAAGTTTATTTGTTGCTTTCAAACACTAGGTTGTTTCCGTCGAAGTCTATTTTCACTTTGTCGCCCGACGAGATTTCCGCTCTGATAAGTTTTTCGCTGAGCTTGTCCTCGACAAGTCTTTGGAGCGTTCTTCTCAACGGTCTTGCGCCGTAGTCCGCGTCGTAGCCTTCGCTTACGATATAATCCTTTGCGCTTTGCGTTATCGTCACCGATATATCCTTGCTTTCCAAGCGTTTTTCAAGAGACGCAAACATCAAATCGGCAATTTTGAGAAGACTTGCCTTGTCGAGTTTTTTAAACACGACGATTTCGTCTATACGATTGATGATTTCGGGTTTCATTGCGCCTTTGAGTGCTTGCACGTGGCTTTGACGCACTCTTTCGCTTTCGTTTTCAACCGCTTTTTCGCTTGCGAATCCCAACGTGCGTTGCGGCGCAGACGCTTCTTTTGCGCCGATGTTGGAAGTAAGAATCACCACCGTGTTTTTGAAACTTACAGTGCGGCCGTGACTGTCCGTGAGTATGCCGTCCTCCAAAATTTGCAACAAGATGTTGAAAATGTCGGGATGTCCTTTTTCGATTTCATCGAAAAGCACAACCGAATACGGCTTTCTGCGCACCTTTTCGGTGAGCTGTCCGCCCTCTTCGAAGCCTACCAGTCCCGGTGCGGAGCCTATGAGCCTCGACACGCTGTCCTTTTCCATATACTCGCTCATATCCACGCGGATGAGCAAATCTTCGTCGCCGAAAAGCGCACTAGCGAGTGCCTTTGCAAGTTCGGTTTTACCGACGCCCGTCGGGCCGAGGAAAATGAACGAACCTATCGGGCGTTTGGGATCTTTCAACCCCGCTCTTGCTCTCTTCACCGCCTTTGCAACGGCAGAGCAAGCCTCGTCTTGTCCGATAACTTTGGATTGCAATGTTTTTTCGAGATTGACGAGTTTTTCGCTCTCGCCCTCTGTTATTCGCCTTACGGGGATGCCCGTCCAATTGCCCACGACTTCGGCAATTTCGTCCTCGCCTATGGACAAATCGGTGTTTTTACATTTCTCTTTCCACTCGATTTCGGCTTTTTCTTTTTGCTCGATATAATCGTCGCGGAGTGCCTTGTATTTTCCGCAAAGTTCGTAGTTTTCTCTGCGTTTTGCCTCGCTCAAATCGAGTTCGGCTTGCTTGATTTTGTTTTCCAAATCGCGAATTTCGCCGGGAGTGGTAAAGGAAAAAATCTTCTTTCTCGACGCCGCCTCGTCGATAAGGTCTATCGCCTTGTCTGGAAGGAATCTGTCCGCAACGTATCTGTCCGACAAAATCGCCGCCGAAGATATCGCTTCGTCTGTTATCGTAACGCCGTGATGCGCCTCGTATTTCGGCTTCAATCCCTGCAAAATTTCAATGGTGTCGCTCACGCTGGGCTCTTCCACCAAAACAGGCTGAAATCGGCGTTCTAACGCACTGTCTTGCTCAAATTGTTTGCGATATTCTTCAAGCGTGGTCGCGCCTATCGTCTGCAATTCGCCCCTTGCGAGCATGGGCTTCAATATGTTTGCTATGTCCAGACCGCCCTCGCTCGAACCCGCCTTGAGTATGGTGTGAATTTCGTCTATGAAAAGAAGCACGTTGCCCCTTTGCTTTATGCCGTTGAGAGTGGCTTTGAGTCTTTCTTCGAAGTCGCCTCTGTATCGCGTGCCGGCAACGAGCGAGGTAAGGTCGAGCGAAAACACGATTTTGCCCCTCAACGCGTCGGGAACGTCGCCTGCCACTATTCGTTGAGCAAGTCCGTCTATAACCGCGCTTTTGCCCACGCCCGGCTCGCCTATGAGCACGGGATTGTTTTTCGTCCTGCGACAAAGCACCTGAATGACTCTTTCGGTTTCCTTGCCCCTTCCGATGACGGGATCGAGCTTGCCGTCGCGCGCTTTTTGCGTCAAATCCGTGCCGAATTTCGACAAGTCGAAATCGTCTTCGTTTTTGCGTGAATTTTCGTAATAATTATCGTTGTTTTTTGCGATTTTTTCGCTGTTTTCAAACGCTGCGCCGCCGTTTTTGTGCGTATTTTGTTCGCTTTCGCCGAAGAAATCGGACACGTAACCGCTCAAAACGTCCTTTATGCTTTCCTCTTTTCCGTTTGCAAGGCACATTGTCGCTCTGCCGCCGCCGCTTGAAACTATCGCATTGTACGTCAGGCGTTGCAAATATTCGGGATCAACGCCCTTTGCGCGCAAAACGTTGCTTGCAACCGAGGACGTTTCGTCCAAAATCGTATATAAAATATGCTCCGTGCCCACCACTTGCGAACCAAGGCGCGCCGCGACCTCTTTTGCGTTTTGCACCGCCCTGGATGCTCTTGCGGACATCTCCACCACGGGACGAGTGGGCATTGGCGAAAACACAGGTATCACGTCTTCTTCGTACACTCCGCAACCGTTCAAAAGTCTTTGCGCCGCCGAGCCGTCCACGTCCAAAAGACCGAACAAAATGTGTTCGGTGCAAACAAGTCCGCCCGTGCGTACGGCAAGTTCGTTGGCTCTTTGAAGCACGAGTCGAGCATTGTCCGAATACGTTATCATTCTTCCTCCGTCAAAAGTTTGCGAACGATGCGAGCGCGCGCTTTGTCACGCTCCTCTTCGCTGCTTCCGTTTGTGATAATCTGCAAGGACGAGGCGGAACACGCCCATATCATTTCGTCCGTTATCGCAGTTGATTTTATAGGCAAAATGCCCAATATTACGCCGATTTTTACGTCGACGAGCAATTTCATAAGTTCTTGCGCGGTGAGTGCATACGCACCTTTCAGCACGGCGTAACTGCGCGATATGCCGTCCAAAAGCTCGGTTTGCTTTTCTTTGACGAGTTTTTCGAGCGCAACCCTTTCGCAATAGCACATACGCGCCACGGCTTGCTCGACGTGAGATATAATTTCACCCTCGCTCACTCCCAGCGTGCGAGAGTTGGAAATCTGGTACATATCGTATGCGGCGTCGCTTCCTTCGCCGTACACTCCGCGTATCGTCAAGCCGAATTCGCTCTTGAATGTTTTGAGCGTGTCCTCGATTGCTCCCGCCCTCTTCAATGCCGGCAAAAACAGCATACACGACGCTCTCATTCCCGTGCCGAGATTGGTTGGACACGCCGTCAAAAACCCGAGTTGAGCGTCGTAGGCAATCGGCAAAGCATGCAACAACCTTTCGTCGTATGCGCGCAATCTTTCGTACGCGCCTTTGAGGTTGAATCCCTCCTCCACGCACTGCTCTCTTATATGGTCCTCTTCGTTGAGCATAACCGAGATGCCGAATTTCTTGTCGCCCTCGACTATAACCGCTCCGTTTTGAGTGTTGTTGGCAAGCGCAAGCGAGATGAGATGCCTTTCAATAAGAGCTTTTTTCCGTTCTTTGTCGAGTTTGTTCATAGGCAACAATCTTGCCTCGAACACGCCCTGCGCCGCAGAATACGCGCCGTTTATGAGATTGACGACTCTTTCGTCCGTAACCTTCAAATTGCGAGGAAATTCAAGCCCCACGACGTTGCGCGCAAGCCTTATTCTCGACGATACGACGTTGTTTTTGACAAGCTCGTTTACCGTGCAATCCTTTGCGGATTTGAGAGTGTTCAAACCGCTTTGTTGCAATCTCAATCCGTTTTCGCTTTCAAGTTCGCAAACGCTGTGAACGACGTTTTGCGGCGGACGAGCTTGCAAAAGTTCGGCGTTTACGCCTTGCGATTTGCTTGCCGCGTCGAGTGCGATTTTTCGCATTTGAGAATAACAATTCGCACAACCGAAAAGGAAATTCTTTTCAAAATCCTCAACCGTATATCCGCAATATTTGCACTCTTTGGTGCGTCTTGAAAGCCTATAATCCGCCTCTTCGTGCGGACTTTTGCCGCATTTCAAAGCGTTTTCGTAGCAACTTTGACAATACGCGTATTCGACGGGGTTGTTGTCAACAACCACGCTTTCAAAAAGAGTCGCTTCTCTTACGCCGCATATGTCGCAAATTCTTCCGTTCACCGTTTTATAATTCTTTTGTTATATTTGTCAAATACTCTTTGAATTCGCAGTCGAGATCCTTGTCTCGCAGAGCGTACTCGACGGTTGCTTCGAGATAACCTTCTTTGTTGCCGATGTCATAGCGGCGCGCACAAAACTCGTAGGCGCATACGTCTTTTTCTTTGGCAAGAATGCTTATCGAATCCGTCAAATATGCCTCGCCGCGAGTGTACGGCGTGCGCTCGATTGCGTCGAATATCGAAGGGGCAAGCACAAATCTTCCGAGAGATACCAATGCGCCGGGAAGTTCGCCTTGCGGTTTTTCGATTATGCCGTCGATAAGCGTGGTTTTGTCGTCTATTGCCGACTTCGTTATCATCACGCCGCAACGTCTTGCAACCTCTTCGCTCGTGCGCTGACATCCTACTATAGACGCGCCGTTCGTGGCATAATATGCGTCGATAAGTTGCTTGGTAACGGGCTTTTCACCCTCTTTTACGTACATCACGTCGTCGCCGAAAAGCACGGCAAAAGGCTCGCCGTTCGCAAAGTCTTTGCAAAGTTTTATTGCGTTTGCGTTGCCGTCCATCGTCTTTTGCGTGACAAAAGACACCTTTGCCCCGATTTCTGCGTTGGCAAGCTCGTACGCTTCCTTTTCGCCTTGCGACAAAAGATGCTCGTTGAGCCGAACGTTAGGCTCGAAAAGGCGTTTTATACTTTCTTTTTGCGGAGATATGACGATCATGATCTCCTCTATGCCGCTCTTCACCGCCTCGTCGACGATGTAGCACAGCGCAGGCGTATCCACGATGGGCAACAATTCTTTGGGCAAAACCTTGGTGACGGGCAGGAATCTCGTTCCGAACCCCGCACAAGGTATTATTGCTTTTCTGACTTGCATAAGCACCCCCTCTTTTCAAGCGTCGAATTTGTCCTAAGCCGTCAAATTCCGACGACGGATTTTTTTATGCGACGTTTTCGCCGCATAATCGTTTGTACAATATATTCGTAAGTCGCAACGCGATATTCTCGTTGCGACTTCGATTGCGATTTTCAAAAAATCATTTCTTTGAAATGAAAATCACTTTTCGTAGCCGTGCGGATGAGTCGAGTGCCACTTCCACGCAGACGAAACGATACTTTCGAGACTGTCGTATCTGGGCTTCCAGCCGAGTTCTCTCTTTATCTTCTCGCTGGATGCGACAAGGGTTGCCGGATCGCCGGGACGACGGCCTTCGATTGTCCTTTCGATATGGCGTCCCGTCACTTTTTCGGTCACGTCGATAACCTCTTTGACGCTGAATCCGTTGCCGTTGCCGAGGTTGTAGTAGGTGGATTTTCCGCCGTGTTTGAGATAGTCGAGAGCACGGATATGAGCGTCGGCAAGGTCGGTGATGTGAATATAGTCCCTCACGCAAGTGCCGTCGGGTGTGGGATAATCGTCGCCGAAAATGCCGATGTGATCTCTCGTGCCGTTTGCCACTTGCAAAATGATGGGGATAAGGTGGGATTCGGGCTTGTGCGCCTCGCCGATTTCACCGCTCTTGTGTGCGCCCGCCGCATTGAAGTAGCGCAAAGCAACGTATTTGAGTCCGTACGCCTTGTCGTAATCTTGCATAAACTGCTCCATCATGAGCTTGGTTTGACCGTACACGCTGGTGGGATGCTGAGGACTTTCCTCGGTGATAAGACCGTCGCCGCAATCTCCGTAAGTCGCCGCCGAGGACGAGAACACGAGATATTTGACGTTTTCGGCAATCATAGCGTCCAAAAGCGCAAGCGTGCCGGCAACGTTGTTGTGATAATACTTTGCAGGATTGACCATACTTTCTCCGACAAGAGAGTACGCCGCAAAGTGAATGACGGAATCTACACCGTACTTTCTGAACGTTTCACGCAAAAGTTCGACATCAAAGATGTCGCCTTTGACAAACGGCACGTCCGACGGCACGGATTCGATATGTCCCGTGACAAGATTGTCGTAAACTACGACGTCCATGTTTCTTTCTTTGAGTTCTCTCACGCAATGGGAGCCGATGTAGCCTGCTCCGCCCGTAACCAAAATCATATATCACTCCTCGCACGTCCTCGCACGTCGGGCGCGCTGAATTTTATTCTATGAAATATTATAAACTAGAACCGCTTGTTTTGCAAGGCAAAATTGTGTATAATCAAATTGTGGGAAAAACAATTTTGCATTGCGACCTAAACAACTTCTACGCATCGGTGGAACAAAAGCTGCATCCCGAATACGACGGGATGCCTCTTGCCGTGTGCGGAAATCCCGAAGCAAGACACGGCATAGTGCTTGCAAAAAACCAGCTTGCAAAAAAAGCGGGCGTGCAAACGGGCGAAACGCTGTGGTCGGCAAGGCAAAAATGTCCCGATATTATCTTTGTTCCGCCGCATTTTGACGAATACGTCAAACACTCCAAACAAGTTTTTGAAATCTACACGCAATTTACCGACCGCGTGGAAAGTTTCGGCATAGACGAATGCTGGCTTGACGTGACGGGCAGCGAAAAACTTTTCGGCGACGGCGTGACCATCGCAAACAAATTGCGCGAGCTCGTCAAAGAAAAAACGGGACTGACCATATCCGTGGGCGTGTCTTTCACCAAAACGCTCGCAAAACTCGGCAGCGACCTAAAAAAGCCCGACGCGACGACCGTGCTTGACAAAGAGCATTATATGGACGTCATCGGCGATATGTCGCCATCCGAGATGATTATGATAGGCAAACAGACGTCCGAAAAGCTGACGAAACTCAACGTCCGCACCATACGGCAACTGGCAAACGCCGACCGTGACGCTTTGCGTCACATTTTCGGAGTGGTTGCCGACAATATGATAAACGCCGCGCAAGGCGTCGAAACGGAAGAGGTCAAGCACTACTACGATATTCGCATCCCCAAAAGCGTGTCGAACGGCACGACCACTCCGCGCGATATAAAAACTCTCGACGAAGCCAAAATAGTAATTTACGCTCTTGCGGATATGGTTGCGTTGAGATTGAGAAGCTACAACCTCGTTGCAAACGGCATCGGACTTTCAATCAAAAATCCAGCTTTACAATGGACGTCAAAACAAATTCCGCTTTCACCGGCAAGCGCAAATTCGGGCGCAATCGCAAAATCCGCGATAAGTCTGATTGAAAAAATACACAATTTCAACGATCCCCTTCGCGCAATCACCGTGTCTGCAATCAGGCTGGAAAACAAAGACGGCGTGCAAATCAGCCTTTTCGACGAGCCGAACGACAAAGCCGACAAACTTGAAAAAACAATCGACGATATACGCGCAAAGTACGGCTACCGCTCGGTGCAGCGCGGTATCTTGCTTGAAAACGATCTCACGGGCAACTTGCACGAGGACGACGATTTCAGACCTTTTCATCAAAGCAAAACAACCTGAAACCCAACTCGAACACAATTTGCATAATTTCCATAAAACCACAAGGCACAAACACGATTTACAACACATATCGTGTTGTGTTTTGCTAAAAATCAACGTTTTTAGCCTCATATCGCCATTTTTCGGACGTACAATTTTATATCAATACACTTATCGTGTTGTATAATTGCATAACACATTTCGTGCTTTTAGGCATTTTTGTCGAAAAAAGGAGCAAGTTTTCGTTTCCGTTTTACAATCGCGTCAAATTACCTTATAATTGATATCAAGTGATAATTGGGATTGTAAGAAGACACTGGCACAAGCCTATGGAGCATCCGCTCCTCACGCACGTACAGGCGTGCAAAAACAATATTTATGACACCGGTTCAAATCGCAACGGCAGTTTTATCTCTCATTGCAGGCATTGGTATATTCCTTATCGCTTGCACGATGATGAGCTCGAATCTGGAATCCGTAAGCTCCAACAAACTCAAACAACTTTTTGCGCGTACGTCAAAGAGTAAGCTCGTCGGCGTCGGCATAGGTACGGTTGCAACGGCGGCGATACAGTCGTCGGGCGCAACGACCGTTATGGTCATAGGTTTCGTCAACGCCGGCATTATGTCGCTGATGCAAGCGGCAACCGTCATTTACGGCGCAAACATCGGTACGACGATTACCGGTCAAATCACCGCCCTCGGCATGTTTGAAAACTCCATCTCAACGGGGGTGGTATTTGCCACTTTTGCAGGCATCGGCGCATTTACGATGGCTTTTGCAAAGAAAGATCTTGTCAAAAAAATCGGCGGCATCTTGGCAGGCTTCGGCATGCTGTTTGTCGGTCTTGACATGATGAGCGACTCTATGGGCGATTTTGCAAAGATGGAAGCCGTCAAAAATTTTCTCGCTTCCATATCGAATCCCATTCTTCTCGTTTTGATAGGCACGATTCTCACCGCCATAATTCAAAGTTCGTCGGTGATGACGTCCGTCGCAATCACTATGGCATTTACGGGACTCATCAACCTTGACCAAGGCATTTATCTTACAATGGGTTCCAATATCGGTTCGTGCGTGGTTGCGATTATTGCAGGACTTACTTCCAGCACCAACGCAAAACGCACCGCTCTCCTTCACCTTCTTTTCAACGTTTCGGGCGTTGTGATTTTTATGCTCGTAGCAATGATGATGCGCGAAATCTCAAAGGCGGTAAACCCCACAAAGATTATAACTTTCGGCTACCTTTTCGGAAAAATGTTCCCCGGCGTTCCGCAAACTCAACTTGCAATGTTCCACACGATATTCAACGTCATTACGGTTATCATAATGTTACCGCTCACCAATTTGTCGGTTAAGCTTGTATGTAAAATCCTTCCCGACAAAAAGAAGAAAGACGAACAACCGGCAGAACATTTTTACTACATCGACGAGCATATGCTCTCAACTCCGCCTATCGCAGTGCAACAAACCAAAAACGAAATCGTCAATATGGCGGAAATCGCATTGCACAACTACGACCTCGCTTGCGACGTGATTTGCACTCTCGACTATTCTCAAATCGAAAAATTCCGTCAGAACGAAAACGAGTTGAACTTCCTCAACAAAGAAATCGCAAGATTCGTCGTCAAACTTTCAAAGCTCGAAATGAACGACGCCGACCACAACTATCTTGCAACCACGTTCCACACGATCACCGATCTCGAACGCGTCGGCGACTATGCGGAAAACATCATCGAATACGCCGACAAACTCAAAGAATCCGACCAAAAGTTTTCGGACGTCGCAATCTCGGAAGTGCGCAACTTGCAAAGTCGCATAAACGATTTGTTTCAAAAGGTCATGAAAGCATACGTAAACAGCGACGCGGCTTCGCTTGACGAGGCAAACGTAATCGAAGACGAAATCGACGACATCACAGAAACAATGGGCGCAAACCATATAGAAAGATTGCGCGCGGGCGATTGTACTCCCGATGTCGGAGCACAGTATCTCTCGCTTGCGTCCAACTCCGAGCGTGTTGCGGACCACTTCATAAACGTCGGCAAATCCATAAACGGCACAACCAAGAAAAAGGACTAATTTATGAAACTTGCAATCGCAACCAACAATCAGCATAAACTCACCGAAATCAAAGCTATCCTCGGCAACTCGTTCGAGGAGCTTTTGTCGTTGAAAGATCTCGGCATCGACGTTGACGTCGAAGAAACCGGCACTACGCTCGAAGAAAACTCTCTTCTTAAAGCACGCACGATTTGCGAGCTTTGCAACATGCCCACGCTTGCAGACGATACAGGGCTTATGGTTGACTCGCTTGACGGTGCGCCCGGCGTTTATTCCGCGCGTTACGCAGGCGAAGCTCACAACGATAAAGCCAACCGACAACTGCTTCTAAAAAACCTCGAAGGCGTGCAAAATCGTCGCGCCCATTTTGCGACGGTTATAACAATTTGTTATCCGAACGGCGACTTTATCACCGCAAAAGGACGTGTCGAAGGCTCGATTTTGCGCGAAGAACGTGGTACGGAAGGCTTCGGATACGACTCTTTGTTTTTCAGCGACGAGCTTCAAAAAACTTTTGCGGAAGCGTCCGCAGACGAAAAAAATTCAGTAAGCCACCGCGGCAGAGCTTTGCATGCGATGCTTGAAAAACTCAACTCGAAAAACTAACGATATGAACACTATCGTCGCATTTTCGGACAGCCATAATTATCCTCTTCCGAATCGTCTTGTCGAAGTCGCAAACGAAAGTAAATTCGTGTTTTTTTTGGGCGACGGCATAAGTGCGCTCGGCGACCTTTTGTGCCATAAAGGCTTTCACGGTGTAAAAGGAAATTGCGACAATTTCGCTTTTCAGGACGAGGAAGTCATCGAAATAGACAAGGTGAAAATTCTCATCACGCACGGAGACAAATACCACGTCAAACGTGGATTGTTGGAACTGTATTTGCGCGCGCAAGAACTCGGTTGTAGCCTCGTTTTCTACGGACATACGCACTTTGCGCAAATCGACGAACGCGACGGAGTTACCCTCGTATGTCCCGGAGCGGTCTGCTCTTCGACATACGGCACGCCCTCATACGCCTACGCAGTCGTGCACGACGGAAAATTTACCGTCAAAATCGTAAATCTAGCCCAAATTTGTTGACATCAAACCTTTGATGTGATAATATTGTCAAGCATTGAATCGTAGATTGCTCTTTCACAGCGTAATTTGAGTCCGTGCGGGTGTAGTTCAATGGTAGAATGTCAGCCTTCCAAGCTGATTGCGTGGGTCCGATTCCCATCACCCGCTCCACAACTCAAAGAGCGTTTAAAAAGCGTCTTGACGATGCAATGAGCCTGTAGCTCAGCAGGATAGAGCAACGGCCTTCTAAGCCGTGTGTCGGGAGTTCGAATCTCTTCAGGCTCGCCATTATGGTGGATATAGCGCAGTTGGTTAGCGTGCCAGGTTGTGGCCCTGGAGGTCGTGGGTTCGAATCCCACTATTCACCCCACTTTGATACAAAGCTCCGAACGGAGTTGTATGAGTTCGAATTCATCAAAAAATCGTATGGATTCGAACGGGCAGAAAATCAAACAATCCGGTGAATTGTTTGGCTGCCCCGGCGTGATAGTGCAGACCTTCGCAAAGTCGTACGGAATCGCATAAAAATGTGCGCCTGTGTAGCGCGAGTCGCTCGGCACAGGTCAAACGGCGCGAATCCCACTATTCACCCCACTTTTGTTACGTCACTCTGAAAAGAGTCGATATAGTTTGATTCCGAAGATTACTTCATCGGATTCGAACGGGCAAATGTAAAAAAGTTTTACATTTGCCGAAAAAGTGCAGTATATTTGTTGCAAAAACTTTGTTTTGGTGATAATATAGACTGCGTTGTAGGGGTATCGCCAAGCGGTAAGGCACCAGATTTTGATTCTGGCATTCGTTGGTTCAAATCCAGCTACCCCTGCCAATGACTCACTAGCTCAGCCGGTAGAGCACCGCACTTTTAATGCGATGGTCCGGAGTTCGAATCTCCGGTGGGTCACCACGAATAACCTAACTTGAATTTGCAAGTTAGGTTATTATTTTTTTTGTCGTTTTTGGGTATTTTGCGCTATTCCACCCTTACTACGTCAATAAATTCTAAGAATTTATAAAAATCTCTTATTGTTGATTTTAGAGAAACAAAAACACCACCCTATTTATCCATGCATCTGCTTACGCACATATTTTTTTGTGCGTAACCTCTTTTATACTCCTTGAAGCGTTGTATTCAATTAGCAATTTAACATTGCCGCAGCACACCACGGCAATATTTTGAAGTTTATGAATTTTTGCGTGAAACAGTATTGAATTTTATTGCAATCTTTGAATCATTGCCCAAAGCGACTCGGCGGAGTTGAAGTTTGCGGGGACGATGTCCGCAGGAGAGAGTTCAATGTCGAATTCGTCGCTGATTTCGGCGATGATTTCCATTATGTTGAGGGAATCGAGAATGCCGTTGTCAATTAGTTTTGTTTCGTTTTTGAAGTCAACGTCGGGTCTGACTTCGCTGAGTATTTTAAGTAGTTTGTCCATTTTTTATTCTCCTTAATTATGTTTTATTTTATTTCAAAATTGAGTGTATCGGTGCAAAAAACATCCCTAACGAGCGTGATTTTACCCTCTTTTTTCTTGTAAATTCGGGGCATATCGCGCGACAAAAAGAGGTAGATTCCCTCACTCACGGTGTACGCGCCCGTCCTTGCAAATTCAAGTATATCCCCTGTTTGCACGTCTTTCAACGGCAGAGCTTTGACAAGCACGTCACTCACGGTGCATAGCGCGCCGCACACCGTGCACAACTCGTCGTCCCCGTCCTTTTTCTCAATAAAATTGCTTGAGAACTGCCTTATTGGCGGTTTTTTCATAGCCATCATTTGCCCATAGTAATTGAGGTGATTTATGCCGCCGTCAACTATGCAAAACTGCGTTCCGTTCGTGTTTTTTATATCCACGATTGAGGTGTAATACTTGCCGCAATATGCCGCGATAAACCTGCCTGCTTCATAGACGATTTCGCGCTTGTTGTCGCTTTTTGCAAAGGCTTTTGACACTTCCTCGATCGCCGCTTTTTCGTCAACTTCCTCGTCGCCCTCGAAATAGGCAACCCTAAGCCCCGGACCGTATTCTATCCTTTCGATTGTGTTGCCGTTTGCCTCCAGCTTATTTGCAAAATCAACGATGCTTTCAATCTCTTTCAAGATTTTGTCACGCTTTTTCTGCGTGCCCGAATAGTATTGTATTCCCTTGATTTCGAGCGCGTTTTGCTTGATTTCGACAAGGCTCGATATGGTCGTTTCGTCCATTCCGAACTGATTGCCGCTTGACAGGCGCAAGATGACGTCGAGCGTCAATCTATACTCGTTTGCGACTTTTCCGAGCAGCTGAAACTGCGAGGGCGATTCCACGGTATAGGTCGCTTTATCCTTGCAAATCCCCACGATTTCCCTTATATCGCCCTCCTCCTTGTAGACGCCGGACAGCACCACTTTTTCGTGCGGTATACCTGCGCGCATTGCAATGCGAAACTCGCCCGTGGAGCAAATCTCAAAGCAATCCACAACGTCTTTGAGGTCGTTGACAAGAAACGGATTTGCTTTTATGGCATAACACAATTTTTCGCCGTGTACAAGCAGGCTTTTGATGCCGTTCACCCTCTCGATTAGCGCGTCTATATCGAACACGAACGAGGGCGTTTTTATCAAATTCATTGAGGTTTTACTCATTATTCTATCCGCCTATACAAGTTTTTTTCTGTCGATTTTGCCGTTTTCGTTCAACTCGAACACGTCCTTTTTGACGCATTTGTGCGGAATCATAAACGCCGGCAACTTATCTCTCAAAAACACTATTACGTCCGTAGGCTCGATACTGCCGACGTAAAACGCATTGATTTTGTCCTTTTCACTGTCGAAAATGCAAACCGCGCGGTTAATATTCTCATTGGACATCATTACATTTTCGATTTCGCTAAGCTCTATGCGATGCCCCATATGCTTGATTTGGAAGTCTCTTCTGCCGTTGAAATACAAGTTTCCGTCCGCCTCATAGTGCGCCAAGTCGCCCGTTCTATATATGGTTTCGAGGTATGCGTCATTGAGTGGATTTTGCACAAACGCCTTTGCCGTTTCTGTCTTGTTGTTGTAATATCCGAGCGACAAACACGTGCCCGACACGCACACTTCGCCTGCCTCGCCCACTGCTGTGACAAGCCTGTCGTTCTCGTCCAAAAGGAACACTTTCTCGTTTTTGAACGCCTTGCCTATTGGCAAACTGTCTTGTGTAAAATCCTGGGGCAACACAAAATAAGTACAGTTGCAGGTGATTTCTGTCGGGCCGTAGAGATTGACGAACGTTGCGTTTGGAAACGCTTGTCGCCACACGTTGAGGTGCTTTATGGGCATAACCTCGCCGCTGAACAAAATCTTGTTTATGGTTTGGGGGATTTTGTACTGAAATGCGCGGAATGTTGACAAAATGCACAGCGCGGACACCGCCCAAACGAGAGTCGTAACCTTACGCTCGATGAGATGGTCGATGAGTATTGTAGGGAATGAGAACTTCTTTTTGGGAATAATCTGCATTGTTGCGCCACATCGTATTGTCGAATAGATGTCTTTTACAGACACATCGAAATCAAACGGCGCTTGGTTGCCTATGACGTCGCAATCGCTTATGCCGAAAACATCGGTAAATTCGCCGATGAAATCGATGACCGAGCGGTGGGACACGGCGATACCCTTCGGCGTGCCTGTCGAACCCGACGTAAACATAACGTAAAGCGGGTCGATGTCAACGTGACCTTTTGCAATATTCTGCAAAAGCAACTCGTCAACCTCACTCCCCTCTATATCCTTGAACAGCACCACCGACTCCTCGTCCACTCCCTCGGGCAAAAGGCCTATCGATTCCTCGTTGACAAGGACGAGCGGATTTTTCAAAGTGTCGAGTATTCTCTTTCTGCGCTCCTCGGGATGCAAGGGATTGAGCGGCACATAGAAACAGCCTGCAAATACGCACGCAAAAAACATTTTGACCACACGCACGCTCTTTTCGCCAAGCACGGCAACGGGTGTGCGCGGAGCAACTTTTTTTGCAATACCGCTTGCGATTTTTCTCGCCTCAAAAACGAGTTGTTTGTAGGTTATCGATTCCGTTTCGTCCGCAAACGCCACTTTGTCGGGATACTTTTTTGCGCTTTCGCACAAGAACTCCAACACGTTGTTTATTCTTTTTTCCATATGTTCCTCACTTGTTTATCATCGGAAAGCATTTTTCCGTCGAGAGCGAAAGCAAAACGCTTTCCTTGCCGTATTCATCAGAAATTGCCGTATATGAACGGTGCAACCGAATACATTCCGCCGTATGCGCCGAACACCATTATCGAAAACGTAAGAGCCAAAAACGTCACCCAGCGAACGGGGATTGCCTTTTCGTACAAATTCTGTCTTATATCCACGCCCCTTTCCTTGACTATGCCGACGATTAAAATGGTTATTACGCCAATCACGGCAATGATAAATTCCTTGTAGTCAAGACCGAGCGAGAAGAAGTTGCCGCGATAGGGCACAAACACCGAGCCGAGAATATGAACGGCGTCTTTGAGGGTTTTTGCGCCGAAAATAGTTTCGCCGACAAAGATAATCAACAGCGTTCTCAAATGTCTTACGACTCTCCACCCCTTGCCGTCGAGGTTGAGCTTGATTTTTTCAGCGATTTTTTTGAATAGCGGTTCGAGCATCATACCCGACACGATAATCACAAAATAGTACAATCCGAAAACGATATACTTCCATTCCGGGCCGTGCCACAAGCCGTTGCAAAACCACACCGCAAGCAGCGCAACCGCCGTCGGCAGCATTTTGGTGAAATGATTTTTGTGTTTCTTTTTGAGTTTGTTGCACGTTTTGTTGAGCCTCGGCGAGAGCGCGACCGAATAGAAAACGTAGTCTTTGAGCCACGAGCCGAGGGTGATGTGCCACCTTTGCCAAAACTCTTGCGCGCTCTTTGCAAAGAACGGCTGACGGAAGTTTTCGTCCATTTTGATTCCAAACAGTTGTCCGCCTCCGATTGCGATGTCGATAAAGCCCGAAAAGTCGGCATAAAGTTGGAGGGTGTAACACACGATAAACATCAAACTTGCAACGCCGCTGTACTCGCTCGGCGACTCGGAAATCTTGTAGACGAGCATATACAGCCTGTCGGCAACCACCATTTTTTTGAACAAACCCCAAGCGATACGCTCAAGCCCGAAAATGATGTTTTCATAGTTTGCCGAATGCCCCTCGTAAAGCTGGTCGGCGAGCTTGTCGAATCTGCCTATAGGGCCTTCGAGAATTTGAGGGAAAAACAAGAGGAAGAGCGCGACTTTTGAAAAGTTTCGTTCCGCCTCGTATTTTTTTCTATACACGTCGATGAGATACCCCAACGCTTGCAGCGTATAAAAGGAAATACCCAACGGCAAAAACAGTTTGAGCGCAGGGATTGTGCCCTTTGCGCCACACAGTTCAAGGAGTGAATTGACCGTGCCTCCAAAGAAGTTGAAATATTTCAGAAAACCGATAATCGCAAGGTTGAGTACAATAATCGATGCGATTAAAGCCTTGTTTTGCTTTTTTATGTGTTCTTTGAGTGCTTTGCCTTCAAGGGGTTGTTTCTCTTTTTTCTTGCGTTTTTTATCTTCGTTTTGCGCGCCCGAATCGGCGATTTTTTGTCCCGTTTCTTGCGCTCCGCTCTGCGCCACGCCGTCAACAACTATATTCGTGCTATCCGCCGCCCCTGCTTGCGAAGTTGCGTTTGCCATATCGCCGGTTTCTTGCGAAACTTGCGCGTCCTGCTTTTCAGACATTGCGACAGCGGGTTGCGCCTCTTTGAGCGGCGCAGGCTTTTTGAGCCTATCGTTGTTTTTCTGAATACCGCGCGCGCCAAAATACACGCTGATTGTCGTAAGGCAAACAAACGCAATAAGGTACTTGTCTGTCACAGCGTAAAAGCCTATGCTTGCAATCAGCAAGACAACCCAGCGTATTTTTTTCGGCACGACGTAGTACAAGACGGCTGCGCCTGCCAAAAATGCTAAAAATATCAACGTTACGGTGTTCATACTATCCTATATGTTCCCTCTATATCTCGATTGAGCATAAACATTTCTTTAATTATGTATCCGTTCATTTTGCCTTATCCGCCAAATACTTTGCGTAGTCCTCTTTCCAAAACTCGTAGGCTTTGTCCTCTCTCCTGTCGGGGAGTTTGTAGTCCTCTTGAAGAATTTTGCCAAGCCACAGCGACGTTTTGAGCGCACCGCTTTCGTTGAGGTGTTCGCCGCCGTCCGACGTATCTTTTTTCCAATCGAATCCGAACTCTTTTTCGTGCTTGTTCAAGTCGATAAAGCGCACGCCCTTCTTGTCAACGTACTTTTTCACAGCGTTATAAGTCGAGTTGTTCCACCTCTTTTTCGATGGCAATTCCACAAAAAGCAGTTCAACGCCATATTCTTTGCAAATTTCGATAACTTCGTCAAAACATCTGAGGCTCATTGCGGCGATTTTATATTGTTTGTCGCCGTTATTCTTGTTTTTTCCGCCGACACTGCCGACACTGCCGTCGCTGTCGTATGGCGAAACGCGCCTTGAACGCCTATACCCTTTGTTGAAGTTTCGCTCTCGCTGCTCGCCCCCGGGCAAAAACTTTTTCCACGCCGTATGGTTGTCGATTATGGGTGCGGCGCGCCTAATTTGCGACCACACGTAATCCGCCCTGTGATTGATGTTTTTAAACAGGAGCTGGTCAACGTCCACAACGACGACTTTCGGTTTTTGTCTTTTCAGGGTTTCTCTCAAAAATTCGGTAGTTTCCCACGGCATTTGCGATGCAAACGAGCAATCGTACGACGTAAAGCCGTACTTTGCATACATTTCCATAGGATTTATACCGCAAAACACGCCACTGTGCCCAAAAAACAGTGCGTCCAAAGTGTTGTTCGGCTCGTCAAAGACCCTCAGAGCTTCAAACTTGCGCTTATCCGTGCAGTCCATAGGCGAGTCGGGCTTGACCGCCGCCGACAACAATAACGTCAAAAGGATAAACAATAGGATAAATCCTATCAACGAAAAAGCCTTTTCTTTTTTGCTTTTAATCAATTTTTCCAATGATATCTCCGATTTCAATCTAACGCCGATTGCATATCAACCCCAAAAACCACCAAAAGGAATCCTACCTTTCGTTGCAATCCTTCTCGGCATAAGAACAACACCGCCCTTGCGACGTCATGCCGCCAAAGTTCGGTCAATACCACAAACAATGCTGTCAAAATCTCTGCACAAAGCCACTTGTGCGCGTGTATGGGTTGAAAACCGAAAAACCATACAACCTCTTGATTTTAACATACATTTTTTACATTTTACCACAATATCCGTCATCGGTCAACGTTTTCTCACTCCAAAACATCTTATAATAATGAATTATAAAGTTTTACTCTTGTATCGAAAGTTGAAATATCGACTTCGGTACATTTTTTTACAAAGGACAGCGAAAATTGGAAAACGGAACGGAAAGATATATCGAAACGGTCGCTTATCTTGGAAAACTTTACGACTTTATCAACGAACGCTTGTTTGGCAGCGAACTTGTGAAACCTGTCATTACGATTCAGGTCGATTCGCGGAATAAGGCATACGGTTGGTGGTTGAAACAAAAGTTTTGGAAAGAAAGCAAAGACGACGAAGGCGTACACGAACTTAATTTGTGCGCTCAATACCTTAACCGCCCTATCGAGAACATCGCCGAAACAATGATTCACGAGATGTGTCATCAGTTCGCAAGTGTCCACAATTTGCAAGACTGCTCGCGTTCGGGTGTATTTCATAACAAATTATTCAAACAGATTGCCGAAAGCCACGGATTGACTGCGGTATGTCCCCGATGATCCCGATGATCAACGGGGACTTTTTTTATAGCAAATGCGAGATACCTGTAAACCGTGGAAGCAGAACAAAATAAGTGCTTGATATAACCGTTGACAATCACAATATACATTTTTTCATAAGATACAGCACAAAGAGGAACAAAGATTTGTGTTTACCAATAAACTACAAAATGTCCCAAAATGAAAAATCATCCGCTCATGTAAGTGCTACATGTGCGGATGGTTAACGTGTGGCTATCACATACGAAATAGCTGCATTAATAATTCAGTTGACATCTCTTAATCTTTGAATAACTTTTGCGCTTTAGGGACTATTTAATTAGATCACCTCTATACAAATTAGCCTTAGAAACGTAAGTTAAATATCACTTTGCAATTTGTCTTTGATAATAGCTAAACTCTTTTGCTTAGATTTATCAACAGAGAATCCAGCAACAACCTCTTGCATGGTTTCGGAACTCCAGTAGATTTTTAGTTTTTCCTTTGCACGCGTAATTGCGGTGTAAAAAATTCCGTGCGAGATTTTCTCCGCATTGCTACTCGGAATAACAACCTTAACCGACTTATATTCCAAACCTTGCGCCTTATGAATCGAAACTGCATAAGCAAGTTGAAATGGAACAATAGTTTTAGGGCGATCTTCTTCAGCCATTTCCTCTTCATAAGCAAGCACTTCGAAGCATATGCGAGTCCCATCGTCAATTACATCCACAAATTTTATGCCGTCATTTTGGCAATCTTTTTCTGTTAGCGTAATCTGTACATCAACTGTAAACTCAATCTTATTGGTATACATTTCTATCTGTACAATGCGCCCCTTCAAGTTATTATAAAGCAGAGAAAATCTGTCAGTATCATTGAATAGAATATGATCTCCGACTTTGTATGTCCAATCCATCCAGCTAACCGGCTTTGCGGTATTAGTATTTTGAAAATAATTATTCATGTTATTTAAGCCAAACTTCCCATCATAATTTAAGCACAGAATAACTTCGTCTTCTATATCGGAATTAAAGATGCTTTCCCCTATATTTTCAGAAAACGGACCATCTATGACAAGTTTTTCCGTTATTAATGTTCCCTTATTTCGAACTTCTTTCCACAGCTGTCTCAAACTTTGGTCATCTGTTCTCCAGTTGCTCAAGAGTTCAATATTGGATCCTTTAACATTTATAACGCCCTTGGCATAGGAATACCAATTACCAAAATCAATGGACTCTATCTGATAGGGGTCTCCCGCAAGTACAAGGAATGAATCCGGGCGCATTTTTTCAAGGAAGGCTTTCATAACACGATTATCTATCGTGCTACACTCATCCACAAAAATAACATCATAATCTTGTAAACTAACCTTTTTTGTAAAGCTATTAATACTAATAAAATCAGCGTCTGTCCCCGGATTTTCAATTCTCCGCCGCAAATTTTGTAAAGCTGTATGTGTTTTTGTAAGGAATAACTTCCGACGTCCGGTCAGCATTGTTGAGATCATATTAAGCAATGTTGTCTTTCCTGTACCAGCTGCCCCATACACCAGAAGCACACGAGAATTCACAAAAGCATATTTTAAAGCCTCTTCTTTTTGGTGATCCGAAAAAGCGATACCACAGTTTCTCAAATACCTTTCGTTATATTCTCTTTGACCTTTGTTCGGTATATGCGATAATTCTAACAGCTTATTTAGGATGAAAATCGTCGACGCTTCATACGAGCCGATACAGGCATTGTTTTCGCTCAGAATAATCTCATACCCTTGTTTCTTTTCCCAATCATCCAAGCCATCATTGTATTTTTGGATTGCTTGTTGTGTTAAGTTCTCATCAAGGCTGCAGTATATTTCTCCTGTATCCTGAGTGGCTTTTGCAATAGTCCAATATGGAAGGACTGCATCCGTTCTGTTTTTTTCAACCACACGAGCCAAGTACTTTACCTTATCGATTGTACTTGTATTACTTCCAGGTAAATCGGAAACAAGCGGGTTGCGTTCAAACGGAAAACATTTTTTTGACAGGCACAAGTCGTTGTGTTGCCATTGGGTACTAAACTGAGATGGCATAACCCTTTCCAACAATTCCTCACGCAGACTGAGCAGTAAATACCGAATAGTATATCGACCAAAGATTTCAGCCCCCTTAGAATAGTTATCTCTTAACTTTTGCAATACACTCTTAAAATATGCGGTGTTCGGGTCTTTATAGATCGATTCCAAAAGATGTGAAAATTGTATCTCTTGCAGGTCAATCATGTCCAAAAAATTCATACCGGTTGTGGTGAGAAAACGCATCAATGCATCATATTCTCCGTATTTGGTTGTAAGTTGACGCGGCATATTAAGTATCTTTGCTAACCTATTAAGACATTTTGGATCTACAGATACCCTCCAAGATGTAATAATTCTAATTTCTGTTTTAATTCCCCACAAATTAATGTGAGCCGACGCATAATCGACTTGCACTGAATAATCTGTAGACATATCCAATTTGGTATATGCTGTGATACGGTTATACTTTGATGCATACCTCCCAGCCTGTTGCAATGTCACCTCAAAGTATCGTTCTGTCCCAACAAAAAACGGAGTCTTCTTTTGAACATAAAATCTTGTACTGCTACGCTTTGGCTCTGACTTTTTCGCAGGAAAGGCATTTGCAATAAGTTCATAATACTGCTTATCCAGTTCGTCGGATTCTGTATGCTCCTGAAATTTCTCTAAGTTTTGAAGTACAGCAATGCTGTAGCTTTCAAATAGCGATTTGCGGATTTGCCACATAAAGCTATAGTATTTTAGCATCAGTCGTTCTGCCTGCCCATCCTCCGGAATTCGCCGCCCGATATATTGCAGCCCTCGGTAAAAATCACCTAAATATCTGGTATCCACTTTCAGAAGAGCATATTCCCAAGCAAATGCTGCGTTTGGAGTTTGATATCCGTCTTTCATTGCATTTAGCAACAATGCTGAAATACATAGATCATTCAACCTTGTCAAGATTCTCTGCGATATATTGTCCCTGTTCTTATTCAGGATGCTAAGATTATCAATGCTTTTCGTAATTTCTTCATTACAAACTTTGATAATTCGCTTGACTTCTTCGAGGGAGTAATTGTGCCGCTCCAATTGATTTACAAACGAATGTCGCTCTATAATTTCTTCTAACCTTCCACAAAAAGAAGCGATACTTTCGTCATTATTTGAGAGTTCCTCTTCTGGAGAAAAATTGATCGTAAAACTATCTTTTGCGAAATCAACGGCATTAAGGAAATTGGCCGACATATACTTCCAAAAAACTCTTTCGCTTCCTCGTTCCGTCGGATTGAGGACTACAAATAAAATTCCCGGGTCTAATGACACTTCATTACAAATAAATGCAGGAAATGCAAGATCTTTTAGTGCATATTTGATAACCCCATCACCCTCGATATAATTGCGTGTTCCCTTTATTTGGACATAGAAAGTTTGCTTAGGTCGTCTGGAAATATCCGGGATTGGAACAAATTCAAATGTTCCGTCGTGATTAGGCCACTTATCATCTGCCGCAAATGAAGTATTTATCCTTCCGTTTGAGCGAAGGAATGTTTCCAAAACAGATACTGCCGCTCTATCATCAACAGAACGCTCCGAGTGTGTTTTGATATGTCTTTCAATATTATTATGTAAATTGTCTAACATTATCTTCCCTCATTTCACATATAACTACATATGTCTTTAAATGTATTATACCATATTGTGTTATTTTTTTCAAGCCGTTTCATCCATACGAAGAATGAAGCCTGAAACAAGCATTTCGGACTTCTTCAAATTTTTGGCTTTCTTGTATTTACATTCCTCTGTTAATAAATTCTCAAATATGCTATAATTTTGTTTACTGTTTTTAAGAGGAGCAAAATTTATGAACAAACACCCGAAAAAAGATAAGACCACCGTTGTAAGCAGATACTTAAACGGCAAAACAATTTCCAAAATTTCCCACGATTTAAAAATCTCCAGAACAACTATTTATGCTTGAATAAAAGAATACAACAACACATTTCATAACGGAAAAGCACCAAACTTTCGTTATCTCCATGATTTACAGCAGAAATGCGAAAGACAACAAAAAATCATTGAAATACTACAACGTTCGCCTTGTGCTACAAGCGCACCTTTGTCAAAACGATACGAAGTAATTAAAGACCTTTCAGCCGAATATAAAATCTACGAAAAAGACAGGATAACAGAATCACGTTTTGTAAAGGCTAAAAACTTTATACCTGCAACTGTGGCTAAACAAGAAAGCAAAGAATTGTTATCCGTTTTTAGTAGCAAAGTTTTTGATTACCCGAAACCGTTGAGTTTAATGACATATCTTATTGGAATCGTTCCCCAAAGTGACATAACCAGTCTCGACTTTTTCGCAGGTAGCGGCACGACAGGTCACGCCGTGATGAAATTGAACGCAGAGGACGGTGGAAACCGCAAATTTATTCTTTGTACAAACAACGAAAACAATATTTGTCGCGACGTAACGTATGAGCGCATTAAACGAGTTATAGCAAAGGAAGATTACAAAGCAAGTCTTAAATACTTCAAAGTGGACTATTTGCCCATTTCGAATAAGTTATATTACGAGTATGCGGACGAACTGCTTTTGCATATCCGCGAACTCGTGGAACTTGAAAACGGTATCAATTTTAACGGCAATGCAGAAATTGCAATCGTTCTGACTGAAACAGAACTCGACAATTTTACTCAAAACATTCCCGAAACGTGCACGGCGATTTACGTCGGACACGACGTGTTGCCAACCGAGGAACAAGAAAAGATATTTGCAAAAAGAAAGATCAAGGTCAATGTTATCCCGGAATACTACTACCGCGATTTGGAGGGCTAAAAGATGAATCTAATGAATTTTCAGTTGAAAGCAATAAAAAGTCTGCTTGAATGTATGGAAGACGATTCCGTCCGCGAAATTGTTTTGAAAAGCCCTACAGGCAGCGGTAAAACCATTATGCTCACGCATTTTATGGACGAATATACCAAAGAACACGCAAAAACCGTGTTTGTTTGGCTTACACCCGGCAAAGGCGACCTTGAAACACAAAGCAAGGATAAAATGGACAAGTATATCCACAACGCACAAACGAAACTACTTGCCGACGTTATGACCTGCGGTTTTGAAGAAAACGACGCTTGTTTTATCAACTGGGAAAAACTTACGAAAAAAGGCAATAACGCATTAAAGGACAGCGAACGCACTAACTTTTTGGAATGGATAGAAAAGGCATTGAACGCAGGACTGTCTTTCAAAATAATTATCGACGAAAGCCATCAGAATTTTACCGAAAAAGCCGACGCTATCGTACAACTTTTCAAAACGGATAAAATCATCCGCTGCTCTGCTACGCCTATCGTGGACAAAAAGGCAAAACTTATAGAAATTGCCGAAGAAGACGTTATTGCGGAAGGGTTGATAAAAAAGTTGCTCGTCATAAATGAAAACTTTCCGCAAACAATCGAAACCGATAATCAGACGTGGTATTTGTTAGAGCGTGCATTAAATAAGCAACGTGAAATAAAATCAATATTTTTGAATAAAGGTATTGACGTAAATCCGCTTATAGTCGTTCAACTTCCAAATAATAGCGACGCATTGTGCGACAGCGTGGAAGAATACTTTGCTGCACAAGGCATCAATATCGAAAACGATACTCTTGCGATATGGCTTTCGGGCAGACACGAAAATATTGAAAATATATCCGATAATGACGGAAAACAAATTGCCGTCGTTATAAAACAAGCAGTCGCTACAGGCTGGGATTGTCCGCGAGCACAAATACTTGTAAAACTGCGCGAAAATATGGACGAAACGTTTGAAATTCAGACGATAGGACGTATTCGCCGTATGCCCGAAGCAAAACATTACGACAACGACATTTTGGATTGTTGCTATCTTTATACGTTTGACCAAAAGTTCACGGCGGGTGTAAAAGCGGCACTTAGTAAAGGAGCACTTGACGGCAAAGATATTTTTCTGAAAAACGAATACAAATTGTTTACGCTTACGAAAGAACAACGCACTATGATTACGGATTTAAGAGATCCGCGCAAAGCGTTATTCTCTATCGCAAGTTACTTCAAAGATACATTCGGGCTTACGGGCAACAAAAAGGAGAATAAAACAAGACTTGAAACGGCGGGTTTTGTTTTCTCCGATTCGATAAATACATATACGCAATCCGGTAGTGTTGCTACTCTTTCCGATTTGGGCGAAAGCGATAATTTTAACAAGATTACCGTAAAAGAAATTGTAAACACGCATAAACTCGGGCGTGACCGTCACCACTCAATAGGCGTTATCGGTCGTGAAATCGGCATGGAATACAAGTATATGCAGACTATTATCGGCAAGTTGTTTGGAGATAAATTCGACTATTCGGGCAAGTTGCTTGCGCTTTCAACGAGAGAATTGTATGCGTTTATCATAAACAACGTCGATTTGTTACGCCGCAATTTCCGCGAGGCTATGGCGGTACAACTTTCGCAAGGCGTTATATCTCCCGACATGGTTTCCACAAAAGAATTTATTTTGCCGCGCGTTTGCAAGTTTACCTACGACAGCGCAAGTAAGGTGCAAGCGGAAAGCGTGAAAAATGTATATCAAGGATATTTGATGTCCGCAGAACCTCGTTCGACTGCCGAGAAAAAATTTGAAAAGTTTTGCGAAAAATGCTCTGCCGTCAATTGGATTTATAAAAACGGCGACAAAGGCGACGAATATTTATCTATCGTTTATCTCGACAACGGCAATCGGCAAAAACTGTTTTACCCAGACTATATCGTGTCCGTGAACGGCGAAACGTGGATAATAGAAACCAAAGGCGGATTTGACAAAGCCGGCAACAGCGAAGATATCGATATTTTCTCGCCGAAGAAGTTTGAAGTGCTTAAAGCATATCTTGAAAAATACGGTCTGAAAGGCGGTTTTGTCCGTTTCGATAAAAACAGCGACGAACTCTGCATTTGCACGGATAACTACAGCGACGATATAACTTCCGACAGTTGGCAGTTGTTAGACGAGGTGTTTTTCTAAACCGAGAAATAGAAAATATTTTTTTAGTTTTCATCAACATTTCCCAAACCCTATTGAAAACATATTATTGATATGATATAATTAAACCAAAGGGAGGTTCTCATTATGAACAAAAGAGTATTTATAAGTTTTCCAGAACAAGATAGCAATCTTCGCGACTTGCTTGTCGGACAATCTAAAAACACTAATTCTCCATTTGATTTTATTGACATGTCAGTTCATAGACCTTGGGATTCTGCATGGAAAACAAATTGTAGAGAAAAAATTAAATCTTGCACAGGATTAATCGCTATTATAACCAGAAATACATATTCGGCAGATGGACAAATATGGGAAATTAATTGTGCAGAAGATGAATCTCTACCAATATTATGCATAAAAACATCAGACTACATTCCAGGAAACACTACAAAAGAAAAAATATCTAATCGTTTAGTGCATAATTGGGATTGGGATACAATAAAAAAATTCATAGACAAATTATAAGGATGGCTTACTCAATGAAAAAGAAAGCTTATATTTGTTTCGATTATGATCATGATTTAGAGCTAAAAGAGTGTTTGGTCGCTCAAGCTAAAAATGAAGATTCCCCATTCTATATATCGGATGTGTCAATTAAACAGGAAATTCAAAACAATTGGAAATTCTACGCTCGGCAAAAAATTAAAAATGCCGATGTGGTGATTGTCATATGTGGTAAATATACTGATTCTGCCGTTGGTGTTTCTGCAGAATTAAGTATTGCTCAAGAAGAAGGAAAGCCCTACTTTTTGTTGTGTGGTCGATCTGATGGATACGTTAAAAAACCAAGAAATGCATTAAAGTTAGACAAGATATATACTTGGACTTGGAACAATTTGAAGATACTAATTAATGGAGGACGTTAAATTGGGAACTAAAAAAGCTCTTGTCGTTGGTATAGATGATTATACCGTGGCGCCTTTGAATGGATGCGTTAGTGATGCATTAGATGTGGCTGCCTTATTATCGAAAAATGATGATCAAAGTGTAAATTTTGATGTCTTGCTAAAAACATCTAAAACTAATACTATAAACAAATCAACACTCAAACAATGGATAATTGACTGTTTTTCTGGCGACGATGAAATTGCCTTATTCTACTTTTCTGGACATGGATATATTGATCCTTTAGGCGGTTACATAGTCACGCCAGATTATGCTCCTGCTGATTGGGGCATATCTATGCAAGATATTCTGTCAATAGCGAACCAATCACATTGCAAGAACAAAATAATTATTTTAGATTGTTGCCATTCTGGATATATTGGGGCAATAAATACATCAAGTCAAGATACAGCTGTAATTAAAGAAGGTGTTACAATTTTAACAGCGAGTAAAAGCGATGAGTCTGCTATGGAAGTAGATAATCATGGTGTGTTTACTGCTCTTCTCCTTGAAGCATTAAAAGGTGGTGCTGCCGATATTACAGGAAATGTTTCTCCAGGGAGCGTTTATGCTTATGTTGATAGGGCTTTGGGTCCATGGGAGCAAAGACCTATTTTCAAAACGAACGTAAAACGTTTTATTTCGTTAAGAAAAACAAATCCGCCAATCGACATAGCTATTGTCCGTAAGTTGACTAACTACTTTTCGGAACCATCTGTAAAACTACCGCTTGATCCATCATTTGAACCAACAAATGATAAAAACATTGAACATAAATTAATACCGCCATATTCAAATCAAGCAAATGCCGAAATATTTAGTGACTTGCAAAAATTGGAAAGTGTTGGATTAGTTGTTCCTGACGGAACCCAACACATGTACTATGCTGCAATGGAATCAAAATCTTGTAAATTGACTACTATTGGACAGCATTACTGGCATTTAGTAAAATCAAATCGAATATAAAACAATAGCTCGACTGAAAAGTCGGGCTATTGTTTGCACTTGTATCAAGACAAGACACGCCTAATCGCCATTGTCGCAAAATCCTTGCGAGTTTGAAGATAAAATTAAAGCGTAAATACGGAATAAAAATAGGCGGACAAATTTTAGTGATTTATCCGTCTAATTTTTATATTACAGGCTGTTTGTAGCAAGCACATATTTTCGTTGTAGGTTCATTTTTCTGCGCCAAATCGTCGTGCGATTTACATTCAAAAGACGAGTTACTTCGAGATAAGTAAGTCCTGCCATATAGGCACATAACGTTTCGTATTCAGCGGCGGTAAGTTTCATCTTCGATATAAGCCCGTCAACGGCTGTATAATCGTTTTTCTGCTCTTCATCGAATGTTGTTTCAGACTCGCTCGTAATTCGCTCGTCAAGACTTACTGTGCTTATTATATGGCGTGTGTATTGCTTTTGTAAATAATTGTCGGCGTAACGATAACAAGCACTTCTGATGGTTGTAGTCTTTCCGTATTTCGTGATACAGTCGTCACCGAGTTTCTCGCCTATATGTTGACATAAAAATAACATCGTCTCTTGCGCAATATCATACGCGTTTGAAAATGGCGAATAATCGTCTTTTGAGCGATGCATATCTCGCAATAGTCCTTTGTATAGATAATGCAAATCCTTGCCCGAACAGAACATTACTGTTTTGATACAGGTCAAGGCGATAACTTCGCCCATTTTCTGTACGTTTTCTGCCGAGATAACCATATCGTTATCCAAAATGCCTTTGTTTACTTCTTTCATTGTATTTTACCTCCGATTTACTTCGCCTTTCGGCAAAAAACGGAAGTAGCACCGGGAAAAGATAGACGGTTTTCTATTTTGTTATCGGTTATACGGAAGTCAACGAACAGCAAAAAATTTTATGTAGTAGTCGGCAAATTCAAAGTTTTCGGTAAAAATTTTTGCCGTTGACTTTCGCTTTTCACTGTGCTACAAACGCAGACGAAAGGCGATAAATTGGACGGCAAAAAATTAGCAGATATCCAACACTCAATACCTGCTAAACGATAATTATTCGGTTGTATATGGCGAAATCAAAACTTAAATCTAACGCCGAAAAAGTCCCGAGAAAAGAAAAAGACGAACTCCGTATTTGTTTCAGAGTTCGTTTTTTTCATCTGTGGTGGAGGCAACAGGACTCGAACCTGTGACCTCACGGATGTGAACCGTGTGCTCTAACCAACTGAGCCATGCCTCCGTATCTCGCATGACGTGCATGCGAAGATTTTTGGTTTATGATTTGTACATTCTCTTGCGAGCAGCTTCCGCTTTCTTTTTGCGTTTTACGCTGGGTTTCTCGTAAGCCTCTTTCTTGCGGAGGTCACCGATGATGCCGTCGCGCGCACATTTTCTCTTGAAACGGCGGATTGCGTTGTCCAAACTTTCGTTTTCACCGACTCTGACTGTTGACATCTTTTTCACCTCCTCGGATTTCAAATTACCTTTTTATTATACACGAAAAACAATCGATGTCAAACGAAAAATCAACAGGTCGGACAAAAAGTTTGCCGGCCGTTCAAATAACGGATTTCGGTCGTCTATTGCGTTAATTCTGTCAATAAAAATCGTCGTTGACACCGATGTGTATTTATGATATTCTTTAATATCAAATTGTAAGGATAGAGATTATGATAAGCAAAGCGTTTGACGCAATCAAAAAATACGACGTGATAATCATTCACCGCCACTCTAACCCGGACGGCGATGCGATGGGCAGTCAAATAGGATTGAAGCGCGTGCTTCAAGTCAACTTCCCCGACAAAAAGATATATGCTGTCGGCGACGACGCGCGCCGTTTTTCATTTATGGACGGCAGCAAGATGGACACCGTTGACGACGCAGCGTACAAAGGCGCATTGGCAATCGTGCTGGACACGTCGGCAAAATCTCTCATATCCGACGAGCGTTACGCTCTTGCGAAAACGGTTTTGCGTATTGACCATCACATTTTTGTTGAGGACATTGCGGACATAGACATTGACGACACGTCTTTTGAGAGTTGTTGCGGACTTGTTGCCTATTTGGTACGCGAATGGGGGTTGGAAGTGGATTCCTACGCCGCCAAAGCGTTGTTTACGGGCATGGTGACGGACAGTGGCAGATTTTATTACGACAGCGTAACTCCTCGCACGTTCGAGCTTGCGAGCTTTCTTTTGAGCAAGGGCTTCAACCCCGGCGAGATATACGCAAATCTTTATGCGGACACCTACGAAAACGTAAAAAAGCGCGCGCAATTCGTGCTGTCCATACAGTTTACGAAAAACAACGTGGCGTACTCCTACTCGGACAAAGCAAGAGTGGAAGCTCTCGGTATGGAAGCGCAAGCGGTGTCGCGCGGATACGTCAACACCATGGGAGACCTCAAAGGCGTGGACGCTTGGGTGAACTTCACCGAATGCGAACAAGGCGTGCTTTGCGAGATACGCTCCAAAAATCTGAATATCAACCAAATTGCCGTGGCGCACGGCGGAGGCGGACACCTCAAAGCAAGCGGAGCGACGCTCAAAGACAAACAAGAGGCATTGCAAGTGCTTGACGAGCTAGACGACCTCGTTGAAAACGGAGAAAGAATATGACGGACAATTTTGAAATCAAAAAACAAATACTCGACAAAATCAAGCAATACGACAGAATTATCATCACAAGGCACTTCCGCCCCGACGGCGATGCAATCGGCTCGACGAAAGGGCTTGCAAGGATGCTTAAACTCTCCTTCCCTCAAAAAGAAGTGTACGTGATCAACGAGGACAGCTCCGATTACCTTGCGTTTTTGGGCGGCGAGGACGAGCCTATCGACGACGAAAAATACGCCGACGCGCTTGTCATCGTGTGCGACACCGCAACCACCGACCGTATATCCAACAAGAAATACTCTCTTGGCAAGGAGCTTGTCAAAATCGATCACCATATCGACGTCAAGCCCTACGGAGATTTGAGCTGGGTTGAGGACGAACGCTCTTCCCTTTGCGAAATGATAGTTGATTTTTGGCTTACGTTCAAGGACGAACTCACCCTCGACAAAGAAGGCGCAACCTGCATTTTCACGGGCATGGTGACGGACAGCGGCAGATTCAGATTCAGCTCGGTTGACGGCGACACCATGCGCAGAGCGGGCGCGTTGCTCGACCTCGGAATAAACACCGAATGGATATACGCAAACCTCAACCTCGACGACTTCAACGTGTTCAAGTTCGAATCATACGTCTACAAAAAGATGAAAGTCACTCAAAACGGCGTTGCCTACATCTACGTTGACAAGGCAATGCAAAAACGCTTTAAGCTCACCAACGAGCAAGCAAGCAACGTGGTGTCCTATCTTGACAGCATAAAAGGCGCAATCGTATGGCTTGCGTTTATACAAAACGCAGACGGCAATATAAGAGTGCGCTTGCGTTCGAGATTTACTACCATAAACGCACTTGCCGAAAAGTACGGCGGAGGCGGACACGATATGGCGTGCGGGGCAACCGTGCACAGCAAAAAAGAAATGAAACAAATGATCGTCGATGCGGACGAAATCGTCAAAAACTACAAACACGACAATACGGGTTGGCTATGAAAATTCTCCTTACAAACGATGACGGAATACAATCCGAAGGCTTGATGATAGTCGCAAAATGGGCGAAAAAACTCGGTGACGTAACGGTTTCCGCCCCGAAATTCGAACAAAGCGGCAAAAGTCATTCCATTGATATTCACAATCCTTTTGAAGTGAAAAAAGTCAATTATTTGGACGGAGTACGCGCGTTCAGCGTGGACAGTTCGCCCGCCGATTGCGTGCGTTTTGCAACGCTGGGGCTTCACGAAACCTACGACCTTGTCATATCCGGCATAAACAAAGGGCTTAATCTCGGCGAGGATATAATGTATTCTGCGACCAACGGCGCGATTTTCGAGTCTTGCACGAGAGGGCTCAAAGCGCTTGCGCTGTCCACTCACGTACAAAGTTTCGACGACGCGCAAGCATGGCTTGACAGAATTTACGATTTCGTACAACGAAACAACCTCTTTGCCTATGGCAACATATACAACGTCAACGTTCCCAAAGACGCAAAATCGATATTGCTCACAAAGCAAGGCGGCGCATACTTCACCGACGATTTCTTCGATCTTGGCGACGGAACATGGCGACAAGAAGGGCATTGCATCCATCAAAACAATCACGATTTGACGATTGACAGCGACGCAACGATAGACGGCTACGTCAGCGTGACTCCCCTCACCATCGAGCGCACGAATTATAACGCCTACAATGCGCTCAAAGACATCGTAAACAAATAGTGTTTCATACCACCAAACGGAAAACATTGAAAAAGCGGTCGTAAATCACAAAAATAATTACAAACAAAGCGGCAAAAAACAACAGAAATATGCCTTAAAACATCGTAAAAACAAAAAAATTACATCGAAATCACACATAAAAAGCCTCGCGATTTTGCGAGGCTTTTTGCATAAATAAAATCAAAATCTGATTGCGTTTACGTTGTCTTGAAGGGAGTTTGTCGGATTCAACGCCTCTTCGATTGAGAATGCGGCGGAAGTGTCCGCTTTCTTTTTTGACTGCGCCTCTTGCAATTTCGTTTTGAGCTGTTCGGCGTTTTTTGACGTGGGCACGACGTCCGATTGCGTTGCGTTTTGAACGCTCAATTGCTTGTTCGTAAGTCGCTCCGCTTCCCTTCTGAAATGCTCTTCCATCATATCCTCGCTCACGCATTTGTTGAGAGAAAAATCCTGCGCCAAAAACTTTTTGAGTTCAAGCTCGACGGACACTGCGACGCTTTCGACGTTGAGGGCGTCTTTGTCGAAATGATATCTCTCTTTCATCTGCTCGTAGGCATTTTCCCACTTGGCTCTGAAAAGTCGCAACCTGTCAAGCTCTTGCTTGTATCTGAGTTTGACGTCCTGAGAAAGTCTGTTCGCATTTTCGGTTGCGGTGACGAGAGCGAGTTTGATTTGTTCCTCTCTGCCTTTGAGCGTTTCGACTTGCAATTTGAGAGCGTCGTTTTCTTGCTTCAGCGCATTTATACGCTCGCGCTGTTCAAGTTGAAGCTCGTCGTTTTTGGCTTGTTCGAGAGCGATGAAACCGTCCACTGCCTCGCGATCGTAACCTTTTCTAGCAAGTGGGAATCTCAAAGTGCTTTTCTTTTTCATACACGCCTCCAAACACGTTTAGCATAAAAAGCATATCAAAAATATGATGCAAACGAGCAAAAACGTTTTGGCGAATTTTGTCGATTTTGTCGCAAAACAGGCACTTTATGTCTATAATTTTCAATCGTAAACTGCGATTTCAGATAAGACTTCTCATTTTCTAAAACAAAAAAACGAGGCGAAAACCGCCTCGATTTTTTGTGTTGAATTATCTTAAAACTTTGCTTAATGCGCAGCGTTGAGGAGTTCTCTCTTCAAATCCCAAAGTTTTTGAGAGAGGTCAACCTTGTATTCTTGCGTGTTTACGACTCTTCTGTATTCGGGGAAGAAAGACGCGATGGACTCGTCCTCTCTCGCACAAATATCTTTGAGCGAGGGCTTGTCGTAAACAAGTTTTCCGTCCTTGAAAATCGGCACCATAAGTTCTTTGAGTTCATAGTCGGTGAACGTCGTTTTCTTCCAGGTCTGTTCGGGGTGGAAAACGGTGAGGGGCTTAGATGTGTCGAAAGTTTCGTCTTCGAGGCAAATCAAGTCCGCTTGCGCCATGCCGTCTTTGAAGATACGCACAATCTTTTTCACGCCGGGATTGGTGGTCTTTTCGTGGCTGTTGGACACTTTGATTTTGGGCACGAGTTTGCCGTCCTCTTCAAGCGCACACAGCTTGTACACGCCGCCCAAAGAGGCGTTGTTGTAGCTTGTGATAAGTTTTGTGCCGATGCCGTAAACGTCGATTTTCGCTTCTTGCGAATTGAGCGCGAGAAGGATGTCTTCGTCAAGGTCGTTGGTTGCGAAAATAAGGCAATCGCTATGCCCCGCTTCGTCGAGCATAACCCTTGCTTTTCTGCTCAGATACGCAAGGTCGCCGCTGTCAAGGCGAATACCTATCGGCTTGTGTCCTTCCGCTTTGAGTTTGTCGAAAACTTTGATTGCGTTGGGCACGCCGCTCTTCAACGTGTCGTAGGTGTCCACCAAAAGCAAGCAGTTGTCGGGATAGATTTCGGCATACTTTTCAAACGCTTCAAGCTCGGTGTCGAAGGACATAACCCAGCTGTGCGAATGAGTGCCCGTGACGGGGATGCCGAACAGCTTGCCGGCAACGACGTTTGATGTCGTTCTGCAACCGCCTATGCATGCCGCACGCGCGCCGTAAATGCCTGCGTCCGGGCCTTGCGCTCTGCGAAGTCCGAACTCGCTGATTTTGTTCTTCGTGCACTCTTTGAGGCGAGCGGCTTTGGTTGCGATGAGCGTTTGATGATTGATAAAAGTCAACAGTGCGGTTTCAACGAGTTGTGCTTGCCAAAGGGGCGCGGACACCGTGAGAATAGGCTCGTAAGGAAACACCATCGTGCCCTCGGGCACTGCCTTTATATCGCCCGTAAACTCAAACTTTTCGAGAGCTTTCAAAAAGTCGTCGTCGAAAATGCCGAGCGAGCGCAAATACACTATATCGCTTTGGTCGAAATGAAGGTTGAGGATATAGTCTATCGCTTGTTCGAGCCCTGCCGCGATTGCGTAGGAATAGCCGCCGTTTCCGCGATAGAAAATGTCGAACACCGCCCTTCTTTCATCGAGTTTGCAACGGCGATAACCGTTCATCATCGTGAGTTGATAAAGGTCGGTGAGAAGAGTAAGATTGTTGGTTTTCGTTCTTTCGGTCGTATAATCTTTTGTCATTTTATACTCCTATAAGCGTTTGGTCGTTAAAAATTATGCGCAATAAACGTCTTGCTTTTTCATTGCTTTAAATCTGCGCTTGTAGTCTTTGGGCACGTGATAGTAGGGCGTATTTTCAAAATCGAACACGATATAGTCGGGCTCGTTCTTTCTGATATAGCCGATTTTGAGCAAAAGTTCGGCAAAGAATTTGCTTGCTTTGTCGGAAGATTTTTGGCTTTCGCTTGCCGCCTTTTCAAAGAGTTTGCCCACAAACTTGTAGTTTTTCACTTCGTAATCGGTGAGAATTGCGTCCGTAGCTCCTGCTTGCGCCGCTTTTCTGACGTCGAGATATGCAAGGCGCGACGTCCTTGCAAGGATGTACAAAACGCCGATAATAAGTGCCAAAATCGCAACGATAAGGCATGCGGTTTTTGTGACGGGCACTGCGTCCATACGCAAAAATTCAAGCCAGAATCTGCCGATGCAATACCAGAACAGATAGAAAATCATCAAAATTCCGGGATACTTCTTTTGATAATTTCTCTTCCACATCCACACGCAGAAGATTGCGCCGATCGTGTTCCAAACGCCTTCGTAGAAGAACGTCGCGCAAAACCAGTTTCCGCCGCCGCCCGCTTGAATGTGCGAATAAACGACGTCTCTGAACTCGCTTTCCACACCGCTGGGATCGGTGATATACACGCCGAACGGGAAGAATTGAAAAGCCTTGTTCGTAATGGGCAATCCAAACGCCTCTTGATTGACGAAGTTGCCCCATCTGCCGATAATCTGACCGATAAACACGGGCACTACGACGAGATCGACGACGTTGAGAAAGTTGGTTTGCTTTTTGTGGCGAAGAGTGAAAAATACCGCGCCCAAAAGTCCGCCCAACAGTCCGCCGATGATGGTGATACCACCCTTCCAAATTGCGATTATATTGACGAATTTGTCCCAGCCTTCAAGCCCGTTGTCGCCGAAATACTCCTCTGCGCGAGGGAGAACGTACAACAGTCTTGCAAACACGATTGCAAGCGGAATAAGCCACAAAAACAGTTCCACCGCGTCGTCGGACGTGATGCCTATCTTCTTTGCTTGCCAACATGCGTACAAAAGTCCCAAAAGCATGCCGCACACAATGAGCAAGCCGTACCATTGCACGGTAAAATTGCCGATTGTAAACGCCACTCTGGGGTCGGACGCCGTGGATAAAACGGAAGTGAACATAATTTATTTCTCCAAATCGAGTTTGGTTGCGCCGCTTTGGCGAATTGCGAGTTTAAAGACGTTTTCGTCGCCGAACATAACGTTGAGCGCACTCTCTACGCCGCTTTCTTTTTTGTCCGCAAACACGAGAATCGTACCTGCAAATCCGCCGCCGTGCACACGAGAGGCAACGACGCCGTCTATCTTGACCACTCTGTCGAGAGCGTTTTCGAGATTGTGATTTTTGCCTGCCGGCGAATAGGTGTTTTGAAGTTTGTATCTCGAACTCAATCCCGACTCGTTTACGATGTCGAGAAACGCTTTTTCGTCCTTGTCGTCGATTGCTTTCACCGCGTTTTCAACGCGTGCGTTCTCTTCGAAAAAGTGCTCTGCGCGAAGGTATGCCCTCTCGCTCACCTTTCCGACGATATTTTGCTTGTCGCGGTTCCATTTTTCGGGCGAAATCTCGTGAAGAAGTTTTGCACCGAAACAGTTTGCCACTTCCTTCATCTCGTGAGGTATCGCGGCATAATCGTCGGTGAGATCGCTATGATCGCCGCCCGTCGCAATGACGTAAATATCGAGATCGGAAAACGCCCAATGCGCCTTTTCGACGACGGGATTTTCAAAATCCGCAAAATCGATGAGATTGACGCCGCCAAGCGCAATCGCGCTTTGATCCATAAGTCCGCACGGCTTGCCGAAGAAAGTGTTTTCGGCATATTGCGACGCTTTCGCTTTGAAAATCGCGTCTATTTCTCCGCCGTTGTACATTACGTTCAAAATCTCGGCAATCGCAAGCTCGAACGAGCTTGACGAGGACACTCCCGCACCCTTGGGAACGGAAGAAGTCATACATGCGCTGAATCCGCCCACCTTTTTGTCCGAGCGTTTGAAATAGTCCACGACGCCTTTGATAAGTGCGGTAGACGTGCCGATTTCGCTCACCGAAAAATCGGGTTTTGCAACGTCCACGCGGAGCATCGGATAACCTTTCGATTTGACTTCAATCACGCCGTCCGTTCTCGGCGAAACGCTTGCGAGCGTATCGACGTTTATTGCCGCGCAAAGCACCTTGCCGCCGTTGTGGTCGGTGTGGTTTCCGACGATTTCGATGCGCCCCGGCGACGAGAAAAACTCTACGTCGGTGGTGTTGAACACGTCTTTGTGCATTTTGACAAGCTCTTCGAATCTGCCGATTTGCTCGCTCTTTGCTTCGCCGTAAACGTCTTGACATACGGCTGTCAGCTTGCAGGTGTCGATATTGTCTAATGTCATAGTTTCGTCCTTTATAATAGATTGAGTTATATTGTAACACAGCCGTCGCCCTATTGCAAGATAAATAAACTTTTATAGCACAAATAAAAATCACGATACATCCGTAAAAAAATGCAAAAAAAAGCATACAAAATTGACTAAATAGTCGCTTATTTCTTGATTTGAGAAACAGTGTGTGATATACTACGATGTTGAAAAGAGTTATACGTTTTTTCGGAGGTTTTTATGCCAAGAATTTCTTTTGAAGAAATTGCAAAACAAAATGTTGCAAGGCTTTTAGACTATGCCCAAAACAAGTTGTATTTAAGCGATTTGGACGCAATATACGCCCAAAATCAACTTCTCGATACACTAGGTCTGACAGAGCCGTGCCAAGAGCCCAAACTCGGCGCATACGATATATACGACGTGATGAACGCTCTTTCCGACTTCGCCGTACGCAAAAAAATCATAGACGAGAACGCAAAATCCAATTTCGAAACGAAACTTATGGGTTTTGTCATGCCCTCTCCCTCAACCGTCGTCGAAATGTTTGACAACGAGGCAAGCTACAAGGGCATAGACAAGGCGTGCGACTTCCTTTGCAAACTCGGATTCGACAGTCTGTATTTGAGAGGCAAGGATTTCGAAAAGAACATCGTGTGGCAACACGACAGCCAAAGAGGCAAAATAATCGTCACGATAAACCTCTCCAAACCCGAAAAAACACCCGAACAGGTCAGACTTGCAAAAGAAGCGAAAACGGGCTATCCTAAATGTGTGCTTTGCCAAAACATGCTGGGTTTTGTCGGCAATGCGGCTATGCCTGCAAGACAAAACATCCGCATAATCCCATTCGAACTTGACGGCGAAGAATGGTTTATGCAATTTTCGCCTTACAGATACTTCGAGCAACACGTCATCGCAGTGTGCAAAGAACATCGTCCCATGTGCGTGAGCGACGCAACGTTTGCAAGAATGGCGGACTTTGTGGATATGTTCCCCCACTACTTCATCGGCTCGAACGCCGCGCTTCCCATCGTCGGCGGTTCGATACTGGCACACGACCACTATCAAGGCGGCAAAAAAGTGTTGCCCGTGTTCTCTCGCCCCGCTCGCAGATATTTTAAAGTTTCGGGCTACGGCGACGTCAACGTGTCGGTTGTGGACTGGTACAACTCTATCGTACGCATAGAGAGCAAAAACAGGAAACAAGCAATCGAAGTTGCAAATATGTTCAGAAGAGCGTGGGATTGCTATTCGGACGAGAGCGTAAACGTGCTTTGCGCAACTCAAAACGGCGAAGAGAAAATCCAACACAACGCTATCACCCCAATACTTTCAATCAACGACGACGGCGAATATCAATTCAATTTGATACTGCGCAACAACCGAACCGACGACGAACACCCCTACGGAATCTTCCATCCGAGAGCCGAACTCCACAATATCAAGCAAGAGTCCATCGGCATAATCGAAGTGATGGGATTGTTTATTTTGCCGGGCAGACTTGCCGGCGAAATGAGTCGGATTCGCGATATTCTGACAGGCAAAACTCCTCTCGATTTCAAAGCGTTGTCGGAAGAATCGCACCCCCTTCACAAACATCTCGGCATGATAACTCAACTTGTCGTTGACAACGGCACCGCTTGCACGGAATCCGCTGCCGAAGACGCAGTGACAAATTACATCAACGATGTTTGTGAGCAAATCCTGGATACGACGGCAGTGTTCAAAAACGATCAACAAGGCCAGGATGCATTTGACAAATTCATCCATAGCGTAATCGATTGAAATTTCAAAACAAGCACTTTATGATCGCAAAAAACGCCGCTTTATGCGGCGTTTTTTGTATTTGTGAGCGTATTACAAAACAGAGTAAGTGCGTGTATTAAAATTGCAATACCCCCCCCTTCCTCACGTGTTTCCCCTACCGCCGTTCCCCCTCTTCGCAAACTTGAGGGAACCCACGGCGTCCGCTCCGCGTGGGGACACACTCGGCACTCGCATAGATAGGGACATTTCTCTACTTATGCCACCGTCCTTTGTGCGCCGGCTACGCAACAACATGGCGCAGTCGGACGGTACAATCGTCAAGCTCGGCGCTCGCTACGGTCGTCGCCTTGCGACTCCAATTCCGTCTTCGAATGGGCACATACCGTGTATAAGAACGCTTCGAATAGGCTGGAATATTCCGCAACCGCACCAAACAAATAAAAGACAAAGAAACGCCCTTCTGTAAACCCGCCCCACGTACTGATTGTACGTGACGGGTGAACAAAAGGGCGTTGACGCAGTATTTCGCTGTTTGGTGCGGTTAGGATTTGTTGCCGTAGGCAAGTTTCAAACGCTCAGCCCCCGACAAAATGATTTTGCGGATACGGATATTCTTGGGCGTGACTTCAAGCATTTCGTCGTCGTTGAGAAACTCGATTGCTTCTTCGAGGCTGAACTTGCGCGGAGTGTTGAGGCGGAGTGCTTCGTCGGAACCTGCGGCACGCATGTTGGTGACGTGTTTACGCTTGCAGACGTTGACGCGGATGTCCTCGTTCTTGGGTGACATACCGACGACCATGCCCTCGTAAACGGGGGTTTGAGGGTCGATGAAGAGCACGCCTCTGTCTTGCGCGTTGAAGAGACCGTAGGTTGCCGCTTCTCCCGTTTCGTATGCGACGAGCGATCCTGTAAATCTGCGAGGAATAGGTCCTTTGTACGGAGCATATCCGGCAAAGAGCTGGTTCATAACGCCCTCGCCTTTGGTGTCCGTCAAAAACTCGTTCTTAAACCCGAAAAGTCCGCGCGCAGGCACTTTGAATTCCATGCGAATACGGCTGCCTTGCGGATTCATAGTGACAAGTTCGCCTTTTCTGACGCCCATGCGCTCCATAACCGAGCCTACGCAGTCGGAGGGAACGTCGACGAAAAGTTGCTCCATAGGCTCGCACTTTACGCCGTCTATGTCTTTGAAGATGACCTTGGGTGTGCTTACGCCGAACTCGTAACCTTCTCTACGCATTGTTTCGATAAGAATGGAAAGGTGCATTTCGCCTCTGCCGCACACTTTGAACGTGTCGGGAGTTTCCGTTTGATAAACACGCAACGAAACGTCTTTCAACAGCTCTCTGAACAGTCTGTCGCGAAGATGACGAGAGGTGACGAATTTGCCTTCTTTGCCTGCAAACGGACTGTCGTTGACGCAGAAGTTCATTTCAATAGTAGGCTCGCCGATTTTGACAAACGGCACCGGCTCGATTTTTGCCGGAGAGCATATCGTGTTGCCGATTGTGATATTTTCGATACCGCTGAAACATACGATGTCCCCCACCATTGCGTTTTCGACGGGAACACGCTTCAATCCTTCGATTTGGAAGAGGTTGACGATTTTGCTCTTATATGGTGAAATTCCGCTGTGATAGTCGCACACCACAACTTCTTTTGCCATGTCCACTTTGCCTCTTTCGATTCTGCCGATGCCGATTCTGCCGACGTAATCGTTGTAGTCTATTGCGGACACGAGAAGTTGAAGCTCGCCGTTTTCATCGCCTTCGGGAGCGGGGATATAATCCAAAATCGTGTCGAAAAGAGGTTTGAGGTCTTTTCCCGGCACGTGGTAATCGCGCGTTGCAGTGGCCTGCTTGCCGCTACAATATAAAATGGGGCTTTGAAGTTGCTCGTCGCTTGCGTCGAGGTCGAGCAAAAGTTCCAATACCTCGTCGCCCACTTCGTCGAGTCTTGCGTCGGGTTTGTCAATCTTGTTGACGACGATGATGATTTTAAGTCCGAGCGACAACGCTTTTTCGACGACGAAACGCGTTTGCGGCATAGGACCTTCTTGTGCGTCGACAAGAAGCACGACGCCGTTGACCATCTTCAACACACGCTCGACTTCGCCCGAAAAATCTGCGTGTCCCGGGGTGTCGATGATGTTGATTTTGACGCCGTTGTAGTGGATTGACGTGTTCTTTGCAAGGATTGTGATGCCTCTTTCTCTTTCGAGGTCGCCCGAATCCATAACGCAAGTTGCGACTTGTTGATTTTCTCTGAACGTACCCGATTGTTTGAGCATGCCGTCCACAAGCGTCGTTTTGCCGTGGTCGACGTGGGCTATGATTGCGATGTTTCTCAAATCGTTTCTGACCATATTGAGCCTTCTTTTCTTAGGTTTTCGGCGCACTTTTGCGTCGTTTTGTGCGGATTTTTTTGATTACTATATAAAACTGTGATATATTAGCACACTTTTTATACGCTTGGCAAATCGTTGTGGGGATAAAACGGAAAAAATATTACAATATTTTTACATAGATTTGTCGCAATTTGCTTTGACAATGCCCCTCAAAGCGTTGCGAAAGCGCATTTTTGTGGTATAATGTAGCAAATCGGAGCAACACGCATATGAAAAGTTTGACTGAATTGTACAAAATCGGACGCGGACCGTCCAGTTCGCACACCATGGGGCCGGAAAAAGCCGCAAAACTCTTTATGGAACGCAACAAAAGCGCGTATTCCTTCAAAGTCGTTCTTTACGGTTCTTTGGCAAAAACCGGCAAAGGTCACGGCACGGACGTCGTGTTGAAAAAGACGTTTACAAAGCCCGTAGACGTCGTTTTCGACTATGAAAACGAGCACTTGCCCCACCCCAACACCATGGATTTGTTCGCTTTGGATTTGAACGGCAAAATCACGGATTCGTGGAGAGTGTACAGTGTCGGAGGAGGCGCAATCGAGGTTGAGGGAGAAAGTTCCATCGATCCGCCCGAAGTCTATCCGCATCACACTTTCGAGCAAATCAGAGCGTATTGCGACGAGCAAGAAATTACCATTCCCGAATACGTCGTACGCTTCGAGGGCGCACAAATCCGCGAGTATTTGCAAACCATTTGGGAAACCATGAAAAACGCAATCAGACAAGGTTTGAAAGCAAGCGGAGTTTTGCCCGGCGGACTGAATACCGAGCGCAGAGCAAAAACGCTCTATCAACAACGCCATATCGACGAAACGCCGCAAACGAAAGAAAACCGCCTAGTATGCGCCTATGCTTTTGCGGTGAGCGAACAAAACGCTTCGGGTGAGGTTATCGCCACCGCTCCCACGTGCGGAGCGTGCGGAATACTCCCCGCCGTGCTCAAATACGAGCAAGATATACACAAATATTCGGACGACGACATAATAGACGCGCTTTCTACGGCAGGCATAATCGGCAATATCGTCAAAACAAATGCTTCGATAAGCGGCGCGGAATGCGGATGCCAAGCGGAATGCGGAACGGCTTGCTCTATGGCAGCGGCTGCGCTTGCCCAACTTTTCGGCATGGACTTCGACCAAATCGAATACTCTGCCGAAGTTGCGATGGAACATCACCTCGGCTTGACTTGCGACCCCGTTGCGGGACTTGTACAAATCCCCTGCATCGAGCGCAACGCGGTTGCCGCAATGCGTGCCATAAACGCCGTATCACTTGCAAACTTCCTCACCACATCCCGTCAAATCTCTTTCGACGCGGTTGTCGAAACCATGTATCAAACGGGCAAGGACATCAACGTTCGCTATCGCGAAACGTCGGGCGGAGGTCTTGCAAAGAGTTACAACCACTCTCGTTTGCGCCACGCAAAACGCTACAAAAAGAAATAATTTTATTTCATTAATATCTCACGAAACCGCGTATCTAACGCGGTTTTTATATACAAAAAGCGGTTTGTATTTCACAACAAACCGCTTTTAAATCTCCTTATTCGCTTTGCGTTGAAAAACGCCTCTCCGCTTAACATTCGCTTTGCATAGACGTAAAAAATCCACCGAAGAGTCGGTGAATTTTTATATAAAACTAAACAATTTTAATACGAAGTATTAACCATCGTTTTTTCAGTCGAACACTTTGATATCCGACTTTGAAGAATACGTTTTCCATTGCGGTTTGCCCTTGACGTTTGGATTGCTCGTCTTTGCAAACTCCGCAAATCTGTCCACCATCTCGTCGGACAAGGCGTAATCTTGCTCCGTAAACGGCCTCAACGATTTCGGAAGCGAACCGAGAGCATACCAAAGGTCGCAGGAATGAAAGGACGCATTGTCGGGCGGAAGCAATCTCGTAAGCGAAAAGACGTAGCAAGGCACGCCCTTTCTCTTTTGCTTGCGCGCATACGCTCTTGCCATATGGTTGAGCACGGGCGGCAATAAGTCTTTTTTGACCGTGCCGAATACGATAGGAACGTCGGTGACGTATTTTGCGTCCTTGACCAAATCGCCGTCTATAACGGGTTTTGTGCACAAAGCTTTGCCGATTGCGTGCTTCGTTTTCCAAGTCGTCCAAACCTGCTCCGTGGGCATTGACTTAAACTCGTCGAAGGATTTTGCTCCGCTTGCTTTGACGACTTTTTTCCAGTATCTCGTATTTGACTTCGAAAGCGGCAAGATCGCCCCTCTTTTTCCGCCGCCCGAAAGCATAATTGCGCCTTTGACTTTGCCTTTGAGCTTGTCCGAGCATATAAGCGTTTGTATGCTCATTGCGCCTGCGCTCTGTCCCATAAGCGTGATATTGTCGGGATTCCCTCCGAAGCCCGCTATATTTTGTCTAACCCACTCGATTGCGGTGTATTGGTCGTAAAGTCCGAGGTTGCCGCCGCAGTGCTCGTTGTCGGCAAAAAATCCGAACACGTTCAAGCGGTAGTTTATCGCAACGAAAATCACTCCGCGTTTAGTGTACGCCGAGCCGTCGAATTGCATTTCGTTTATGCTTCCGCCGGTGAAACTTCCGCCGTGTATGAACACTATAACCGGGCAATCGTGTGCGTCGGACGGGACGTGTATATCCAAAATCAAGCAATCTTCACTGTATTTGAAGCTCTTGCCCTTGCGAAATTCCTGATAATAGAATCTGTGTTCCTCGTTCCAGTACGCGCGCATTTGCGGACAGCACACGCCTTGCTCCAAAGCGATTTGCTCCGTGTCGTATTTTGTGATAAGCACCGACTTTTCAAAGCGTTTTGCCGTTGCGTACTTTACTCCTCTGAAACTTGCGCCGTAGTCCGTTACGCAACCCACTATGCTTCCGCAAAGTGTAATTACGGTTTTCGTTTGCATACTCTCTCCTTTGATAAATTATGCTTTATCAGTCAAACGAGCCGAAAACTATCTTTCGGCTCGCAAGACAAACTTTTTTAGTTTTCGGATTTGTCGTCCTCAACCTCGTCGGACGTAGCGTTTTCGCTCTCGCTCGCTTCCTCTTCGACTTGCTCGACGGATTCGCCGAGAGATTCGATTCCTTCAACGTTGTCGATTGCGATTGAATTGCTTTCGTATTGACATTTGAGGTGCGCCTCTTTTGCAACTTGCAATTCCGCAACTTTCTTCTTTGAAAGCGGATACCACACGAGCAATACGATTGCCATAAGTCCGAACAACACGGCAGGGATTATGGTTGCCAAATCGTACATGGTGTTGAGGTTTTCAAGGGTTTGTTTCGCGCCTTTTGCGGTGTTGTAGTTCATGCCCAGCAATGCGCCGTTGACCGCGACTGCGCTGATAACCTGACCTATCTTTCTGAAAAACATGAAGAACGCGTATGCCGTGCCGTCGTCGCGTCTGCCCGTCTTGATTTCGATGTCGTCGATTGCGTCGGTTGCCATAGACCAGACTTGAAGCACGATAAACGTCATTCCGCATCCGCTCACGAAGCAGAGCACCAAGAACAAGTACATTCTGGCGTTGAGGTCGATGCCGCGCAACGCAAACATCAAAAGGTTTGCTGCCGCCGCGATAATCATACCAACGCCGCAGATTTCTTTCTTGCCGAATTTGCGCACCATTTTTGGCGTAAGGAACATGAAAATCGCCATAGGCGCATAGGTGCAAATCATGGATACGATGTTCATCCAGTTTGCTCCGAACAAGTCGTCGAACAGGTAAAGATAGAAACTTTGCGTAAACATTTGCCCCGCAAGAAGCAACATACTCGCAACGCTGACCGCAAGGAACGCTCTGTTTGAAAAGAGGTTTTTGATTATGGTTTTCGATTCGCCTTTTTGCTTGGGCTTGGAAGTTGCAACGACCCTTTCTTTGTTGAAAGCAAACGCCATTACGAGCATTGCAAGGCAAACAAGCGCCAACACAACGACGCCGATGATAACGGGCAAATATTGCATATCCGTGAGGATTTTGCCGTTTTCGCCGACTGCGTAGATTATGCCGTCTTTCTCTTGCGTCGCACCCGTCCAGCTCGAATCCGCAACGCGCTTTGCGTATGCGAAGGAGGAAATCAAAATGACGGGCGTACCGCCGATGCCCGCACCGATTGAACGGAACACCGAAAGTTTTGTGCGTTCTTTCTCGTCTGTGGTAACCACGGACGCAAGACCGCCGTAAGGAATTTGAAGCATGGTGTAGCTCATGCCGAACATGACGTAAGTCACGGTTGCGTAAATGCAAGTGCCCACGGGGTTTACGTCATAAGTAAGTCCCGGCCACTTGACAAACATCAATATAGACGACGCGACAAGCGGAATTGCCGCCCACAAGAACCAAGGACGATATCTGCCCCATTTCGTAAGTTTGACGCTGTCGCAAATTCTGCCCATAATGGGATCGTTGATTGCGTCCCAAATACGCGCGCCGATAAACATCAACATGATAAACAGCGGTTGAAGATGGAAAATATCGGTGTAGAACTTTTGAAGCAACGACGTTACAAGGCCGAACACCAAGCAGCAAGCCGTATCGCCCATTGCATAGCCGATGTAGTCTTTTGTTTTGAGTCCGCTCGTGCGCGAAATGAAACTCTGCTCTGTCGCTTGCGCGACGTTTTGCGTATCGCTCATAATAACTCCCTTTTGCAAATTTATTGCGATTTTGTTTTATTTTTATTTTCGTCATAAGGCGTTTTGACACCTATGCCGCGTTTATCTTTTTGCGTTTTCTTCTTCTTTGCGCTTTTCAAGCTCTTGCACAAACAAATCCTCGTCGAACGGAATTTGCACTTCTTTGTGCGTCCAACTTGCAAGGTGAATTGCGTTTGAGAAGGTCAAACCGATTATGCCCTGCTCGCCGGGAGCCATAAACTTGTCTGTCTTTTTGAGAAGATAGTCGGTGTAGTTTTTGATGATACCCACGTGTTGCGGCGGATACTTGGTTATATTGAGTTTGTGGCAAATTCCGCGATATGTGTGAACTTTCGTTTTGGGTTTGCCCATAAACACTGTGTTGTGCTCTGAAAAAGCAGGTTCGAGTTCCGCATTTTCGGTGAATACAAGTTTGCCGTTTTCAATGACGATCTTGCCGCCTTCGCCCGTGATTTCAAGTCTATTCGTGCCGGGTGCGTCGTGCGTCGAGGTTATAAACACGCCCGTTGCGCCGTTTGCAAACTTGCAATACGCCGTGACGTCGTTTTCGACGCTGATGTCGCGTCCCACCGTCGATGCGGTTGCCGTTACGCTCACCGGAAGCCCTGCAAGCCAGGTGAACAAATCCAGTTGGTGAGGACATTGATTGAGCAACACGCCGCCGCCTTCTCCCCACCACGTACCGCGCCAGCCGCCTTGTGCGTAGTATGCGCGCGGACGATACCAATCGGTGATTATCCAAACGATTCTGGTGAGTTTGCCCAAACGGCCGCTGTCGATAAGCTCTTTTGCCTTGATGTAAAGAGGATTCGTGCGTTGGTTGAACATCATGCCGAAAAGAAGTTCGGGATGCTTTTTCGCCTCCTCGTTCATCTCTTTGACTTGCTTTGTGTAAACGCCTGCGGGCTTGTCGCAGAGTACGTTCAGCCCTGCTTTCATAGCGTCGATTGCGATTTGCGGATGGAAATAGTGCGGAGTTTCAACCATAACGACGTCGATAAGTCCAGATTCGAACATATCCTGATAGTTGTCGAAAACCTTGACTCCTTTGAGGTTCTCCTCTGCGTACTTGCGTCTTTCAGGGGATATATCGCACACCGCGGTGAGCTTTGCGCCCTTGACGAGAGAGGAGAGTTTCGTAAATATCTTTGTATAGAACGTGCCTTGTTTGCCTATGCCGACAATGCCGTATCTGACTTGTTTTTTGTCCATTATTTCACCTCCGCGAGCAGTTTTTTGAGATTTTGATATTGCCACAAGAACACTTGCTTTCTAGACGCGCAAGCAAAATAGCATCTGTGCATCTTCTTGTCGATGAGTCTGAACGCTTTAAAATAGTCCTTCATCGCAAATTTCACAAACGGCACGAAGTACACCACGGGTTTCATAACCGCGTATTTGAAAGTGTGCGGTTCAAGCGTCATAAAGCCTTGGTATCCGCGCTCTTTCAAGCTCTTCAAAATGTAGGTGTAGCAACCCTCGCCCGTTCCGACAGGGACTTCCACTTTGTACTCGGAGCAATCTTTTATATGGTAATATACGACGTAATCTTTGAGCATATCGAACGCCTCTTTGGGATTGACGTCGCATTGCACGTAGTTGCTTGCGTCGAAGCACAAAACGAAATCTTCGTCGTTTATCGCATTGTAAATTTCAAGCACTCTTTGAGGCACGTCGCCGTACACTTTCTTCTCGTTCTCGTGCAAAAGTTTCACACCGCTGCCCTTGACGATAGCAAGCATTTCTTTGAGCCTTGCAATGACTTTCTCGGAGCAATCTTTTGGATCTTTGTCGCCGTAGAAGAACGAGAAAACTCGGATGTATTTACATTCCATAAGTTGTGCGATTTTGACAAGCTCGGCAAGTTGTTTCTTTTGTTTTGCAAAGCCTTCTTCGTCGTCGATGCCGACTTTTCCTATCGGCGAACCTATTGAAGAAAAGCGCACGTTTTCTTTTTTGAGAACGGGATAAATCTTTTTCTTAAACTCTTCGAAAGTGTAGTCGGCAATGTTTTTGCCGTCCACGTTTCTAGGGCACATATACGTTTCGCCAAGTTCGTGCAAAACGCCGATTTGGGTACTTAATTTGTTGCTAATCTCATCATAAAACCCCGATATTGTAATTTGCTGCATAAATTTATACCTCTTTGCATTCTATTGTTTATGAGTGCAAACGCCCTTAACGTTGCACTCTTCCGCTTGCGTTTCCTCTTGCAAGATTGAGCACTTCTTCTTTTGAAACCATGTTGTAATCGCCCTCGACGGAGTGCTTCAAACAACTTGCCGCCACGGCAAATTCGATTGCGTCCTGCGCGCCGAAATCGTTTGTAAGCGCATAAATAAGTCCTGCTCCGAAGCTGTCGCCGCCGCCCACTCTGTCCACGATATGCATATGATATTTCTTGCCGAAAAACGCACGATTCGCAACGTACAGCATGCCCGACCAGTTGTTGTCGCTTGCGCTCAAACTCTCGCGCAAAGTGATTGCAACCGCTTTGAATCCGAATCTGTCGGTGAGTTGTTTTGCAACCGAAACGTAACCTTCTTCGTTGAGCTTGCCGCTTTCGACGTCGGTGTTTTCCGCCTCGATGCCGAACACGTCTTTTGCGTCCTCTTCGTTTGCGATGCACACGTCTACGTGTTTAAGCACGTCGCTCATAACCGCACACGCCTTTTCACTCGTCCAAAGTTTCTTTCTGAAATTGAGGTCGCAAGACACGGTGAGCCCGTTGTCCTTTGCCGCCTTGACCGCTTCGAGAGTGATTTTCGCCATATTGTCGGACAGTGCCGGCGTTATGCCCGTAAAGTGAAACCAATCCGCGCCCGAAAAGATGTCGTCCCAATCGAAATCGTCCTCGCTCGCCGTTGCGATTGCGGAGTACTTTCTGTCGTAAATGACTTTGCTGGGGCGTTGACTTGCGCCCTTTTCGCAATAATAAATGCCCACTCTATCGCCGCCGCGAACGATTTTCGAGGTATCGACGCCGTATTTTCTCAACGAATTTACCGCGCTTTGCCCTATCTCGTGCGTGGGGAGTTTGGTCACGAAGCATGCGTCCGCACCGAAATTTGCAAGCGATACGGCAACGTTTGCCTCCGCACCGCCGAAAGTCGCTTCGAGCTTGTCGCTTTGCACAAAACGCAGATAGTTCTCGGGTTGCAAACGCAACATCAATTCACCGAAAGTTACAACTCGCATATCTTCACAATCTCCTTGCAGTTATTGACTATATCGCCTTTCATCATAAACGAGCCGCCGACTGCGTACACCTTGTCGAAATCGAGATATTCTTTGAGGTTGGCAAGGTCGACGCCGCCCGTCGGAATGAATTTGATTTGAGGAAACGGCGCGGCAAGAGCCTTCATCGCTTTAAGTCCGCCGTACACGCCGGCAGGGAAAAACTTGACTATATTAAGTCCGTAAGAGAGTGCACGCATAATTTCGGTGGGCGTTACGCAACCGGGATAATACGGCACGCCGTTCGCAATGCAGTAGCGCGCCACTTCGTCTGAAAAACCGGGTGAAACGATAAACTTCGCGCCCGCTTCGACCGCGCTTTTCGCCTGCTCTTCGTTTATAACCGTGCCTGCGCCTATATTCATATCCGCAAACTCTTTTACGCCTATTGCAATCGCTTCTTTCGCACAAGCGGTGCGGAACGTGATTTCGGCGCAGTTTATGCCGCCCTCTCTGAGTTTGGACAGCGTTGCGACGGTGTCGTTTGCGTCGTTTATCACGACGACGGGAATAACTTGTTTCATATCACACCCCGCTGTATGCCGAAAAGCCGCCGTCCACGGGGATAACCGTGCCCGTAACGAAGCCGCTCGCCTTGTCGTCGGCAAGCCACAACAAACAACCGATAAGGTCGCTTATCTCGCCAAACTTTTTCATAGGCGTTGCGTTCAAAATCTTGCCAGTTCTCGCCGTCGGCGTGCCGTCTGCGTTGAACAAAAGCGTTCTGTTTTGATTGGTCACAAAAAAGCCCGGCGCAATTGCGTTGCAACGAATTTTGCAAGGCGCAAAATGCACCGCAAGCCACTCTGTGAAGTTGGAAATGCCTGCCTTCGCCGCGCTGTACGCAGGGATTTTGGTGAGAGGTCTGAATGCGTTCATCGACGAGATATTGATGACGTTTCCGCCCGTCTTTACCATGTCTTTGACAAACACTTGCGACACCAAAAATGCAGACGTAATGTTGAGGTCGAACACAAATTTGAGTCCGCTCTCGTCAAGTGCGAAAAAGTCCTTTGCGCCTTCGAGGTCGGGCGTCATGGTTTCGTTGTCGGTGGTTGCTTTGGGATTGTTTCCGCCTGCTCCGTTTATGAGAAAGTTGACTTTGCCGAACTTGTATTCGATTTCGTTTTTCGCGCGGAAAATATCCGCTTTGTCAAGACAGTTGCACTTGACGGCGTATGCGTTTTCGCCTATCTCGTCCGCAACTTTTTTGGCAGCGTCGTAGTTGATGTCCAAAAGCGCGACTTTTGCGCCGCACTCGGCGAGCGCGCGAGCAAACTCGGAGCAAATAACTCCGCCCGCTCCCGTGATTGCCACGATTTTGTCGCTTAAATCCACTTTGAATGGTACGCTCATATCTATATCTCCTTTTTAAGTCCTTATATCGTTTATATCGTTATTTTCTATTCATATCCTTTTCAACCGCTTCGAAAAGTCCCGAAAGATAGCACGCCCCCATAGCTCTGTCAAACAGTCCGTAGCCGGGTTTTGCGTCCTCTCCCCACACGTTTCTGCCGTGGTCGGGGCGCACGTAACCGTCAAATCCGCCCTCTACGAGAGCTTTGACAATTCCGTACACGTCCACGTTTCCGCAATTCGTCTGGTGTCCGTTTTCGTAAAAATTGATTTCACCGTCGTATTTGAGCTGACGAAGGTGCGCAAAGTATATTCGATTTGCATATTTCTTCGCCATTTTCGGAAGGTCGTTGAATCTTCCCGCACCCAAACTTCCCGTGCAGAACGTGATGCCGTTGTGCATATTCGGCACTGCCGCAAACAAGTTGTCGTAATCCCCTTCCTTGCAAATGATTCTGGGAAGGCCGAACATATCCCACGGCGGATCGTCGGGATGTATCGCCATATTTACGCCCGCCTCGTCGCACGCAGGCATGATCGCTTTCAAGAAATACACGAGATTGTCAAACAACTTTTGATGCGTCATACCCTCGTATTCTTTCAAAAGCGCGTTCAATTCGTCTTGACCATAACTCTCGTCCCAACCCGGCAAATGCAGATTTTTAGGATCGAGCGCAAGCAGTTTTTCATGGTCGTAGGCAAGCGATGTTGCGCCGTCTTTATGCTTGAAATACAAATCCGTGCGCAACCAGTCGAACACGGGCATAAAGTTGTAGCAAATGCACTTTACGCCCACCTTGCCGCAGTTGATGATATTCTGCTTGTACGCCTCGATATATTTATCTCTCGACGGCTTTCCGAGCTTGATGTCCTCGTGCACGGGCACGGACTCGATAACTTCCATTTCAAGTCCGGCGTCGTTTGAAAGTCGTTTGAGCCTTTCAAGTTTTTCTACGTCCCAAACCTCGCCCACGGGCGTATCGTAAACCGCAGTCACCACACCGCTCATGCCTTGAATTTGCTTGATGTAATTTAGCGGTATGCAATCTTTTTCGCCATACCAGCGAAACGTCATTTTCATAAACCGAGAGCCTCCTTGACGTTGTTGTAAGCAATATCTTTTGCAAGCGCAATCGCGCTCTTTTCATCGTATTCGCCCTTGTCGACCTTGTCTGCGACAAACGACGCAAGTATTCTTCTGAAAAAGTCGAAACGCACGTACGAACTGAACGATCTGCTGTCCGTAAGCATACCGAGATTCGTACCCAAAACCGCGTATTCCGACACGGTTTCGAGTTGCCTGTTTATGCCTGATACGGTATCGTTAAACCACCACGCCGCACCGACAAGCACGTTCGGAAAAGCACCGGAAATCGCACAAACGGCTCTTAAACATGCATCGTTGAGAGGATAAAGTACGATTTTGGGCAATCCGCCGAGTTTTGCGTTCATTTTGTCAAGCAACTTTGCAAGCGCGTCAGTAGCGACGAAATCTCTGAAAACGTCAAAACCGCTATCTTTGCCGATTGCGCGCAAAGCGTCGGAATTTATATTGCGGAACGTGCCGAAATGGAGTTGCAACACAATGCCCTTTTCATAGCACTTTTCAATCAACCATTCAAGATTTTCGGTGTCGTCGAAGTTGTCGAATCCGTGGTCAGCGATTTTGCAACCTTTTGATACGAAATAGTCCAATCTTTCTTCTAGCGTCGTTTTGTCCGCGCCTTCGGAAAAACATCTGTCGGGACGGAAGGTCGGGCGCACTTTAACGCCGTTTATATCGCCGTGATTGTGCAAATCCGAAAACGGATCGTCCGTCGTCGCAATATATTCCACGTCAAATTTTTCAAGCAATTTTTGCACGCTCAAATCTTTCAAAACGGCGTTTGCTTTTTTATAAATATCTTCCGCGCTGTCCTTGTTCAACGGTTCGGTTATTCCGAAAATTTGCACGAGTTCCATATGCGTCCAATAGTAAAGCGGATTGCCTATAAGTTTGGGCATAATCTCGGCATATTTCAAAAATTTCTCTTTGTACGAGCGATTGCCGGTGCTATAACTCTCGTCAACGCCGCAAAGACGCATCGCGCGCCATTTGTAATGGTCTCCCGAAAGCCACAATTCGCCTATATCCGAAAAATGCTTGTCGCATTTGATTTCTTCTTCGTTGAGATGACAATGATAATCGATTATGGGCAACTTTGAAATAGCGTCGTAGATTTTTTGCGCCGTATCGCCCGAAAGCAAAAGTTTATCGTCAAAAAAGCTCATCTTCCACACTCCTTATTGTAATAATTTTACCACTCAACTTTTGCATAGTAAACCCCGATTATTGCTTTTTTACTTGCAAAAATTGCTGTTTTGATTATATTATATACTTATGAAAATCGACAAATACGAAAATCAACAAATGAGCGCGACCACTTTTGAGGTGCATCACAAAAAGGACAAGGATTTCAAAACCGTCGAAATGCACTCGCACGACTTTTCCGAAGTCTATTTTTTTCTGCAAGGCTCGGCAACGTACATCATCGAAGACTGCAAATACGCCTTGCGCCCCGGCGACGTGCTTATTATACCGCCAAACAAGCTCCACCAACTCGACATAAAGGACTCCGCCGAAACTTACGAGCGTTTCGTTTTGTGGCTGAATCAACGCTATTTAAAGCGTATTTCGACCGCCAAAACCGACCTCAACACTTGCTTTTTGCAAGCGTCAGCCCACAATGCTTTTTTGGTGCGTAACGGCGTAATTTCGGACAAAATCCGCCACGGTTTAGACGCTGTTGCCCACTCACAAGATGACGCTTTCGGCTCGGACGTAGAAAACGAAGAGCGTATAAAAGCGTTGCTCGTGATTTTGGGACAATACTTCTTGCAAAATGCCGACGATTTCGCATTTTACGGCAAAAACAACCCGTGCGTAACAAAAGCTATAGACTACATAAGCGAGCATATCACCGAGGATTTGTCCCTGGATACCATTGCTTCCGCACTTTTTGTGGACAAATACTATTTTGCGCACGTTTTCAAAGAAAACACCAACACTTCCCCTCACCGTTATATCCTCAAAAAACGCCTTGTGCTTTCAAAACAGTTTATCGAACAAGGCTACCCTGTCACCGAGGTTTACGTCAAATGCGGATTTTCCGATTACACGCACTTTTTCCGCGCCTTCAAAAACGAATACGGCATCACCCCGAAGCAGTTTTACGCCTCGATAAATCTTCAATAATAACCATTAATTTTATGCGGATATTTAAAACTCTAAAACATTATATAACTTTGCCAAACAGATGAAATACAAAAAAACACTCCTCTAAAGACAACCCTAGTTTACACGTAGCACATGAGTTGGCAAGCGAGGGGCGTTGACGTAGTATTGCCGTTTTCAAAGTCAAATGAGAACTTCTTGTCCGTTGCTTCTGTATGCAGCCAGCACCTGCCTTACACAAGCCGAGCCTTCTTTTGCGTCAATCCAAAACTTTTCGCCGCGAGCGACGCAATCGTAAAAATCTTTGATAAGTTTTTCGTGGCCGTTGCCGTATGAAATCTTGCCGTAGCCCTTCATGCAATGCTCGATGTCGGCGACTTTGCCGTTGACAAGCACTTCGTCGGGATAAAGCGTGATTATGTCACCACCGGAAATAAAGCGTATCTCTATAGGCAAATCGCTTTTTGCGGTGTTGGTCGCAAAAAACTCGAAGTCAGTGTCGCCCTTAAACATTGCGATTACAGTGTCCTCGGCTTCAATTATGCCTTTTAGCGAATAGTTGTACGTGTTGGCGCAAACGCTCTTTGGCGCACCGCATATCCATTGCATGAGGTCGAGAGTGTGAATGGCTTGATTTATCATCACACCACCGCCCTCGGTTGCGAGTTTTCCGCGCCATGCGCCCGTGCGATAATACTCTTCGTCGCGATGCCAAGATACGTTGCCGAACGCAAAATCGACTTTTTTGCCTTCAAGCAACTGCTTCACGAAACGGCTTGAATTGTTGTATCTGTTTTGCAAGCACACGCCGAGCGTTGCTCTCGACTTGCTCTCTGCCTCGACGATTCGTCCGATGTCCTCTTCTTTTATGCATAACGGCTTTTCGCAAAGCACGTTCACACCCTTTTCAAGCGCGTAAATCACCATGTCCGCATGCAAATAATGCGGTGTGCAAATATGCACGACGTCGATATCCTCGCAATCCAGCATCTTTTTATAATCGGAATACTTTTTCACTCCGTCGAACTTGTCAAGCACGCTTTCATCTACGTCGCACAACGCAACGATATCGGCGTCTTGACTTTTCAAAACGTCGTAATGTACTTTGCCTATGACACCAAGTCCGATAATTGCCGATTTCATACTCAAATCTCGCTTTACTTATTTTCTATACTCCCCACAGACAACTTCTGCGCCGTCGGTTGTATAAAAAAATGAACCACGGGTATACCGCGGTTCACTGGTGGAGATAAGGGGATTCGAACCCCTGGCCTTCGCATTGCGAACGCGACGCTCTACCAACTGAGCCATATCCCCGATTCGCAAATTCATTTGCTTTGCTATTATATCACATTATCTGCTTTTGGCAATAATTTTTTGGCAATTTGTTCCGCAGATTTTTTTACCACCATATTGTCGGACTTATTTTACATCTTAATCGTCTATGTTTTAGAATACGATATGTGTTTTGAAAACAAAATATCCGCAACACGAAACGAATATTAGGCAATCGTTTTTACTCTTAAATCGTATGAAAAAGGCGAACTAGCCGTGCTATCCGCCTTAAATCTTATTGACGCTTATTTTTATCAAACACGATATGTGTTTTAGGTTTTGTCTATCTATCCTCTCTGAAATAGGAAACGCCAAGTGCCGCCGGCGGTTGAGTTTCTCTCTTATTGAAGAACGAGATGACGATAAGCACGAGAGCCGTGACTGCATAAGGAATGATTTGCACAAGCTCTTTGCCTGCAAGATCCGTCGGAATCACGTCGTAAGACGCAATGATGTAAAGCATACCGAAGATAAACGAACCTATGATGCCGAGTCCCGGACGCCACAGCGAGAAAATTACGAGCGCAACGGCAAGCCAGCCGAACGCATCCACGACGTATTCGAGCGAACCTCTTGTGCAAGTGAGGATATAGCAAGCGCCGCCAAGTCCCGCAATTGCCGCACCTACGACGCAAGCGGTGTACTTGTAACCGATAACGTTGATACCGACCGCATCCGCCGCCGCCGGATTTTCACCCACTGCGGAAAGCGAAAGTCCCTTTCTCGTCTTTTTAAGCACGAATGCAACGATTATCGCAACGATGAGCGAAACGTAAATCAACGTGCCGTGCGAGAGGAATATTTGTGAGAATGCGTCATCTCCAACTGCGCCGAACATAGGAGCCGTGAAGCATTTGCTTGCGCGCACGAAAGTTGTGCCTTCTTTTGCCATCATACGCCCCCAAAATCCGAGCACGCCCGTGCCGAGAGTGGTGAGCGTAAGGCCGGTTACGTTCTGATTGCATCTGAGCGTAATTGTGAAGAAGCCGTACAACAGTCCGAACAGCCCCGCAAAAAGCATTGCCATAAGCATCGCCATAATAACGACGCCGCCGTCGCTGGCTCCGCCGTTGTACGCAAGGTTTGCGCCGATACAACCACCGACTGCACCCAAACACATTGTGCCGGGGATACCGAGGTTGAGGTGTCCCGATTTTTCAATCACGGTTTCGCCTGTCGATCCGAAAAGAAACACCGCGCCGATTCTGATTGCTTGAACGATCATTTCAACCATATCACTTAACCTCCTCCGACTTTTCTACTTCCGTTTGGCAAGATTGCTCGACCACCTCTTCGCCGAACGCTTTGTCCGATACGATTGCGTCGTTTTCATCGCTTTTCTGCTTGTATTCCGCCGTATTTGCAGAGGCAAGTTTGAGCTTGCCGAAAGGCAAATTGAGCGAATGTTTGAACATGACTTTGTAGTTGATAAAGAACTCCGTTGCGATGATGCAAAGGAAGAATATGCCCGTCATAACGGACGGATAAGATGTTCCGAGTCTGCCGTACGTACCCACCTCGCTCGCGCCGTTGTTGATAAACACGACAAGGAAAGAAGTAAGCACCATAGCAAGCGGATTGAAGTGCGCAAGCCAAGAAACCAAAACGCCCGTAAAACCTCTGCCGTTGACCGCCGAAGGGTTGATCGAATGGTTTTTGACGGACACGAGAAGGAAACCTGCGATACCGCACATCAAACCGCAAAGAATAAGCGTACGGATGATGACTTTTTTGCTGTTTATGCCGATATATCTTGCGGTATTGGGGCTTTCGCCGACGACTGTGAGCTCGTAGCCGTGCTTGCTATACTTCAAATAAATAGCGATAAGCGCGGTTATCACCGCAACGATAATAATAGTAAGGATATACTCGTTGCCGGCAATGGGAGAAACGACGCCGCTTGAAAAAGACAAGTCGCCGGTTCCGTTGGGCTTGACTTTCTTGATGAAATAGCTGACAAGGCAGGTTGCGATATAGTTCATCATGAGCGTCAAAAGCGTTTCGTTGGTATTCCATTTTGCCTTGAACAGCGCGGGAATAACCGCCCATGCCATACCGAAGACAAGCGACATCAAAAACGCAAGGATAATCGTGCCCGCGTCGCTGACTTTTCCGCCCAAAAAGTAGGTTATCACAGCACAGCCCAACGCACCCATAAGCACTTGACCTTCGCCGCCGATATTCCAGAACTTCATTTTGAAGCACGGAGTAACCGCAAGTGCGAGGAGCAAGAGAATTGCCGTTTCGCGCAATGCGTCCCACACTTGCAAGCCCGAACCGAAAACGCCCTTAAAGAAGTATTTGAAGAAGAAATCAAATCCCTCTCCCGTGACGCCTACGGTGACTATCGCGCACAAAAGCACGGAAAACACGAATGCTGCAATACGAATAAGCCACGCTCTTTTGGGATTCGAATCCGTTCTTTTTACAAGATGGAAAAGAGGTTCTCTAACTTTTTTAGTCATTCTCGCTTTCCTCCTTATTATCGTTGTAATTATCAAAGATTTCCACTTCGTCTGGCATCTTTGTCATAAGCATACCGATTTGCTCTTTCGAGGCTTCTCTTGCGTTGACCACGCCCGAAACCTTGCCGCCGCACATAACCAAAATTCTGTCCGACAGCGCAAGCAACACGTCGAGGTCTTCTCCGACGAACACAACCGCCACACCCTTTTCCTTTTGTTCGTTGAGCAGGTTGTAAATCATATACGACGAGTTGATATCCAAGCCTCTTACGGGATACGCCGCCATAAGCACGGTAGGCGAAGCGGCGATTTCACGTCCGACGAGCACCTTTTGCACGTTGCCGCCCGACAAACGTCTGACGGGAGTTTTGACGGACGGAGTTGCGACTTCCAAATCGTGCACGATCGTTTCCGCCAAGTCCTTCGGGGCGTGCCTGTCAACAAACATCGAATGTCCTTTTCTATACGAGCGGAGCATCATGTTGTCAACAAGGTTCATGCTTCCCACAAGTCCCATGCCGAGTCTGTCCTCGGGGACGAAAGAAAGTCTGACGCCGAGTTCTCTGATTTGGACGGGCGTTTTAGATCTCAAATCCACTTCTTGTTCGTTTTGTTTGGGATCGAAGTATCTTATATCGCCGTTTTCAAGTTTGACAAGTCCGGCGATGGATTCGAGCATTTCTTTTTGACCGCTACCCGCGATACCCGCAACGCCGAGGATTTCACCCGAATAGAGATCGAACGACACGTTTTGAAGCGCGTACATACCCTCTCTGTTTTTGCAAGTGAGGTTTTCGACGGAGATACGTTTTTTCGTATCGTGAGGAAGCGTTCTGTTGATTTCGAGCTCCACTTTTTGACCGACCATCATTTCGGTGAGTTGTTGCTCGTTCGTTTCTGAAGTATTGACGGTTGCGATATGTTCGCCCTTGCGCAAAACCGCAACTCGGTCGCTTATTTCCATAACTTCGTTGAGTTTGTGCGTGATGATGATAATCGACTTTCCGTCCTCTCTCATCTTGCGCAAAACGTCGAACAACTTTTCGATTTCCTGCGGAGTCAAAACTGCCGTAGGCTCGTCAAGAATAAGAATATCCGCACCTCTATACAGCACTTTGATGATTTCGACGGTTTGTTTTTCGGAAACGGACAAATCGTAGACTTTTCTCGACAAATCGAGGTTAAATCCGTATTTATCCACGACTTCTTGAAGTTTTTTCGCTCTGTTTCTCTTCAAATAGTCGAATTTGACATATGCGCCGAACGCCCTAAACGGCAGCGCGATATATTTCAAACCCGCCAAAAATTTCGATTTGGCGTCGTCGTTGGTTTCGTTTTTAATTTTATCGGCTTCGCCCTTGAAGTCGAACTCGAATTTTTCGCCCAAGATGATATTGTCGCACGCCGTAAACAAATCCACGAGCTTGAAATGCTGGTGAATCATACCTATTTTGTATTTAAAGGCGTCGATAGGCGATTTTATGACCACTTCTTCTCCGTTCACGAAGATTTGACCTTCGTCCGGGAAGTAAATGCCTGCAAGCATATTCATCAGCGTGGTCTTGCCGCTGCCGTTTTCGCCGAGAACGGAAAGTATTTCGCCTTTGCGCACGTCGAAATTGACGTTTGCGTTTGCGACGACGCTTCCGAATCTCTTCGTAACGTTTTTCATTTCAACAATGATTTCGCTCATTGTATGTCCTCCGAAAAAAGAGTTAAAGCACCCGTGGGTGCCAAATCAAGAAAATTAATCGGATAAGCGGGCGACGCCCGCTTATCCGAAATTCCGATACGCTATTAGTTGTTGAAGTCGTCGTCGGTGACGTCGTCAGGACTGAAAACTCTGTTGAGGAGGTTGATTCCGTCGATCAAGAGATCGAAGTAAGGAGCGGAACGGAATTCAGACTCATGGAAGTAACCGTCTGCAATAACGTTTTCGCTTACGCCTGCAACAGCATAGGAGGTCTTTTGTTTTCCGTCAACCGTGAAATTGTTGATGTCGAACACATGGAGAGTGCCGTTCAAAAGTTTGTTGCGCACTTCGACGAGTTTCTCAACCGTGCCTGCTGCCATTGCTTTTCCGCCGAGGTCGGTGAGCTCAACCGAACCGTTTTTGAGAGTACCCGTCCAGTTGGTATCCACTTTTTCACCGTTTACGGTTTGAGCGATGATGTATTTGTAGTAAGGTGCCCAGTTGATTCTGGAAGAGATGATAAACGTTTCGGGGCAAGCGTTGACGGTTGAACCGTTGTAGGATACGTTGGGAACGCCCTTTTCTTCGCAAGCATTAGGAGCGCCCATGGAGTCTGCGTGTTGGCTGATGAGCACGCAGCCTTTGTTGATGAGGCTGAGAGCAGCGTTCTTTTCTCTTGTTTCATGATACCAGCTGCCCGTGAAGGTTACGTCCATAGTGACGGAGGGGCAAACGGATTTTGCACCGAGATAGAATGAGGTGTAACCGGAGATAACTTCTGCGTAGGTGAATGCGCCGACGTAGCCCATTTTTGCTTGATCTGCAGTGATTTTGCCGCTCTCGATCATTTCGTTGAGCTTCAAGCCTGCGGTGACGCCTGCGAGGTATCTGCCTTCATAGATGGAAGCAAACGCGTTGACGAAGTTGGGAAGTTTTGCATCTGCTGCTTGCGTGCCGGTTGCGTGTGCAAAGAGAGTGTTCGGAAATTCTTTTGCGGCTTTGAGCATATAATCTTCATGGCCGAAAGAGTCTGCAAAGACGATGTTGCAGCCGTCGTTTGCAAGTTTCTTTGCTTGGGTATAGCAGGTTTCGTCTTCGGGAATACCGGTGACGATGATAACTTGTTCGTTGGAGAGGTTGAACTCTTCTTGGACTTCTTTCATCGCGTTGATGAAGTTTTTGTCGTAAGTGGAGTTTTCATCGTGCAAACAAATCATACCGATTTTGAAGTTTGCAGGGATTTGAAGGTTGGAGTAGTCGGGAGCCTCAATATCGTAGGAAGGCAATTTGACGATTACGACGTCGTCATCCCTATTGTTGTTGCAAGCAACCAAACCGATAACCAATGCGGTTACGAGAGCCAAGCAAAGCACAAGTGCCAATACTTTCTTTTTCATGCGTTTCTCCTTTAATTTTGCCATTTTGGCATTGTTGTTTAAATTTTATATTTACGCAAAGCGCAAATTTCAGTGTCTGAACGCGATATGACCGTCGTCGTCCATGCTGTCGATAAGAGCAAGGCTTTGTACGTTGATACCCTGCGCTCTCAAAGCGTCGCCGCCGCCCTGAAAACCTTTTTCGATTGCCACGGCGCATCCGACGAGCGTTGCTCCTGCTTGCTCCACAATGCTCATAAGTCCGTTTATTGCGGCACCGTTTGCAAGAAAGTCGTCAACGATAAGCACTCTGTCGTCTGCGGAGATAAAATCTTTCTCGACCATAATCACCTTTGTCACTTGGTGCGTAAAAGAATAAACCTCGGCGCAATAGCAGTCCGAGGATATGTTTATGGTCTTGCTTTTTTTAGCAAAAAGCACCGGAGCTTGCACATAGTGCGCCGCTGCGCATGCTATGGCTATCCCCGATGCCTCGATTGTCAGAATTTTGGTTATATTTTGTCCGCAAAAGAGCGCAGAAATTTCCTTGCCAATCTCGTCCAACAGTTGTTGATCAATAAGATGATTGAGAAATCCGCCGACCTTGAGGACGTTTCCGGGCTTAACCTTCCCGTCCCTCAGGATGCGCTCCTCCAAAATCTTCATAGCGCGCTCCTTTACCACAATATCTAGTGGTGTTTGCGAAATCCGTATTCCGCAGGTTGTGCGTTGCGATTTGGTTTGCTCTTGATGATACGGGCATTATATCCAAAACGCTTCGTCAATGTCAAACGAAAATCGACACTATTTTGCATTTTCATTAAAAAATTTTTAAGCAATACACGAAGGGTATTTTTTTTGCCAGATAAACGACAAAACGCCGTTTTTGTCTATTGAAAAAAATTCGCGCACGCACGTATATACACACGCGCACGCTCCCAAATAATATGCCTCCGAAACGCTCGTTGTGTCGTTGCCCCGATTGCTTTTGCTTCGATTTGCAAAAAATTTACAATCGCTGCTTTCAAAAATGCTTGACAGTGAGCATCAAGATAAATATAATGCAATTTCCGTTGATACATCTCATTGTCGCGAGGCGCAAAACACAACTTATGACAACCGAAAACTTACATAATAAAACGTTCTCTCAAAGGATCAAAGACCTGTTCGGGCAAATCGACCTGACGCAAGGCTCGATAGTCAAAGTCTTGATCAAATTCACTCTGCCCATAATCGTGTCCTACCTGTTGCAGCAGCTCTACATTCTCTCGGACGCGGCGATATGCGGACAGACTTTAAGTGCGGACGAGGTCGCGGGCGTCAACGACACTTCACCCCTCGTGTTCATATTCATGCAATTCGCGTTCGGTTGCACGGCAGGCTTTTGCGTGGTGCTTTCAAGCAAACTCGGAGCGCACGACGAGGACGGAGTTCGCAAGTCCTTTGCAACGCAGTTTATTCTTTGCTCGATTATCACGGTAGTTTTGACGATAGTATCCGTATTCTGCATAAAACCCATGCTTGCCTGGGTGAACGTCACCGAGCAAAATCCCGTAGTGTTTCAAGCGGCGTACACCTACTGTCTTGTGATTTTTCTAGGTATGGCGGCGCAACTGTTTTACAACTTTATCATCAGCATATTGCGAAGCATAGGCGACTCGTTCACGCCGCTTTTGTTTTTGGTCATATCGACGGCGATGAACATCGCTCTCGACCTTCTTTTCATCAAAGTTTTCGGCTGGGGCGTTGCGGGAGCTGCGGGAGCAACCATTCTCACGCAAGTGCTTTGCACGGTTGCATGCTTTATCTACACCTTTGCAAAATACAAGTTTTTGCGCCTTACAAAGCAAGATTTCAAAATTGCCTGGAAGGATATTTGGGCGCACGTAAAGCAAGGCATCCCTCTCGGACTTCAATTTTCCGTGCTTTCGATAGGTCTTATCGTCATGCTTTCGGAAACCATCAAATTCGACCTTTTGCCCGACGGACTTATGGTTGCGGGCAATCCGGCTCAAAACGGCGTTGGCGCGGCAAACAAACTCATCAACTTCGCAATGGCGCCTTTATCAGCTCTCGGCACTGCAATGGTGAGTTTCAACGCACAAAACCTCGGCGCAGGCGACACCGAGCGTGTGAAAAAAGGCACGAATCAAGCAATTTTGCTTGGATTTGCCCTCACCGTAATTTGTGCAGGCATAGGACTTTTGCTCACTATAAACGCCGCCTATCAACACGTCTTTTTGTCGGCGGACAAAATCAGCGAAAAATCGATATACTTCGGCAACACGTTCCTTTATATCGACTTGCCGTTGTTCTTCTTCCTCTCCACGCTTTTCGTACTCCGCAATGCAGTACAAGGCATAGGCAAATCGGGCTGGACGCTTGCCGCAGGCGCAGGCGAACTTATCGCGCGCGTACTGATATGCACCTTTCTTCCCCCTCTCGTCAACGGCGGGGCTACGAATGCGCTTGCAAGCAACGCCTCGTACATCGCGCTCTGCTTCGGCGATCCGGGTGCATGGGTATTTGCCGTGGCGGTGCTTCTATATCCGTATATAAAGCACATAATCAAAAAGGATTATCGCTATGCGCTGGGGGACAGCGTCCAAACGCAAGAATACTCAATCGAACGCACAACCGATTTGCAAAACACAAACGACGTGCAATACACAAACGACGTGCAATACACAAACGACGTACTAGATACAACCGATTTGCAAGACGTCCACTCTCCCGACGGCAAAGCGAATTGATGTTTCAACACTGCATTTTGACCAAACGGCAGGTTTGTACACTCAAAACGACTTAATAAACCTCTTATTTCGTCGAAAATCGCAATATAAAAGCAGGCTTGACGCCTGCTTTTATTTTTAAATCGTTTCGTATTTTTACGCTTGAACCGCTTGATTTCAAATCCTTCTCGTAGCTTTTTCGAGGAATTTTAAATCTTTTCCGTCAAGGTGCTTTCCTATGACTTTGCGCACTCTCGCGTGATATGAGTTGAGCCACTCTTTTTCGCCGTCGTCAAGCATATTCACATCGATTGCGTCGAGGTCGAAAGGCACGAGAGTGATTGTTTCGAACTCGCAGAAAGTGCCGTATTCCGTCTTTTCTTTTTCAACGCAAAGAATAAGATTTTCGTGTCTTATGCCAAACTTACCTTCCTCGTAAAATCCGGGTTCGTTTGACGTTATCATACCCGGCAAAACCGCATATTTGAGAGATGACGCTCTCGGCGAAATATTTTGCGGTCCTTCGTGGACGTTAAGCAAATATCCTACGCCGTGTCCCGTGCCGTGTTTGAAATCCATGCCGCATTTGTACATCGGAGCTCTTGCAATCATATCGAGATTTGCGCCCGTTGCGCCTTTGCGGAACACCGCCCTTGCAAGCGCGATATGCGATTTCAGCACGATTGTAAACGCTTCTTTTTCTTGTCTGCTCACCTTGCCCGTCGCAAAAGTGCGAGTGATGTCCGTCGTGCCGTAGCGATATTGCGCACCGCTGTCCACAAGCAACAGCCCCTTGTTTTCGACCTTTTTATCCGTTTCGGGAGTTGCCGAATAGTGCACGATTGCGCCGTTGGAGGCATATCCGCAAATGGTGTCGAAGCTCAAATCGAGGAAGTTTTTACTCTCTCGTCTGAACGCTTCTAGCTTGTCCGCAAGCGAGATTTCGCTCATCTCCTCCTTGCCGACTCCCTCTTTGAGATAGCGCATAAATCTTACCATTGCCACGCCGTCCTCGACGTGCGCTTTTTTCATATTTCTTATCTCGACGGCGTTTTTGATAGCTTTGCGAACGGTCGTGGGGAAAATGTCCGTTTCTTTTGCGTCGGCAATACGCGAAAAGAGTGCGTAATTGGTCTTTTCCTTGTCGATGAGCACCTTGCCCGAAATCTGCTCGACAACGCCGTAAACGTCTTGATAGGGCATCAAATTCACGCCGTTTTCTTCAAGGATTTTCTTGCCTTTTTCGTCGAGTTTTCTCTTGTCCATAAACAGCGTTGCGCCGTCCTTTGACACGATTGCGTACGCATAATTCACGGGGTTGTATTCTATGTCGCTTCCGCGCATGTTGAAAAGCCACGCAATGTCGTCGAGAGATGACACAAGCGCGTATTCGCAACCTTGTTTTTCAACGTCTTTTTGCAAGTTTTCAATCTTGCTCTTTACGCTCTCGCCTGCCGCTTTGTCCGACAAAAACCATGCTTTTGTGGGTTCGACTTCGGGACGATTCGTCCAAATCTCGTCGATGATTTCGCCGCAATCGACGATTTCGACGCCCTTCACCGCCTTTTTCAACGCCTCCACGAATTCAACCGTTGCCGTTGCGAAATCGAAAGCTATTTTGGGACTGTCCGACAGTTTTTTGACAAATTCGAAAATTGTCGGCACGCCCTCTTCTCCCGATTTCATAAGCGTCGTATCCGTGGTTTTAAGCTCTCTTGCCGCTTGAATGAAGTATCTTCCGTCCGTCCAGAGATACGCGCCGTCTTTCGTCACCAAAAGCGTGCCTGCGCTGCCGGTGAAACCGCTCAAAAACTCACGCGTTTTGAAGTGATCGACGATATATTCGCTGCCGTGATCGTCGCTTGTAAACACCAAGTAGGCGTCTATTCCGCTTTCCTGAACGTACTTTTGCAATTTGATGATGTCTTGTTTCATATTCAACCCATATCTCGATTGCCGCAACAATCGCACCTTTAAAGTGCGCCGTTTTTATGCTCGCACTTCGCTTAAATCAATTGTTTTTTTGAAGCAACCCAGCCTTATTTAAGCAATCTCACTTCCTTTTAAGCAATCTTGCTTTATTTTCAAACAATTATAACACCATACTCGAAGTATGGCAATATTTTATGTCGAACAAAAATCCCGACCGTTTCGGACTCGCTTTTTCTCCTTTCACTTTTTCAAAAATGAAAACAACCCCTTCTTCACGTACGGTTTTTCCACGACTTCCGAGACGTTGTAGCCGTCTTTTTGAATTGCGTTTTTGACGATTTGAGCGTCAATGCTCTCGTCGCAGACAACCACCGTCTTGCCCTCGACGTGCGATGACGTCACTTTTTTGACGTTTGCCGCCTTGCGTACCGCGTCGTTGACGTGGCTTTCGCACATACCGCATTGCATGCCTTCCACTTTGAGAATAATTTCTTTCATATATGCCTCCGAAAACTTGATTTTTTAAGTTTTTTACGTCTCGCAAAGTTGATTGTAAGTCCTTTGTCGATTTTTCAAACTCACATCACGAAAAGTATATCACCGAGCGGCGAATTGTCAAGAAAATATGAAATATATTTCATATTGAATCGTTTTGTTTAATTTAAAACCTTATAAAAACGCTCGATTGCAATAGAAATCTCTGTCTTGATGCAATCGAGCAAAATATTTTTCCGGTTCACGCTCAAAGTTCTATACGAGAAGACAAGGCGCGCGACAAGGTGCTTTCGTCGGCGTATTCTATGACGCTACCCTCCGGCAATCCTCTTGCTATACGCGTAACTTTTATGCCCATGGGCTTGATGAGGCGCGCGATATACATTGCCGTCGCTTCGCCCTCGACGTCGGGATTGGTTGCCAAAATCACCTCTTCCACGCCGTCCAAACGGGCAAGCAATTCCTTGATGCGAATGTCGTTCGGGCCGATATGCTCCATAGGCGAAATAACGCCGCCCAAAACGTGATATACGCCCTTGAAATCCTTGACTTTTTCAAGTGCAACGATGTCTTTCGGCTCTTTGACGACGCAAATCACGCTTGGTTTGCGAGTTTGGCAAATATCACAAATCTCGTTTTCGGTGTAATTGCCGCAAATTTTGCAAAAATGCACGTTTTGCTTCACTTCGCGTATTGCGTCGACAAGCTCGTTGACTTCCTCTTCGGGAGAATTGAGAATTGCGTACGCATAACGCGCCGCGGTTTTTTCACCCACGGACGGAAGTTTTGAAAGTTGCGCGATAAGCCTTGCGAGCGGTTCGATATACTTCATTTCAAATCACACTTTTCAATTTCGCTTGCTCTCGTTTATGCGTGCATAAACGCTTACGCTTGCGATTGCGGCTTAAAACAAGCCGCCTGCGTTGCCCAAAGGTCCGAGTAAGTCTTTTGAGAGTTTGTCCGCTTGCGCAACAGCGTCGTTGAGTGCCGCAAGAACCATATCTTCGAGCATTTCGACGTCGTCGGGATCCACCGCTTCGGGTTTTATGGACACCGAAACGGGAGTTTTGTCGCCGGTGATCGTCACTTCGACCATACCGCCTGCCGCACTGCCGGTGATTTCGGTTTCCGAAATTTCTTGTTGAGCCTCTTGCAATTTTCTTTGCATTGCTTGGGCTTGTTTCATAAGTTGTTGCATGTTACCGCCGCCAAATCCGCCGTATCCCATGTTGTTCCTCCGAGTTGTTATAAAAATTGTTGCGTGCCTAGCACGATTATTTGCATTGTATTTTGCCGAATTTCGTTTGCTTATTTTATTTCCAAAAGCGAGCCGAACATCTCTTTGACAAAAGGCAACGCCTTGTCCTCGTCGAGATGTCTTTCCGTTTCGATGACAAGCCTACGGTGCGACTCCACGCTCTTGAAAGCGGCGTTTATCGCGTCCCTGTTTCTTTTGTCGTCAAGCAAGTTTAGCGTTGCAGCGTCTGCGACTTTGACGTGATACTCGTCATCCGTCATAACAAACTGCGCGTCTTGAGTGGACAGCGCAAGCAACGTGTATCCGCTTTGTCGAAGTTCGGATGCTACTCTGAGCCACACCTGCCTCGCATCCGTCACGACAGGTGCCGACTCAAAATCCGATTTCCTCGCGTTTGCAAGCATTTTTTCAAGCCGAGCAACCCTCATCTGAAGCTCCTCGACTTTGACGTCTTTATCTCCGCCGCTCGACGCAAGCACGACTGCCGCCTCGAACAAAATGCGGTGTTGTGCGCTATATCTGAACTCTCCTTCGAGCGACGACATAATTTTCATTATGCCCATACACTTTTCCGTCGAGTATTTTTTTGCCATTTCGGCTAGCGCGGAATATATGGCCTCGGGCAAGGCGAGCAACGCCTTTGCCGTCGAGCAATTTTTGATGTATAGCACGTTTCTGAAAAGCGTGGCAAGGTCTTGCGCAAGGATAGGCACGCTCTTGCCGAGGTCGCAAAGGTTTGCAACTTCTTGAAGAGCCTTGTCCGTATCTCCGTCCGCAATCGCGGTTGCGAGCGATTGAAGTTTTTTTGGGTCGGCAGCACCCAAAACTTCCAAAACACCGTTGTAGGTTACGTTTGAGTCGCAATAGCTCACGCACATATCCGCAACGGACAATGCGTCGCGCACGCTTCCCGCGCCTGCCGACGCGATGAGATCTACCGCCTCGTTTTCGTATTTGACGCCGATGTCGTCAAATATGAAACGAATGCGCTTGGCAATCACGCCGTTTGGCACAAGACGAAAATCGAAACGCAAGCATCTTGACAAAATCGTGGCAGGAATTTGATGAATCTCGGTTGTCGCAAGAATGAAAATCGCATGAGACGGCGGCTCTTCGAGAGTTTTGAGAAGAGCGTTGAACGCCGCCTTTGAAAGCATATGAACTTCGTCTACGATGTAAACTTTGTACTTGCCGACGGTGGGCGGAAAACCGATTTTGTCGGTAAGCTCTCTTATTTGGTCGACAGAGTTGTTGGAAGCGGCGTCGATTTCAAGAATATCGAAGTTTGAATTGGACGCAAGCTCCACGCAGTTTTCGCACTTTCCGCAAGGCGAACCGTCCGCAAGAGGAGAAAGGCAGTTGACCGCCCTTGCAAAAATCTTCGCAACGGAAGTTTTGCCCGTGCCTCTCGTGCCGGTGAAAATGTACGCATGCCCGACGTTGCCGTGAGCAATCTGATTTTTGAGCGTACGCACGATATGATCCTGCCCGATGACTTTGTCGAAAGTGTCGGGACGATATTTGCGATATAAAGAAGTATATGCCATAGCAGATATTATAAACTAATTTATTCGATATGGCAAGAATAAAAAATACTCTCAAATACAATTCATCAACGCTTGTCTGCAAAGCACTTCTTGCACGAGTTGATACCTCAAAGAAGCCGTTGCGTAAGCGTCGTTTTTTGAAAAATCCACGTTGTCCAAAAGCGCAAGCGACGTCACCAACCCGAGTTTTATCTGCGTGATTTGTTCCTCGTTACAATTGGCGGTTTTTTTATAAAAAGCGGACTTTATATCCTCGATTTGCGCTTGTAAAACCTTGATTTCGATTTTTGCCTCCTCAACGCTTATCTTCGATTCGTTGAGCTTGTTCGACAAATCGTACAAGCCGTCGAAAAATACGTCGAAATAGCAAAGAGCCTCCCCGACCGCGCTTTTTACATCCTCTTTGCACCACTTGAAACTGCCCTCGGAAATTTCGTAGCGTTTAAGGTACAAACTTTTGTCGGACAGCCCGGCAAGCACTTTTTTTGCGTCCTCCTCGCTTTTGTAAACGGCGTATATAATCTCGATTTCATCGCCGCTTTGCACGTAGCCCGCGCCGCCCCTTGATTTTATCATCTCGGCACTTTGTCTTGCAGTGCTTATATCCGAATAGCCTTTGCAAGCGATTGCCCACATCGTTTGCGACTTGCTTTCGACCTTGTTGAAAACGCTCAAAAGCCCGCCCTCCGAAAAGGACACGCACAGCGCAAGCGTAAGCATGATACAAAGCACGATGGTGCACACCACGATTATATTGTCTTTGGCGATTTTCCGCATACTAAACCATATGCAAACGCTTTGAAAAATATGGACTTAAATTGCAAAAAGCGGAACGCAATTTGCGTTCCGCCCTTGTTTTATCGACAACGATGATTATTTTTCGTCTTTGTCGCAGTCCTCTTTCTTGTCGCAATTCTCGCAATTTTCATCGCAAGTCTTTTGTTCGATTGCAACCGCCTGATTGTCTTCGTTGGGGAAGATCGTTTGTGCAGCGCCCTCTTCTTCGATGACGTTTTCGCTTGCTTCGCGTGCGATTTCATCGGTGAGTTCTTCACTGCTTTGTTCTGCTTTTGCGTGCTTTCTCGCTTCGATTTCGGCTTTTGCTTCTTGTTGTTGTTTTTCGTTGAACTTGTAGAAGAAGAGCGGAATAACCGTCAGGAAGAAGCTGATTGCCGCAATACCTACAAGCATAAACCACATTGTGTCTTTGCCTTCCGGAGTGACGGAGCTTGCGTCGTTTGCCGCAACGCCTGCCATGTAGTAAGCAAGAACGCCGACGAATGCGCCGACCGCCATACCGATCTTGTTGATGAGGGTTTGCATTGCAAAGCAGATGCCTTCCGCTCTCTCACCGGTTTTGAGTTCGAGATACTCGACGGTGTCGCCGATCATAGCGTAAGTGACGATGTTGCCAAAGCCCGACGGAATACCTGCGATAACGAGTGCGATAAGCAACACGACCGTCGTTGCGGTGCTTGTGTATGCGCCTCTGTCGCAAGCGATACCCACGATAAACGCAATGAGCATCGCAACGCCTCCGACGATATGCGACCAGATGTAAGTGTTTCTCTTGCCGAACTTTTTGGTGCACCAAGGCACGAGCAAGGACGCAACAAGTCCGCCCGGCACGATTGCCATGGTAAAGAGCGAATACATGGATTCCTTATCCATAATGTATTTTGCAAAATACAAACCGCCGGTGTAGGTGAACAGCATTCTCGCCGCGCCGCCGATACCCGACAAAACGATGAGCATCAAAGGCTTGTTTTTGAACAAAAGTTTGAGATTGTGTCCGAGCGAAGGCGGATTTTCGGTGGAGATGTTTCTTTCCGTCGTATTCTTAAATCCGAGGAAGAAAAGCGGAACTGCGATCACACAGCAAACAATCGCAATTACGAAATAGATCCATTTGAGCATTTCGCCTTTTGCCACGGGATCCAGACCTTTGGTCATATTGTCAGTGATGATAGGAGTGATGACGGTGACGATACCTGCGCCTGCCGTGCAGAACAAACGCGCGATTGTAAGCAAATTGCCTCTGCGATAGGTGTCGTTGCTCATTGCGGTGGAAAGTCCCCAATAAGGAACGTCGGCAACCGTATATATCATGCCCCAAACGACGTACATAACAGAGATTGCGGCAAAACCGCCGTCGCTTTGGGGATACCACGGCAAGAAACAGATTGCCGTCATGATTGCAATCGGGAACGCCATCCACTTCATATACGGACGGCATTTGCCCCACTTCGTACGAGTGCGGTCAACGATAGAACCCATGATAGGATCGTTGAGAGCGTCAAAAATACGCGCGCCGAGCATAAGGAATGCGACGGCAAGTGCGTTGAATCCGATTGCGTCCGTCATAAAGACGGTCAAATACGAACCGATGATCGTGCAAATGAGGTTTTGTCCGAAACCGCAAAGAGAATAACTGAAACCTTCCTTGGGTTGCATCTCGCCGTCACCGGGAGTGGAACCGAAAAGTTTGTGAGTAAGCGCGTTGATTTTCTCTTTTGCGCTCACCTTTTGAGTTGCTTGAGAATTTTCACTCATAATTTCACCCTGTAGCGATAAATTTTGTTAAAAAAACAATACTACTTGCATTAGTATAACAGCAAGTTTTGCAACAATCAACTCAAAAATTCAACAAATTGTAATTTTAATTAGGGTTTTTAATATATTGAACAAACGTGTAATAATTGTCTAAAAACGCAAACTCGCCTGTGTTATTGTCAATTTGTTGCGCGAAATTTCAATCTTTGCACACAGTGCAACACCACCGTAGATTCAAGGTGTACTTATCAACGGAATGTGCAGATTCGCAGACGGAACACGAGCCGCAACGGCGGCGAGCAAGCGAACGCCGAGCTTGAGAAAAAAGTACAAGCGACTGCGCCGTGTTGTTGCGTAGCCGGCGCACAAAGCGCAGTGACATAACAAGAGGACGATACTTATCTATGCGAGTGCTGAGTGTGTCCCCACGCGGAGCGGACGCCGTGGGTTCCCTTCTAAGGGGGAACGGCGGTTGGGGAAACACGTGAGGAAGGGGGACATAGCATTTAGATTTCTAAATCTGTGTCCTATCAGTGTTGCTTACACATTTTCGGCGTTCTTTGCTTCTCTTACGGCTTTTGCGAGTTGTCCTGCGCAAGAAGTATCTTTGTATCCGCATTTGACGTCTTTGAGTTTGCTCTCGATTTCATCGACAGTCATACCTTCAACCAAAATGGGGATTGCCGTCAGATTGCCGGGGCATCCGCCCACAAAGTGTACGTTTGTGATGATGTCGCCGTCGATGTCGAAAGATATTTCTCTTGAACAAGTTCCCTTCGTTTTGTACGTGTAATGCATAGTTTCACCTCGTTTTATCCGTTTTATTTTATATCCATTTTCAAATCAGGTCAATAAATTTTTGCCGTACAACTTATTTTCGTTGCAGTTTTAAAATATTTTCGAAAAAGCAACGGATAGTTGCAAAATCGCAACCAACCGAAAACTTGACAAATCGACGATGACGATTATAGAATAAAAATAAATAAAATAAAAATAAGTTTAAGATTCAATATCGTAAAGACGACGAACTACCGCATAAAATGCGACGTAAATTCTTTGCGACGTTGAAAATCCAAAAAGGAGACGGAATATGTTTGAAAAACTTGATCAAATCAAACCCGCGCTCAAAGATCTTGTGAAAGAACTCCGCAAGAAATACGCTTATGCTTCCGTGCTTGCCGTCGAGGACGACAACCGCGGTTGGAGAATAAGCCGCACGGGCAAGAGAATAAACAGCCAAGGTTTCGGCGGCGGATCGGGCTACGTGGTGCGCGTGTTCGACCAAGTCGGTTGCGCGGAATACTCCTTCAACGAGTTTTCGGAAGAAAAGATACCTCAAATCGTCAAAACAATCGAAGAGCGCATTGCGCAAGAGGCAAAGTGCATTCCGCAAGGGATAGAGCCTCTTCACACCCCCGTTCCGAGCGACAAGCCCGCAACACTCAAAAAAGTGAGCGCATTCGAGGTTCATCCGAAGGAACTCGGAGATGAAAAAATCCTTGCAAGACTTGACCAAATCCGCAACAAAGCATTGACGGTTGACGGCGTTCTGGACGCAATCGCAACCATTTCGTACAGAGCGTTCAGAAAGATTTTCATCTCCGAAAATCGCGACCTCGATCAAACGATTATGTGGACAAACGGCGCAATCATGGCTATGGCGGCAAGAGGCGAGGAAGTCAAGGACGCATACAAAGGCTTCTCCACCCTCGGCGGTGCGGAACTTTTGAACAGAATGGACGATTACGCAATCAAAGTTGCGTCCGAGGCAGTCGAACTTTTGAAGAGCGAACCTATGATTCCCGGCGAATACGATTGCATTTGCGATCCCGACACCACGGGCATGATAGTGCACGAAGCGTTCGGTCACGGCGTGGAAATGGATATGTTTGTCAAAGACAGAGCCCTTGCTTCGAGTTTTATCGACCAAAGAGTCGCAAGCGACCTCGTCACAATGCACGACGGCAACGCGGTTGACGATACGGCAACTTGCTGGTTTGACGACGAAGGCACTCTCACGGGCGATACCGTCGTGATAAACAACGGCATTTTGAAACGCGGTATGTGCGACGCACTCTCTGCGGCAAGACTCGGCGTAGAGCCCACCGGCAACGGCAGACGCGAAAGCTACGAGCGCAAGGTCTACACCCGTATGACAAACACCTATTTCGAAGGCGCAAAGGAAGGCGTAACTCCCGAAGATATGATTGCGTCCGTCAAATACGGTTTCTTGCTCGAATCGCCCTCCAGCGGTATGGAAGACCCGAAAAACTGGGGTATTCAATGCATGGTTACTCGCGCAAGAGAAATCAAAGACGGCAAACTCACGGGCAAAGTGTTCTCCCCCATCGTGCTCACGGGCTACGTTCCCGACCTTCTCAAATCGGTGAGCATGATGAGTTCCTCCCTCGTAACTTGCGGCAGCGGTTTCTGCGGAAAGGGTTACAAAGAGTGGGTTAAAGTGTCCGACGGCGGCCCGTATATGAAGGCGCGCATCAGACTTGGCTGAGAGGTGATACTATGTTGGAAAAAATCAAAAAAGCATTGTCCGAGCTCAATATCGAGCGTTGGAGAATAAACGAAGTCAAAGAAGAATCGGCGGAATTGTTTTTCGTCAAGCACGCTCTTGACACAAGACGTATCAAGGACACGCACAAATGCACCGTCACCGTGTACAGACAAGGCGAAAAGGACAAAAAGAAGCTCGTGGGCAATATGAGTGCGCAAGTCATTTCCTCGATGTCTTACGATGAAATAAAGAGCGCGATCGAAAGCGCGTATTATGCGGCGCAATTTGCAATGAATCCCTATTTCGACGCTCCCGAAAAAGTCACGTCGGACACAATAGTAAAACAGGGCGAACTTGCGAGTGCGCCTCTTGCCGAAAGCGCAGGCAAAATGGCGGCGGCAGTGTTTAAGGCAGACACGAACGAGCACGCCTACGTCAACTCTACGGAAGTGTTTTGCCATAGAACTTACACTCGCATTTTGTCGTCGGAAGGCACTGACGTATCCTTCACCGACGCCGTTTGCAAAGGCGACTACGTCGTGCAATGCAAATCTCCCGAGGACGTCGAGCTTATCAATCAATTCGAATACGACGACGTATGCGCCGACGCTCTTACGCAAGGCGTGAAAGAATACCTTGACTTCGTGTATGACAGAGCGTGCGCGCAAAGAGTGCTCAAAAGCGGAAAATACAACGTAATTTTGAGCGGTCAAAACCTTGCAGAAGTGCTTTCATACTACAATGAAAAATCGGCGGCGGATATGATTTATCCCGGTTATTCCACCTGGAAAATCGGCGACGGCGTGCAAGGCGATGTCAAGGGCGACGCGCTCGGACTCTCCCTTGTCGCAACAAGACCTTTCAGCGGCGACGGCATAAAAATGCAAGACCTTAAAGTTGTCGGCGACGGCAAACTTGCCGCAATGCACGGCAGCACTCCCTTCTGCCGCTACCTCGGCATAAAGCCCACCGGCGCGTATGAAAAAGTGAGATGCGAAAACAAAGGCAGCGTGTCCTTTGCGGATATGAAAAAGAAACCTTGCCTCTGGGCAGTTGCGTTCTCGGATTTCCAAATGGATTCATTCTCGGGACACTTCGGCGGCGAAATCCGTCTTGCCTACCTCATCGACGGCGACAAAGTCACTCCCGTAACGGGCGGTTCTATCAACGGCAACCTCATCGAAGCGCAACAAAACGTGCGTTTCTCAAAAGAGAGATTTACCTCGGCAAACTACGAAGGCCCTTACGCAATCGAGTTTGAAAACATTCCCGTCGCAGGCACGCTCGAATAAAAATCGACCAAAACACACGACAAATTTATCGAACGAAACAAATAAAAATCCACCAGCCTAGCCGGTGGATTTTTATTTGATGGTAAAACCCTCTGCTATTAGCATAGCGAAATCGCTTACCCATAGTCCGCCTTTTGCGATTTCGCCAACCTTTATTTTTTGAACGGATCTACTAGTTCCGTTATTGTCATTTGTTCTACCTCTTTATCTTCTTTTAGTTGGTTGGCTATGTATTCTTGTATTTTAGCTGTATTCTTTCCAACAGTTGTGACATAACTTTACTGAACCACCGGACTATCCGGTGGTTTTGTAATACAATTAAACAGCGACGAAATTTCCTTCGCCGCCGTTTATTATTTGGTTTTCAATCATATCCGTTGAAGTTTTCATATGTTTGATTACCGCTTATTTATTCGCAACAATGCACAGCCAGTGTTTTTTAGCATCTACAAAACTCTTAATATCACAAAATCCAACTTTTTCCAGCATCGTGCGAAGTTGCATTTCGTTGTAGATTTTCATTCCTCCTATTTTTTTTGCCCATTTTTCGTCCTTTGAATTTGTTCCGTCACTCTCGTTGCATATAAGGAATGTCCCGCCGTTTTTCATAACACGGTGAACCTCTGCAAAGCATTTTTCAAGGTCTTCCCAAAAATATACGGTCTCAAACGCAGAAACACAATCAAAAGCCTCATCATCAAACGGCATAGACGATACGTCGCCATAAACAATATCACACTTGCCTTGATTGATTGCGATAGCGTTCAGTTTTTTCGATTCCTCTACGCTGACTTTGGAATAGTCTATTCCCGTCACGTGTCCATTTGTACATTTTCCTAGCCAGTTGGCAATATTTGCCCCACCGCCACAACCGATATCCAATACCTTAGAATCTAACTTTGTGTAAATTTTGGTAAAGCCCCATTTTGCCAACTTGCTATGACCTATGTTCATCATTTTTGCCATTATCTTCCCACCGAATCCTTGTGGCTTTCGTGTATTTTCAAAAAATCCCATATTTACCTCCTATTATTCACTATAATGTATTGTTCTATTTGTTGATTATTCCTTTGTTTTACTATGTGGATGATCGTTTTACGACCATACGCGTTTAATAAAAATTTTTATTTCGGTTTTTTGCGTCGTTCTTTACAACCGACGGTAAAGCCGAATATTTTTTCCGTTCGAACGCTATTGCCTCCGTCTAATCAAACCGAACGATTTCTGATTTTCTTCACGTTTTTATTCATCAAATGTCTGCCTATCCTTTCAAACGCAAATTTTTTGATGCCTCTTATTTTTTGGCTATGCTCTTTCAGCATGGAATCGGGATCGGGATACACGCCGAAATCCGTCGTTATTCCCGCGCTTTGAATATAGGTGTCGCAATCGTCGAAGTACAACGTGGGATTGTCAAAATCCTTGACCGCAACGCCGTAGCCCACAAAAGAGCCGTCTGCGTTTGCCTTGACGACTTTGCGCAAACCTTGAAGATAGGCTTTGTCAAGAATAAAGCCTTCGAGGTTGTACCATTTCCCTCCGCACTTGACTTCAACCCAGCTGTGCAAAACGTCGCGCGGGGCTTTTTTGTACACGAAACCCGTCATTGCGCCCTTTTGCAAAATTTTATCGATGTAAAAGCAATGTATGCGACACTCGACGTTGCAAGCGCGCAAAAGCGCCATAAACAACGTGCCCTTGGTGTTGCACTGTCCGTAGCCGTCTTCGAGCACCTTCGAGGCTGGGATATTGTCGCTCACGTTGTAGCCGAAAAGGATTTCGTCTTTGACGAAGTTGTATATCTCGACGACTTTTTCCTTTTCGTCGAGACGGTTCCATCCTCTCTGCTTCACGAGCGATTTTACGTTTGCCGACGAAAAGTCGAGCATGGCGGTTTCTTTCAAATTGTCATTCATAAACACCTCGCATGTTTGTTACAGTCATATTCTAAACTTGCGCGCGCGTAAAGTCAATAAAATATGAAATATTTTTCACATTTTGTTTTCGCATAAATTTCCCGAAAAATTTGTCGAAAAATATATCAAAATAATTGACATAGCGTTTGCGAATATATATAATCGATTTTGATAAATAAGTTTAGTTTTGCTAAACTTTTTGTTAAAAAATGCAAAACCCATTAAACACGCGGTCGATTTTGCCTAAACCGACGCAAAAGTTTAGTCAGTCTAAACGAAAAGTACGATGTGTGTACTGTTTTTGCATTTAAGGAGTTTGTATGGAACTTGGCACAAAAATCAAGAGGTTGAGGCTTCAAAACAACCTCACGCAAGAGGAACTCGCCGACAGATGCGAATTGACAAAAGGCTATATCTCGCAACTGGAAAACGAGCTGACTTCACCGTCCATAACGACGCTAGAAGATATACTCAATGCACTTGGCACTACGTTTGCGGACTTTTTCAAGGACGAAAAGGAAGAAAAGGTGGTGTTCACCGAAGCAGAGTTTATCGAAAAAGTGGCGGACACGCACAAAATCGAATGGCTTGTGCCAAATGCGCAAAAGAACGAGATGGAACCCATCCGCGTGACCGTCGAACCGCATACGACTCTCGAAGAGGACGTACCGCACGAGGGCGAGGAATTCGGATACGTGATTTCGGGCAGAGTGTGGTTGCACATAGGGCAAGCGGCGTACTGTGTGAAAAAAGGCGAAGTGTTTTACTTCACGTCGGACAAACCTCACCGCCTTGAAAACCGCACCAACGAAAAAGCCGTGGTGCTTTGGGTTGCTTCACCGCCCACGTTCTGATAAATAATCCGCAACTGCGCCGACGGCGCAATATCACCGTTGCACAAGCAACGATATCATCCGAACAACGTGAGGATATCACCGCACATAGTGCGATATCACCTGCGCATCGCGCAGATATCATGCGGCAATGCCGCACAACCGAGGAAACACCTATGACAAACAAGACACCTGTTGACAACATCATCGAACTTCGCAACGTCTACAAAGAGTACGACGGCAAGCAAGTGGTCAAAAACGCCAGCCTCACGATAAAGCGCGGCGAATTCGTCACCCTGCTCGGTCCGAGCGGTTGCGGCAAGACCACCACTCTTCGCATGATTGCGGGCTTTGAAATGCCCACAAGCGGAAAAATCATTTTCAACGGCAAAGACATCACGGACACTCCTCCGCACCTTCGCCCCGTCAACACCGTATTTCAAAAATACGCGCTCTTCCCGCATCTCAACGTTTTCAACAACATTGCGTTCGGTCTGAAACTCAAAGTCATACCCAACGGCACGAAAACCAACAAGAAAGGCGAAACCGTCCAACTTTTCAGAAAGTACACGAAAGCGGAAATCAAAGAAAAAGTCAACAACGCTCTCAAAATGGTTGACCTCGAAGACTACGGCCACAGAAACGTGTCCTCTTTGAGCGGCGGACAACAACAACGCGTTGCAATCGCTCGCGCTTTGGTCAATGAACCCGAAGTTTTGCTTCTCGACGAGCCTCTCGGCGCACTCGACCTCAAAATGCGCAAAGATATGCAACTCGAACTTATGGATATGCACAAACGCCTCGGCATAACCTTCATTTACGTCACGCACGACCAGGAAGAAGCTCTCACGATGTCCGACAAAATCGTCGTTATGCGCCTTGGTGAAATTCAACAAATCGCGTCTCCCGAAAAAGTGTACGACGAGCCGGCAAACGCATTCGTAGCAGACTTCATCGGTGAAAGCACCATTCTTTCGGGCACTATGCTTGAAGATTGCAAAGTCGAATTTTGCGACACCGTTTTCGAGTGCGTGGACAAGGGCTTCAAACACAACGAGCCCATCGACGTCATCATTCGTCCCGAGGACGTCAAGATCAAAAAGGTTGACGACAAACGCACCATTCTCACCGCAGAAGTCATATCGTCGGTATTCAAGGGCGACCACTATCAAATCACCCTTCTTGCCAATGGCAACGAAATCGTCGCGCACGATACCGACACTTACGATGTCGGCGAAACGGTGGGCATATACATCAAGCCGTTCGACCTTCACATCATGCACAAAACGCGTATCATCAACGAAATCGACACCGTTATCACCGGTGAAAACCTCGTTAAAATTTGCGGAACGGACTTCGAATGCAAGACCGACCTTGAAATTGACACTCCCGTCAAAGTTTTAGTCGACTTCGACGACGTTGAAATCACCGACGACGAAGAGGACGGACAAATCGGCGCAACGGTGCTTTCCTCAATCTACAAGGGCAGCTACTATCAAGCCATTCTCTCCACCGACGACCACTATATTTTCTTTGCCGACACCGACGACGATTGGCTCAAAGGCGACCGCGTAGGCATCAAGATCGCACCGGAAAAAATCATAATCGAAAAGCGCAGCGAAGAAGAAACCTCCGTCGAAAGCGTCGTCAAGGACGAAACTCTCACAAAAGAGGAACAAGAAGCAGTCGAGCAAGCGCGCCTTGTCGAACCCGAAAAATTCGACGCCGTTGAAGAACGCATCATCGAGGCGGAACAACAAGAACAATCGCAAACCGAAACCGACGATTCTCAAAAGGAGGATATAGAGTGAAAAACACCTCTCGCAAAAAATTCAGATTGACGAAAAAGGTGTTCTCCGTTCCCTACATCCTTTTTCTTCTGCTGTTCGTCGTCGTGCCGTTGGTTCTTATCCTCGTCAACGCGTTTTTGGACAGCGACAACAATCTGACTCTTGAAAACTTCAAGATTTTCTTCACGTCGAAATCGAGCCTTATCGTGCTCGGCAACTCGCTTTTGGTGGGCGTCATCACCACGATACTGTGCCTTGTGATAGGCTATCCCGTGGCGTATTTCCTTTCAAAAATGCCTAGCGGGCGCATTTTGGTGCTGTTGTACGTCATTCCTATGGGCGTCAACTTCCTCATCCGTACGCTTGCGACAAAGGCGATCTTCATCGCACTGGGCGTGGACCTCGGCATGGGAACGGTGCTTTTCGGCATGGTGTACAACTATCTGCCCTTTATGATACTGCCCTTGCACACCACCATTTCCGGCATCGATAAGAGCTATATCGAAGCGGCGCAAGACCTGGGCGCAGACAAAGCGACGGTGTTTTTGAAAACCACGCTTCCCCTCTCCATGAGCGGAATATTCAGCGGAATCACAATGGTGTTTATCCCCACCATTTCCACGTATGCGATTTCGCAATTGCTCTCAAACGGCAAGATATTCCTCTTCGGCGATTCCATACAATTGAGTTTCGAACAAGGCATGTACGGCGTAGGTTCGATAATGAGCCTTGTCATGCTGGTGTTCGTTCTCATCTCCAACTTCGTCATGAACAAGTTTAACCGCAACAGCAACGCTGTAAGGAGGTCGTTATGGTAAAACAAAAAATAATCGGCTTTTTCGAAAAGTTTTATCTTTTGATAATCCTTGCAATTTTGTATGCGCCGATAATCTTGCTCATCGTGTATTCTTTCTCGAACAGTTCGAATTTCAACTTTGACAACGGATTCAGTTTCGAGGCGTACATTTCAATCTTCAAGTCGGACAAATCTCCCGACCTTTGGAGCGCGATTGCCAACACGTTTATCATCGCAAGCATATCTTCGGTCGTCGCAACGATTATGGGCACGTTTGCATCGATAGGCATCTTCAACCTTGGCAAGAGAGCAAGACGCATTGTGGAAAACGTCAACCAATTCCCCATCATCAACAGCGAAATCGTCATGGCTGTTTCAATGATGGTGTTCTTCATCACGTTTGCATTCCCCGAAGGGTATTTGCGACTCATCATCGCGCACATAGCTTTCTGCACTCCATATGTCGTGCTCAGCGTACTTCCCAAGCTCGAATCCATGGATCCGAACATCTACGAAGCGGCTCTCGACCTCGGAGCAAACCCCTTCAAAGCGTTGGTAAAAGTCATGATCCCCATCATCACGCCCGGCATCGTAAGCGGCTTTGTTATGGCGTTTATCATGTCTATGGACGACTTTATCATCACTCAAATCAACAAGGGTGCGGCGACGGGCATCAACACATTGTCGACCTACATTTATTCGGACGCGCGCGTACAAGGTCTCGAACCCTTCTGGTACGCGATATTCTCCATCATATTCGTCATCGTTCTTGCGGCGGTGCTTTCAATCAACCTCGTCAAGATCTCGCACGAAAAGAAAAAGGCTAAGGAGGCAAACGCATGAAAAAACGCATTGCAACGCTTATCGTTTTATCCCTCGTTTTGAGCGCGATTTTGCTTCCCACCCTCACCGCCTGCAACAACGGCACGAAGGGTGAAAGCGGCGGCGACAAACTTGTGATATACAACTGGGAAGATTATATCGACACGGAAATCGACGAAGAAACGGGCAAAACGTTACTTGACGAATTTGCCGACTACTACAAAGAAAAAACGGGACGCGCGCTGTCGATAACCTACACTACGTTCGACACAAACGAAACGATGATGACCAAGGTGCTCAAAGGCGACGCCAAAGTCGATTTGATTTGTCCGAGCGAATATGCCATCGAAAAACTGCTCACTGCCGGTTGTCTTCTCAACCACAACGACATAAAAGCCGATATTCAAAGCGATTTGACCAAATACGGTATTTCACTTGACAATATGAGCAGTTTAAAGTCCGGTTGGGGCAACATAGACCACGGCGTTATGGACAAAATCAACGAAATGTTCGGCGACATAAAAACGCAAGACGGCACGTCGCACAACATGACGGAATACATGGTTCCGTATATGTACGGCACTCTCGGCATCCTTTACAATACGTCCGTTGTGAGCCTCGAAGAGCTTGAACAATACGGCTGGGGCGTGCTTTGGAACGTGCAAAAGAACGAGAAGCTGGAAAATAAAATTCTCATGAAAGACAGCGTTCGCGACACGTATGCGGCGGCTATCTTCTACATGTACGAATACGGTCTGCTCCCCGAAAAATATAAGGACTACACCGTGCAAGAGCTTATCAACTGCACCGACGACGAGATGGTTGCGGCGGCAGAAAAGGTGCTCACCGACCAGCGCGAACACATCTCGGGATACGAAGTCGATTTCGGCAAGGACGATATGATAAACGAAATCGTTTACGCGGACTTTGCGTGGAGCGGCGACGCGCTTTGGGCAATCGAAGAAGGCGGCTACGACGAGGAGACCGACACCTATCAACTCGGCTATTTCGTCCCCGAAGTTGCAAGCAACATCTGGTACGACGGTTGGTGCATTCCCACTTCCGTCAACAACAAACTTGCCGCAATGATGTTTATCGACTACATTTGCAATCCCATGAGCTCGGTGCGCAACTCGGTGGCAATCGGCTACACGTCGGCAACGAACAAAGAGTTGCTTCAAGCGGACGAGGACGTGCTTGCGTATCTCGAAGATTGCGAATACGACGTTGAAGAATACTTTGCAGACGAAGGTCGCTACCCGATCATCAACGAAACGCTGGGCGTTATGCGCGATTTCGGCAAGCGCAACGACGTGGTCGTCAATATGTGGCAACGCGCGAAATCGGGCGACAGCGTAGATGTAAACCTTTGGTACGTTCTCGTTGCGGTCGTGGGCGCGATTGCGATTTGCGTGGGTGTGTACTTCCTCGTTCAAGCGATAAAACTCCGTCCTCGCAAAATGAAAAAACAATAAAACTTGCCGTATTTGACGGATAAGAAACAGCCAATATTCCCCGAAAATCTTGACATCGAGTTTTTTGGGGAATATTTTATTAGTAACAAAGAGAGAGAATCGCAAAAATGAAATTTATCCGCAAACTTTTTATAAAAGACTATCAGGACACTCAAAACCCGAAAGTGCGCTTCCGCTACGGACTGGTTGCGGGTATTTTCGGCATAATATCAAACGCCTTGCTTTGCGTGTTCAAGCTCATAGTGGGCGTTGTGGGCAACAGCATCACGATAATCGCAGACGCAATCAACAACTTGTCGGACGCCGGCAGCAGCGTGGTTACGCTCGTAGGCTTCAAACTTTCGGCAACTCCGCCCGACAACGACCACCCCTTCGGACACGCAAGGTATGAATACATCACTTCCCTACTCGTGTCCGTAACGGTGCTTTTTATCGGCATACTGCTTTTGAAATCGTCAATCGAAAAGTGCATAACCCCCGAAGAAGTGAGCGTAAGCGTTTACACCTACGTCGTTTTGGGCGTGGCAATCGCGATGAAACTCGTGCAGATGCTCATATATCTCGACTTTTCGAAAGCCATAAACAGCGGTGCGCTCAAAGCGTCGGCGGCAGACAGCAGAAACGACGTTTTGGCAACGGTTGCCGTTTTGATTTCGACGATAGTCATCGACGTTGCGGGCGACAAAATCAGCCCGAAAGTGAGCGTTGACGGCATCATGGGTATCGCCGTGTCGGCATTTATCATTGTGTCGAGCATACTTCTCATCAAAGAAGCGATGTCCCCCATCCTCGGCGAAAAACCGCCGAAAGAACTCGTTGACAAAATCACCGCAAAGATTTTATCTTACGACGGCGTTATCGGCGTACACGATTTGGTCGTACACAGCTACGGCGAAAATCACTGCTTCGTGGTTGCACACGTCGAAGTGCCTGCCGACGTCGATATAACCAAAAGCCACGACGTCATCGACAACATCGAGCACGATTTTTGGAACGAAATGCACGTGCGCATCACCATACATATGGACCCCGTTGACACCAAAAACAGGCAACTTGCCGTGCTTAAACTCCGCGCGCAAAACGCAATCGCCAACCTCGACGAAAATTTGTCTTTGCACGATTTTCGCCTTGTCAGCGGTCAGACGCATACCAATATGCTTTTCGACGTCGTAATCCCCTACGGCAGCAAAATAACCCTCGACGACGTGAAAGACGCACTGAAAAAGGAGTTCGGCAACGATCCCGTCAAATACTTTTTCGTCATCGATATGGACAGAAAGATGTCCTGACGCTTGCGTCACGGCGTCAAAAATGCTAATATAAGAAAAACGACAACGCGCTTTGCAATCCGCAAATCGCAAATATAAGGAAACAAGTATGATCACAAGTTCTCAACGCGCAAAACTTCGCAGTATGGCGCAAACCATAAACCCGATCTTCCAAATCGGCAAAAACGGCGTGGGCGACAATCAAGTCAAAGACATCTGCCTTGCGCTCGAATTGCACGAGCTCGTCAAAATCTCCGTCTTGCGCAATGCCGAAGCCAACACCAAAGACGTCTTGGATGAAGTCTGCCAAAAGACCGGCGCAGAGCCTGTCACGGCAATCGGCAACAAAATCGTCATCTACAAGCGCAGCACCCGCGACGACGTCGAACACATCGAGTTTTAATTATATGGATTACTTGAAATATAATCTCACTCCCCTGGACGAAGTCAAAGGAGACGAGCCGAAAACCGAAGCCGAAAAGGCGGCGCGTGCCGAACTCAACCGCCACCGCCAAGAAACTCAAAGATACAAACAAAAGTACTTTGAGTACTATGACGACGTCAAAATCAACCACCGCGAAGACTGGTGATTATTTACCGCACAAACGAAAACTATTATGCCACAAAAAAACGCACCCCGTCGGGTGCGTTTTTGTTTTATGAAAGCGAATTGCAAATCAGCGGTGGTTTTGTTCGACGGACATGTAACGTTTGAGATATGCGAAAAAGTCTTTTTGCAAATCGGTGGATTGCTTGAAAGCAATCAGAATGATTTTTCTGAAACACTTTTTGTCAAAGGGGATCAGCGAGATTCTGTTTTGGTCGATCTTGCCCCACGAGAACGTCGGGCAAAATGCAACCCCCAAGTCCGCACTGACAAGGTCGAAGATCACGGTTTGGCTGTCGCACTCGAAAATCACGTTCGGAGCAAATCCGGATTTAAGACAATACTCTTCGCATATGCGGAAAAACGGTTTGCTCTTGTCTGTTATCAAAAAAACGTCCCCTTTCAAATCGGACAATCTGACTTTGGGTGGCATGGTTTTTGCTCTATCCTTTGACACTGCAAGCAAAATTTCTTCGTCGACGATAAAACTTTCTTCTGCCTGCCCACCGGTATCAGTGCTTGTGGTTATCAAAAAGTCGCAGTCCCTCATATCGTCGTTGCGGATAAAATCGAGGTTTACGTCGGGGTGCGTCTTTTTATACGCAATGATTGCAGGCATAAACCAAATTGTTGCCGCCGATACTTTGATTTTTAGCGTCTTGTCACGCTCTGTTTTCTTTTGTTGCAACACAATCGGCAATTCATCGATTGTTTTGAGTATTTGAAGTGCCTCTTCTTGCAATATTTTGCCTTCGGGCGTAAGAATTATATTCCTGCCGTTTCTTTCAAACAACGGGGCACCCACCTCCGATTCGAGTCGCTTTATAATCTGTGTAAGCGCAGGTTGCGCAATGTGTATCTCCTCTGCCGCTTTTGTGATGTGCTGATACCTTGCCGCAACCGTAAAATACCTGAGTTGTTGGATTTCCATAAATCATAACCTCAATATTATTGATTTGTTTTAATTATATATTTGACATTATTTTTTGTCAAACATACAATACGTGCGTAAGAAAAAAAACGAAGGCATGATATGGAAAAGGATTTAACCGTCGGAAAACCCATGAACGTCATATGGAAATTTTGCTTACCCTTGTTCGGAAGCATAATTTTTCAGCAATTGTACAACCTTGCCGACAGTTTTGTGGCAGGCAAATTTATCGGCGACAACGCCCTCGCCGCCGTCGGAAACAGCTATGAAATAACGCTCATTTTCATTGCGTTTGCGTTTGGATGCAACATCGGTTGCTCTGTGATAGTTTCAAAGTACTTCGGCGCAAAAAAGTATCACGATATGAAAACCGCCGTGTTTACGACATGGATAGCAGGCGCGGTGCTGTGCGCAATCCTTATGATTTTGGGGCTGACACTGAGCGAAACTCTTTTGGGACTTATTCGCACGCCGAGCGAAATCATGGCGGACTCCAAACTCTATCTGGATATTTACGTATGGAGTTTGCCGTTTGTGTTTTTCTACAACATCGCAACGGGCATTTTCTCGGCAATGGGCGACAGCCGCACTCCGTTTATCTTCCTTGCTTGCTCCTCGCTTGCCAACATTGGCATCGATATTCTGTTTGTGGCGACCTTCAAAATGGGCGTTGCCGGCGTTGCGTGGGCAACTTTCCTGTGTCAAGGCATAAGCTGCGTTTTGGCGGTCGTGTTCGTGCTGTTGCAACTCAAAAAAATCAAAACCGAAGGCAAAATCAAAGTTTTTTCATGGCGAATACTACGCGACACCGCCGTCATTGCAGTTCCGAGCATCTTTCAACAAAGTTTCATCTCCGTTGGCAACATAATCATTCAAAGCATGGTCAACTCGTTCGGCACGGCTGTTATGGCAGGCTACTCTGCAAGCATAAAACTCAACAATCTCGTAATAACGTCCTTCACCACTCTCGGCAACGGCATTTCAAACTACACGAGCCAAAACCTCGGTGCAAACAAGCCCGAACGCATTCGCCCCGGTTTCACGTCGGGACTGATATTCGTGTGGATACTCTGCGTGCCTATCGTGCTTTTGTACATGCTTGCAGGCAAACCTTTGCTTCTCATCTTCCTCGAAGACGGCGGAAGCGACGCCATGGCAACGGGATTGCAGTTTTTGCACATCGTATCACCGTTCTATTTTATGGTTGCAATCAAAATTATTGCCGACGGCGTACTTCGCGGCGGTGGGAAAATGGGCAGATTTATGATTACGACGTTCACCGATCTGATATTGCGCGTCGTAATATCGGCATTTCTCTACAAACCGCTCGGCCCGGTCGGCATATGGTGGTCGTGGCCTATCGGTTGGGCAATCGGCACAATACTTTCCGCAACGTTCTTCTTCACTATAAAATGGCGCAAACATCTTCCCGAAGAAGTCTATGTGCGCGAACCGAATCTCCCTCCCGCGCTCGTTGATGCGGATCAACAACACGCGACACAAACGCTCAAAGCGGAAGATGTTGTCACCGACAATGCGCTTGCCGTCGCCGAGACCGACTCAGAAAACGTCAACGAATAACATAATATTCGCTATGCGCATTATGCGCAAAACAAAATCCGCCAACAACCCACGCTGTTGACGGATTTTGTATTTTATCCTTTACAAACGGTACTGTAAACTGCTTTTTGTTACAACAGGATGCAAATCACTCCGCCCTTGCCTTCGTTGACAATACGTCCCAAAGTCTTGCGTAGCTTTTGTTCCGCGTCCGTGGGAACGGTTTGCAACTTGTTGTTGATTCCGTCCGCAACCAGCGTTGAGAGCGACCTTCCGAAAATGTTTGTGTTCATGATTGCTTGCTTGTCGTTTTCAAAGTCTTGCAGCATGCCTTCAACCATATCTTTGCTTTGCTGTTCGCTGCCGATGATGGGGCTTACTTCGGTTTCAACGTCCACTTTCATAATGTGAAGGGAGGGCGCTTTTGCCGAGAGTTTCACGCCGTACTGTTGACCTTGACGCAAGATTTCGGGCTGATTGAGTTCGATTTCGTCCATAGTCGGCGCAACGATTCCGTAACCGAGAGTTTCGACCTGCTCCATAGCGGATTGAATTTTGCCGATTTTTTCTCTGTCTTTGCAAAGAATTTTAAGCTCTTTGAGCAAGTCGAAATCGTCTTTGACGTCTATGCCGCATTGCTCGCTCGCAACCTTAAAGAACACGTCGTCGCCCGTGGACATCTTCACGTGCACCCTGCCCTTGCCTGCGTCGAGACTGATTGACGAGGGTTGTTTCCAAAACGTAGCGTTTTCAAAATACGAATCGATTTTGTCGTAGTCTCGCATTTTATCCACGTCTTTTGCCATATCCTTTACGCACTCGATAATTTCTCTCACCACGTCGCAATCGATGGGCAACGCCTGCACCCAGCGCGGCAAATCGAAATCAATCGTCTTTACGGAAAATTCAAGCAAAACGGATTCCAAAATTTCGCTGATGTCGTCCTCGTCCATATTAAGCGCGTTTTTTACTACGACGGGTGCATCGTACTTCTTTTCAAGCTCTTCTTTGAGATTTTGCGCACTCTCCGCATTGACGTTTGCAACGTTAAGCACGATTACAAACGGCTTTTTGCACTCTTTAAGCTCGGATATAACCCTCTCTTCCGCCTCGACGTAGTCCTCGCGTTTTATCGAGCCGAAACTACCGTCGGTGGTGACTGCAATCGCAATGGTGCTATGCTCTTTGATGACCTTTTGCGTACCGATTTCCGCCGCTTTCGAAAAAGGCATATCCTCGTTTGACCACGGCGTAGAAACCATACGTTCTTTGCCGTCCTCTTGTGCGCCCAGCGCGCCGTCAACGAGATAGCCGACGCAATCTATAAGTCGCATATTGACGGTGATATTTTCGCCCACGGACACTCTCACCGCCTCGTTTGGCACAAATCTCGGTTGCGTCGTCATGATTGTCTTACCGTCCGCCGATTGCGGTATTTCATCGACAGCGCGCGAACGTTCGTCGGGATTTGCGATGCCGTCGATTACAAATTGCTGCATCACCTGCTTGATAAGCGTAGATTTGCCCGTACGCACGGGGCCGACGACGCCGACGTAAATATCACCGCCGGTGTGCGAGGCAATATCACGATAAAGGTCAAATTTATCCATAAACTCCTCCGATCTGGTTTGCTAAACTCTATGCCGCACCATCGCTCGATATTCATCAAAAATAAAAAATGCGATTTTGAAAGGTAAAACGACGAAATATAAAAAAGCCCGTCCGCGCTTGTTGCGGGACAGGCCTTTTTATTACTATTTAAATTACTTAACTATTGACGGATTCCAATGAGAATCGGGCTCGAATCCCATAATCTTCACTGCCGTTGCCGCAACGTCGGAAAGTCCGAACGCTCCGTCTGCGATTTGGCAATCGTAGTTGTAAACGATGAAAGGAACGGGGTTGAGCGAGTGCGCCGTACGCACGGAAATAACGCCTTTCTTGTTCTTTTCAAGCATCTCGTCGGCATTGCCGTGATCTGCCGTTACGATGAGTGCGTAATCGTGCTTTTTGACGATCGGAAGCAGTCTTGCAAGAGCAAGATCGACCGCTTCGACGCCTATTCTCGTTGCGTCGAGATTGCCCGTATGGCCGACCATATCGCCGTTTGGATAATTGCAACGGATAAAGCCGTATTGCTCGGATTCGATTGCCTCGATAACTTTGTCGGTGACTTCGGCGGATTTCATCCACGGACGTTGATCGAATGACACTTTGTCCGAGGGCACTTCTTCCCACACTTCGAGCGTATCCGAGAATTTCTCGGAGCGGTTACCGTTCCAGAAATACGTCACGTGACCGTACTTTTGAGTTTCGGAAACGGCATAGGATTTCACGCCGCGATTGACGAGGAACTCACTGAGTGTGTACTTGATTTGCGGAGGCTCGACAAGGAATCTCGCGGGCAAATGCAAGTCGCCGTCGTATTGGAGCATGCCTGCATAAAGCACTTTGGGCATATTGCCTCTGTCGAAGCCAAAGAAGTCCGCATTGTCAAACGCCATAGAGATTTCGATTGCACGGTCGCCGCGGAAGTTGAACAAAATCACGCTGTCGCCATCATGCATTGCGCCGACGGGTTGTCCGTCCTTTTTGATGACGAACGCAGGCAAATCCTGGTCGATAACGCCGGGATTTTCGTTGCGATAGGTTTCGATTGCTTCCGTTGCCGACGCAAATCCTCTGCCCTCGCCGTAAACATGGGTGTAGAAGCCGTTTTTGACCATATCCCAGTTTGCGAAATATCTGTCCATCGTGATGACCATACGTCCGCCGCCGCTTGCGATGCATGCGTGGAAGTTGTCGTCGTTAAGCTCTGCCATTGCGCTTTCGAGTCGGTCTACGTACGTAAGCGCGCTGGTTGCGGGAACGTCCCTGCCGTCAAGCAGTACGTGCGCAAACACTCTCTTTATTCCGTCGCGTTTTGCGCCTTTTATCAATGCAATCAAATGCCCGATGTTGCTGTGTACGTTGCCGTCCGAAAGCAATCCGATAAAGTGCATTGCGCTGCCGTTTTTCACGCAGTTGTTTTTGAGCTCTTGCCATGCGGAAGAATTGAAAATGTCGCCGCTTTCGATTGCTTCTTCAACAAGCTTTGCGCCTTGCGAATAGATTTGACCGCAACCGAGTGCGTTGTGTCCCACTTCGCTGTTGCCCATATCGTCGTCGCTGGGAAGTCCCACCGCCGTGCCGTGTGCCTTGATATAGGTGTTGGGGCACTCTTTCAAAAGTGTGTCGAGAGTGGGTGTGTTTGCAAGAGTTACGGCATCGCCAAGCCCGGTTTTAGACTTGCCTACACCGTCCATTACAACCAAAACAAGTTTTTTCATATAGTTGTCCTTTTTGTTGTATGCTTAAAGATTTTATACGGTTAGATTGCCGATTTCATCACGAAAATCGGCAATCTTTACGCAGTTGCGATATTAGTAGTTGACGACTTGAGAGAAGTCGACCGCCTTCAATGATGCGCCGCCGATAAGACCGCCGTCGATTTCGGGCATAGCCATGAGTTCTTTGACGTTCTTGGGGTTCATGCTGCCGCCGTATTGAATGCGAACGCGGTTTTCTGCACACTTGGGGCAATAGAGTTCCGCCATGGTTCTGCGGATGATTGCGATGGTTTCGTTTGCGACTTCTGCGGTTGCGGTCTTACCCGTGCCGATTGCCCAAACGGGTTCGTATGCGATGACGATATTGTCAAGTTCGTCTTTGTCGATGCCGTCGAATGCACCCTTGGTTTGACGCACAAGAACTTCTTCAACCTTGCCGCTTTCTCTCTCTTCGAGAGTTTCGCCTACGCAAATGATGGGTTTAAGACCTGCCGCAAGAGCTGCCTTTGCGCGAGCATTGACGGTTTGATCGGTTTCGCCAAAGTATTGACGACGCTCGGAGTGACCGATGATGACGTATTCCACGCCGAGTTCGACAAGCATTTTTGCGGAGATTTCACCGGTGAATGCGCCTTTTTCCGCCCAGTGCACGTTTTCTGCGCCGACTTTGATGTTTGTGCCCTTGGTCATTTCGACTGCCGTTGCAAGATCGGTGTACGGCGTGCAGATGACGACGTCGCACGTTGCATCCTTAACAAGCGGAACAAGATCGGTGATAAGAGCCTTTGTATCGGCGATTGTGTTGTTCATTTTCCAGTTGCCTGCGATGATTGGTTTTCTCATAATAACCTCTGAAGAGTAAAATTTATTGTATTTTTTGTTGTTTTACGCCTTTGGCGTAATTATTTGATTGTTTTGATTTTGCGCCCACACGGTTGATATGCTTGTATATGTGTTTTCTCATTTGGAAACGAAACATAACCGCCGTCCGCGAACTTGTTGAGCGGACTTTTGCCGCACCCCATTCATAGCTTACTTATAAGCGGTATGTGCTTTTTCAAAGACAGAACACGAGTCGCAAGGCGGCGAGCAAGCGAACGCCGAGCTTGACGGACAGTACAAGCGACTGCGCCGTGTTGTTGCGAAGCTGGCGCACAAAGCGCAGTGGCATAACAATGGGACGATACTTATCTATGCGAGTGCTGAGTGTGTCCCCACGCGGAGCGGACGCCGTGGGTTCCCTT
>OLZH01000006.1_pt1 | contig 162245 bp, 154 predicted proteins | sample 1673821 | NCBI WGS metagenome assembly OLZH01 (sample SAMEA103958128, study PRJEB25191) | human gut metagenome | reverse complement strand
GATTGAAAACCCATGAATTTGGATTGCGTGCCACCAGCAGAATCAAGACCTTTGTTTTCAAGTTCATCTCTGTTCCTGCGAAATGGATTAAGACATCACGTAGGCATGTATTGAACATTTACTCAGACAACAATGCTTATGCCAACCTGTTCAAGACAGACTTTGGTTAAAGACCATGCTTTTCTGGTTAAACCAGCGTATTACCTCAAGTCGCTTTATGGGGTAAGGGGATTTTGTGTCTGCGACATTTCTGTTGTGCAAGAAATATGTACAATAAAATGAATTTTGTCGCTTTGCAAGCAAAATCCCACTAAACCCTATAGGTTGCGGATTTGAGGTAAAGAAGGTTACACAAAAGAACAAATAGCGAAACTTATGTTTATAAATGGTCGTCATCGTAAGACTTCTGACTATTCTCTATATTGGCGAGCCGGAAACTCCATTGTCGTGCAGGTCTTGTCCGCAGTCTTTACTGCAATAATCAAGCAGTATCCAGATTCATTCGGAGAATTTGCCTGTATGTCTCTTAAAGAGTGAAAAACTGCCACGAAAAAAGAGTATCAACGTCGATATTATGCCAGTCATAAGGAAGAACTACAACGCAAGAGCCGTGAGTACCACAGACAGCTAAGAGTGAATAAAAATAAGTGATTGTGGAAAATGTTTGCAAAGTTTTCTACATAAAAAAGGTTAATTTAATCAGTGGTGTGTTACGCATATCGCTGATTTTTTGTATTTTTGCACCATTAAAGAAAGAAAACGATATGGCAGAAATAGCAAACCGTATATACGAGACAAGTGAAGGGCAGATTCTCTTCATCTCAGACTTCTCGGACATCAATGATAATGAGAAGGTGGTAAGTCGTGCACTTTCTGTAGAAGAAAAAAAGGGAAATATAGTTCGATTAGCTAATGGGGTTTATCTTCGCCCTAAGAATACCCGATTTGGGATAGTCTATCCATCAATAGATGAAATGGTGATGGCTATAGCCCAGCGAGATAAGGTACAAATACAACCTTCAGGAGTTACAGCGCTCAACAAACTTGGACTCTCAACACAGGTGCCTACAAAATATACTTATCTGACATCGGGAAGTGGAAGAGTCTTGACTCTTGGAAATCGGATTATAGAGTTGAAGAGAAGTGTTCCTAAGAACTTTGCTTTTCAGACTGTGTTGGCAGCGCTACTTGTGCAAGCTCTTAGAACATTAGGACAAAAGAATGTAGGTAATCAAGAACTCTCTACCATTAGAAAATTGGTTAATGAAGAGGAACATAAAGACTTGTTTGTACAAGATCTTACTCTCATGCCAGTATGGATGAGAAAGCTGATAACTGATATAATAGATAAAAACGAGCATTATGACACTTTGGTTAAATCACACAATAGATGAACGAATAGCAATGTTGCAACGTGCGGAAGAGAAGTTTCGTATTAATCAGGTTGCAATTGAAAAGGACTGGTGGGTAACTATGGTGCTCAACGCTCTTTTCAAATGTTCATGTGCAGATCAACTCATCTTTAAGGGAGGTACAAGTCTCAGTAAAGGATGGAATTTGATAGAAAGATTCAGTGAGGATATAGACTTATCTGTAAGCCATGAATTCTTCGGTATAGAGAAGACGACAAAGAATCAGCGTGAAAAACTTCGCAAGAAGGCACGTAGGTATTTTCTTGATACAGTTTCTGCAGAGTTGGATGAAAATCTAAAGAAACTTGGTGTGGAAGGATACCATATAGAAAATGTAGTAGAGGAAATTGATGAGGATGGTAAGGCAAGTCCCGTGGCAAGTGATAAGGATCCATCTGTCATTCTCGTTCATTATGAGTCTATGCTTGGTCATACGATAGAGTATATTCCGCCAAGAGTTAAGATAGAGATTAGTTGCTTGTCTATGAACGAGCCTACGGAAGACCGTTTGATTTCATCATATATTGAGCAGACTTTCCCTGGAGAAGATGCGGCGGCTACAGCTACTATCAGGACAGTTGTACCTACACGAACATTCCTGGAGAAAGCATTCTTGCTATGTGAGGAGTTTCAGAAACAGACTCCTCGTTATGTCCGAATGTCTAGACATCTTTATGATCTTGAACGCTTGATGGATACTGATTTTGGCAAACAAGCCCTGCAGGATATGGACTTGTATGAGCGTATTGTTAAGCATCGTTCCATATACTATGCTGTAGGGTATGTAGATTATTCTAAGTTGATGCCGAGTGAGATTGATTTCGTTCCTAGGCAAGAGTTGATGAAGGATTGGGAGGGTGATTATGCAGAGATGTGTAACCACTTTATCTATGGTCAGACTTTATCTTTCGAAAAACTTTTAGAGCGAATCAAGGAGTTGCAAGATAGGTTTAGAAAAGCCTTTTAGCGACTTTTACTCCTTAATAAAATGTTCAATATAAAAGTTGAAAGACTATAAGTGCTTGGTATTCAGCCCTAATGTTCCTCTGGAATGACGACGAATATTAAAAAAGTCGATGATAGGGCTGCTCATTTTGGGCAGCCTTTATCGTTTGCACTTTGTACTATCTTGTGTTTCCCGTATATAATAAATATATAAATAGGTATATAAGATATGTTGTTACTATAAAAAGGTATTCTATCTTTAGGATGGTTATTATTATTCAGTTTACTTTATAATGATATGTGATAAATCGAATATTGCTTATATACAATAAAAATCGTATTATTTCGTTATCTAATTGTGTTGAAACGTCTCATTATATTATACGTCCTGTTGCTGGGTGTTCTGTCTGTGAATGCTCAGTATGATCCTTCGTTTAGTCATTATTTCGATATGGAGCCTTCTTTTAATCCAGCTTCAGTTGGAAAACAGGCTAAATTGAACGTAACGGGCGCTTATGCCATAGACCTGGCAGGTTATGAACATAACCCACGAACGATGTATGTATCGGCTGACATGCCTTTTTATCTTTTGAAAAACTATCATGGCGTAGGTCTTCAACTGATGAACGATCAGATAGGTCTTTTCACCCATCAGCGCCTGGCAGCCCAATATGCCTTCAAGCGAAGACTTTTTGGTGGAATGTTGAGTGCAGGTATACAGGCAGGTTTTATCTCTGAAAGTTTCGATGGAAGCAAGGTGGATGTAGAGGAAGGCAACGACCCTGCTTTACCGAAGACGAAGGTCAATGGAAATTCTGTTGATATTGGTGCAGGTGTTTACTATATGCATGGCGCTTGGTACGTAGGCGTTTCTGCCCAGCACCTCACTTCTCCCAAGATAGAGTTAGGTGAAACCAATGAAATAGACATCTCTCCTGTATATTATTTGACAGGAGGATACAATATTAAGTTGAGAAATCCGTTTTTATCAGTGAAGCCTTCTGCTCTTGTGAAGTATGACGGAGTAGCTTGGCGAGGAGATGTTAGTTGTCGTCTGGTGTATACTCATGAGAAGAAGATGCTCTATGGAGGCGTCTCTTATAGTCCCACCAATTCTGTGACCGGCCTCATAGGTGGCCGTTTTCATGGTGTTGTGTTAGGTTATAGCTATGAGTTCTATACTTCAGCCATCTCACCAGGTAATGGTAGCCACGAACTCTTTGTAGGTTATCAGACCGATATCAATCTTGTTAAAAAAGGAAGAAACAAGCACAAAAGCGTAAGAATATTATAAGCAAACATGAATATGAAGAAATGTATATTATCCCTCTGTTCGGCAGTAGCTCTCTTGGCATTAACTGGATGCTTTGGAGCCAAGTCAGCCTCGGTCTCCGGTAGAGGCGGTGAGGTAGTGGGCGTCGGTGGAAGGAATTTTGCAGAACCAGCACCTTATGGAATGGTAAAAATCAATCGAGGTTTCTTGAAGATGGGATTAGAAACAGAAGATTCGCTGTGGGGAGAGAAAACACCTCGCAAGGAAGTTTCTGTAGATGGTTTCTGGATGGATGATACCGAAATCACAAATTCAGAGTACAAGCAGTTTGTATCCTATGTGAGGGATTCTATTCTTCGTACCCGTTTGGCAGATCCCGCCTATGGTGGCGATGAAACCTATATGATTACTGAGGACAAGCAGGGTAATCCTGTAACGCCGCGTGTCAACTGGAAGAAACAACTTCCCAAGAAACCTAACGAAGATGAGCAGCGGGCGATAGAGAGTCTTTATGCTGTCAATCCTGTTACGGGGGAGAAATTGATAGATTGGCGCCAGTTGAACTATAAATATGAGATTTATGACTATACAGCTGCGGCTTTGCGTCGCAACCGTATCAATCCACAGGAGCGAAACCTGAATACAGATATCAATATTGATCCAAACGAGGTGGTGATGATATCCAAGGATACAGCTTATGTGGATGATGAAGGAAAAATCGTCAGTGAAACCATTAACCGTCAGTTGTCGGGTCCTTGGGATTTCCTCAACACCTACATTGTTAATGTATATCCCGATACTACTTGTTGGGTCAACGATTTCAGAAACTCAGACAATGAGACTTATCTGAGAAGCTATTTCAGCAATCCAGCTTATAACGACTATCCCGTAGTTGGTGTTACCTGGGAACAGGCCAATGCCTTCTGTGCATGGCGTACAGATTATCTGTTGAAAGGCTTAGGCCCTGAGGCAAGGTTCGTTCAGCGTTACCGTCTCCCTACTGAGGCAGAATGGGAGTTTGCCGCTCGAGGCAAGGATCAGAACGAGTTTCCCTGGGACAACAAGGATGTAAAGAACGGCGATGGTTGTTTCTATGCCAACTTTAAACCCGATCGTGGTAACTACACCAAGGATGGCAATCTGATAACCAGCAAGGTGGCTATATATTCACCTAATTCCAATGGTTTGTATGATATGGCCGGTAATGTGGCAGAATGGACCAGCACAGTATTTACAGAGGCTGGAGTTGATGCAATGAACGACCTGAATCCTACTCTTGTCTACAATGCAGCCAAGGAAGATCCCTATCGTCTGAAAAAGAAGAGTGTACGCGGAGGGTCATGGAAAGATCCAGAGTCATTTATCCGTTCGGCATGGCGTTCCTGGGAATATCAGAATCAACCACGGTCATATATAGGATTCAGATGTGTGAGGAGTCTTGCTACCACATCGAGTGCTAAACAAAAAACAATAAAAACAAAGAAAAGGAGATAATAGCCATGGGCGAATATAGTAAATTCAATATCGTATACCGTCTGCAAAGATGGATGGACAGTGTGCCTGGTCAGACCTTTCTGAACTATGCTTACAGTTGGGGTGCTTCTGTCGTTATTGCTGGTGCGTTGTTTAAGTTGACCCACCTGCCTGGGGCTAATGTCATGATGTTCCTTGGTATGGGAACCGAGGTTGTGGTATTCTTTCTTTCCGCCTTCGACCGTCCTTTCGACAAGACTGCTGACGGGCGAGATATCCCTACTCATGTGACTGAGGAATATCTCGAGACAGGTAAGGTGACCTATGAAGAAGGACGTGTTGCTTCCTCTCAGGCTTCACCTGTTGGTAATGTTCAGCCTCCTGTCGTTGTCGTAGGCAATCCTCAGGCCTCTTCTTCTGCATCAACTATCAGTATGGCAGATCCTGAGGTAAGCGATTCTCTCGAGAAGCCTGTTCAGACAATGGCCTGTGGCAGTGATGATAGCACGCCGCAGTCTGTAGCCAATGGTGTCTGGATAGGAAGTCAGCAGAATACTACTCCCGAGATGGCCGAGGCTCAAAGCAACTATGTGGAAGAGTTGAAGAAGTTGGTAGAGACCTTGGAGAAGGTGAATGAGCAGAGCAACCGACTTACTCGTGACAGCGAGGAGATGGAGAATCTGAACCGTACTCTTACCGGTATCAGTAAGGTTTATGAAATGCAGTTGAAGGGTGCCAGTCAGCAAATTGGCACTATCGACCAGATAAATGAGCAGAGTCGCAAGATGGCTCAGCAGATAGAGCAACTCAACAAGATCTATACTCGTATGATTGAGGCGATGACTGTCAATATGAGGGCAGCCGCACCCCATGTGAGTGAAGATTAAAAAGCATAGAGATACGAACTCTCTCTACGGACGAAGAGGGAGAAAACAAGAGAAATAAGCAAATTAAAGAATGGCAATAAAGAAAAGACCTATATCGCCTCGCCAGAAGATGATCAACCTGATGTATCTCGTCTTGATGGCTTTGCTGGCATTGAACATCTCTACCGAGGTGCTCAATGGATTTTCTATAGTAGAGGAGAGTCTGAACCGTACAACAGCCAACTCTTCTGCCGAGAATGCTGCCTTATATAGTAATTTTGCTGATCAGATGAAGCAGAATCCTGCCAAGGTAAAGGCATGGTTTGAGAAGGCGACACAGGTTAAGGAAATGAGCGATTCGCTCTACAACTTTGCCCAGCAGCTGAAGGAAGCCATCGTGCGTGAAGCTGATGGAAGCGATGGAGATGTATTGCATATAGAGAATAAGGATAATCTTGAGGCGGCAGGTATAGTGATGCTGGCTCCTGGTTCTGGTAAGGGTGGCAAATTATATCGTGCCATCAACAGCTATCGTGATCGTATATTGATGATGGTCACCGATGAGCATCAGAAGAAAATCATCCAGAGCAATCTTTCTACCCGTGTGCCTAAGGATGCAAAGAATTTGGGCAAGAACTGGCAGGAGTACATGTTTGAGAATATGCCCGTGGCAGCAGCCGTTACTTTGTTGTCTAAGTTGCAGAGCGATGTTCGTTATGCCGAGGGTGAAGTGTTGCATACCTTGGTTTCCAATATCGACATGAAAGATATAAGAGTCAACAAGCTTGACGCCTTTGTTATTCCCGAGAAGACAACTCTTTATCCTGGCGAGCGTTTCAATGCCAACATCGTGATGGCAGCAGTCGATACAACTCAGCAGCCTGAGATCTATGTCAATGGAGTGAAAGTGAAAACTGCTCATGGTCAGTATTCGTTCACAGCAGGTGGAGTTGGCGAGCACCAGTTTGGTGGCTATATCCTGATGCAGAATGCCAGAGGCGATGTGATGCGTCGAAACTTCCTGCAGAAGTATACTGTAATTCCAGCACCTAATACTGCCACAGTGGCAGCAGATATGATGAATGTATTGTATGCAGGTTTCCATAATCCTGTCAGCATCAGTGTGCCAGGAGTTCCTGCCAATGCTGTATCTGCAACCATGACAGGTGGCTCGTTCATATCGAAGGGCAACGGACGTTTTGTGGCAGTACCATCAGCAGTGGGTAAGGACGTGACGATACATGTTACTGCCCGTGACAAGGGGCAGACGAGAACGATGCCTCCATTTGTATTCCATGTAAGGAAACTACCCGATCCAACAGCTTACTTGGCTTTGGGTACCAACCGCTTCCGTGGTGGTGCCTTGTCGAAAGCTTCCCTGATGGGCGCTTCAGGTATTCATGCGGCAATTGATGACGGATTATTGGATATTCCTTTCCGTGTATTGAGTTTTGAGACTGTTTTCTTCGACAATATGGGTAATGCAGTACCTTTGGCTTCGGCTGGAGCCAATTTCTCTGAGCGTCAGCGTGAGGAGTTCCGCAGACTGTCGAGAAACCGTCGTTTCTATATCTCTCACATCAAGGCTGTGGGGCCTGATGGAATTACCCGTAACCTCCCTGCAGCCATGGAGGTGATTGTGAGGTAGAGAAATGTAAAGAGTGAAGAATCTTATTGTTTAGAAATAAAGATATTATAATGAGAAAGATATTTTTGTTATTGATGCTTGCGGGGCTGACAATCGGTGCGAATGCCCAGCCTGAAGCTCGTAGACAGGCACAGCAGAAAGCCAAGCAGCAGTCGAATGCCAACAACATGACGACTCGTGCGCAGATAATGTTCCCTACATCGGCCACCATGGGCGACGATGTGGTATGGAGACGTGATATCTATCGTGAGCTCGACTTAAATGATGATGCCAATGCACCATTGTATTATCCTGTGGAGCCTGTCGGTGGTCAGATGAATCTCTTTACCTATATGTTCAAGCTGATGTTGAGCGGTCGTGTTCGTGCCTACCAGTATCGCTTGGATGGTCATGAGAGTTTCAACTACGAGGATCGTGTTGTGCCTAAGGCCTTCATGGATAATTATCATATCTATTATGAGCGTAAGAATGGAGCTTTAACACTCGATGACAGTGATATTCCTTCTCGTGAGGTAAAGTCTTACTATGTGAAAGAAGCCACATACTATGACCAGCATACCGCCACATTCCATACCAAGGTAATCGCCTTGTGTCCTATTATGACACGTGAAGACGATTTTGGTGATGCCGGAACCAAGTATCCTCTCTTCTGGATGAAGTATTCTGACCTTGCTCCCTATCTCTCCAAGCAGCAGATAATGACGAGCAATCTCAATAATGCTGCCATGATGAGTATAGACGATTATTTTGTCAAGAACCAGTATAAGGGCAAGATATACAAGACGACCAATATGTTGGGTAAAACCTTGGCTCAATATTGTCCTACCGATTCAGCTCTGAGCAAGGAGCAGAAGAAGATAGAGTCAGAGTTGGCTGCCTTCGAGAAGAATATCTGGGGCGATCAGGCGCGCAAAGATTCTCTTGACAGTATTGCCAATGCCGACAAGAAGAATGCGAAGGGCGTGAAGGGTGTGAAGAAGAATCGCAGAAGCAGAACTTCTGGTTCTTCGTCTACAGTCAAGACTCGTCGTCAGCGCAGTTCCGGTTCGTCAGGATCCAGTGCAGCCCGAGTTTCGGTTCGTCGTGAGCGTCATTAATAATAGGTTTATAATATAAGGTATGAAGAAAGTATTATCATTTATTGTGTTGGCGGTTTCGCTCTTCTTTGCTAATCCTGCTCAGGCACAGATTAAGTTAGGTGTGAAGGGTGGCTTGAATGTCAGCAATTTGAAGCTCAGTAGAGACAACTGGGATGCGGAAAACCGTGCAGGATTTTTCTTTGGTCCTATGGTTAAGGTGACAGTGCCTGTTACAGGCTTAAGTTTTGACGTTGCCGCTTTATATGATCAGAAGGAGGCTAAGGTGAAAGTTGCCGACGATGTTGTGGGCGGAACTTATAATTCAACCACAGTTACACAAAAATTCATTGATATTCCTGTGAATGTCCGTTATGGTTTTGGGCTGAGCAGTCTGGCTAATATCTTCCTTTTTGCAGGTCCGCAGTGGGGAATCAATGTAGGAAATAAGAATTTCAAATGGGATAAATCCAGCAGCTATTCCTTGAAAAAGGCAAACTTTAGTGTGAATGTGGGCGCCGGTGTAACTTTGTTGAGTCATCTGCAGGCTTCAGTCAACTACAACATTGAATGCAACAAGTCCGGCAGTATGGATATGGGAGTTTCTGATGCCAATGGTAATCCTGTTGTCGTGAAGGGAAGAAACAATACCTGGCAGATTTCTCTTGGCTATTGGTTCTAAGCATAGAAGATACATATTAAAATATATAAAAGCAGATACCTGATGTTGGGTATCTGCTTTTTTATTGTTACCTTTGCAGGGTATGAAGTATGTCGATGTCATATTGCCATTGCCGCTACCTGGCATGTTTACCTATTCTGTCCCCGAAGGGATGGAAGGGTGTGTTGTTTTTGGTAAACGGGTGCTTGTGCCATTGGGCAAGAGCAAGAAGTACATTGCTATGGTGGTAAAGGTGCATCAGGAGAAGCCGTCCTTTAAGGTCAAGCCGATAGAGCAGGTGCTGGATGCTACTCCCACACTTCTTGACCGGCAGTACAGGTTATGGTCGTGGATATCCAACTATTATATGTCACCTTTGGGCGATGTGTATAATGCCGCAATGCCTGCAGGCATGAAGTCTGCAGAGAAGTTCAAACCCAGGATGGAATTGTATGTGGAGCTTACGAGCAAATACCGCAACGAAGCTTCCCTGCATGTGGCTCTTAACATGTTGCAGCGTGCCCTGAAGCAATCTAAAGCCCTTGCTACATTTCTCAGCCTTTCCCATTGGGACAGTCTTGAGAACGATACGCCTCGCGAAGGCATCAAGAAGGTCACCAAGGAAGAGCTGATGAATGAGGCTCATTGCACTTCTGCCATCGTCAAATCGCTCATCGACCGCGACATCCTCTTTACTTACGAGGAGGAGGTGGGACGACTGAATACCTCAGGTGAGAGTCACTTCGAACAGATCAAACCACTTTCCATAGCCCAGCAGGAAGCTTATAACAAGATTCTCCTTCAGATGATGAAGAAAAACGTGGTGCTTCTTCATGGCGTGACTTCGAGTGGCAAGACCGAGGTGTATATCCACCTCATCAAGCAGGCTCTCGACAATCACAAGCAGGTGCTTTATCTTCTGCCCGAGATAGCTCTCACGGTACAGATCATGGAACGTCTGCACAAAGTTTTTGGCGATCGTCTTGGCATTTATCATTCCAAGTATAGCGATGCCGAACGAGTGGAGATATGGCAGAAACAGATGTCAGCCCATCCCTACGATGTTATTCTTGGGGCTCGAAGTGCAGTCTTTCTCCCTTTTCAGAATCTCGGACTTGTCATCATCGACGAGGAACACGAAACATCCTTTAAGCAACAAGACCCAGCCCCCCGCTATCATGCCCGCAGTGCTGCTATTGTGTTGGCAGGTATGTATCCCGACTGTAAGGTTCTTTTGGGTACAGCCACACCCTCTATGGAGAGTTATTACAATGCGCAGGAGGGCAAGTACGGATTGGTGGAACTCAAAACCCGATACAAGGACATACAGTTGCCCGAAATCCAGGTGGTGGATGTAAAGGATTTGCGGCATCGCAAGATGATGACTGGTGCCTACTCTCCTCAACTTTTAGCAGCCATACGCGAGGCTTTGTCGCATGGCGAGCAGGCCATTCTGTTCCAGAACCGTCGTGGCTTTGCACCGATGGTGGAATGTAAGGTATGCGGATGGGTGCCTAAGTGCAAGAACTGTGATGTGTCGCTTACACTTCATAAGAATATCAACCTGCTCACCTGTCACTATTGCGGATATACTTATCCTGTGCCAGTGGAGTGCCCCAACTGTGGAAGTACAGAACTCATGGGGCGAGGCCTGGGTACCGAGCGCATCGAAGACCAACTGACGGATATCTTTCCCGAGGCTCGTATCGCCCGTATGGATTTGGACACCACCCGTACCCGCAATGCTTACGAGCGGCTGATAGATGATTTCTCGTCGGGTAAGACCAATCTACTTATTGGCACCCAGATGATCTCCAAGGGACTGGATTTCGACAAGGTGAGTGTGGTGGGCATACTGAATGCCGATTCCATGCTCAATTATCCCGACTTCCGAGCCTACGAGCATGCCTTTATGATGATGGCTCAGGTGAGCGGAAGGGCCGGGAGAAAGGGCAAGCGAGGCAAGGTGATATTGCAGACCAAGTCGCCCACGTTGCCTGTCATCTCGCAGGTGGTTCATAACGATTATGCAGGCTTCTACCAAGACTTGTTGGAGGAACGAAGGGCTTTCCATTATCCTCCTTTCTACCATCTGGTCTATGTCTTCCTGAAGCATAAGCACGAGCAGGTATGCCATCAGGCGAGTATGGAGTTGGGACAGACTTTGCGCTCCTGGTTTGGCGACAGGGTCCTTGGCCCCGACAAGCCAGCGGTGGCAAAGGTGAAGACCATGAACATCCGTAAGATTGTTATCAAACTCGAGAATGGCATCAATCAGGCAAAGGTGAGAGAATATCTGAGATATGCCCAGGAGCAAATGTCGAAGGACCCTCGCTATGGCGCATTGCAGATTTACTATGATGTCGACCCCATGTAGACTGATATGATGGCAATGATCTTGTCTTTGTATAGAGCCAATAAACATAAAAATAAAAAAGGCTATCCCTTTCAAAAGATTGGGATAGCCTTTTGCGATTGTATGTAGTTATGCTTTTGGAATGTTGCTCTTAGAAGTTGATGTCGAGACCAACTGCGAAGACGTTGTTGTTACGGGTATAGTCAGAAGAGTAGTTCAAGCTTCTGTCTGCTGTGAGCTGTACCTTTTCGGTAGTCTTCTTGTGCTGATAGAATGTGTGGAAGTAAGCCACGTTGAGATCCATCTTCTTGTTGATGTGATAAACACCACCGATGGCAACAGAGTTGGAACTTACAACGAATGACTTGTCATCCATATACTCGTCAGACAAACCATAGTTGGTGTTCTGCCAACCTGTACTCAGAGTGATCTTCTTGTTGACGTCTACCTCTACACCGGCATTATACTCCAGGGTACCACGCTTCAACTCCTTGTTGCGGTTGTTGTAAGATGTGGCATTCTTGTCGTCGAACCAGTGGAAACCTACGTTTACTCTTACTGCATCTACAGGGCTGTAGCCTACTCCCAAAGCCAGGTAAGCAGGAATGTCGCCAGCAATCTTCTTGCCGTCCTCATATTCACCGATGGCTCTGTCTATCTTTGAGTCAAACTGAGTCTTCAATGCGACCATGGCTCCTTGAATTTTTGGGTTGCTCAGAATAGCGTCTGCAGCAGCCTCTGGCACTCCATTAGCGATGTAGGCATTGCGCAGATTGTCGGGCAGGTTGCCGATACTTGGTATCTGATTTACTGATTTGTTCTTCAGACGTATACGGGTCTTGAACTCATACTTGGCTGAGAAGTTCCAACGGCCGGTCTTGTAATCTACGCCGATGATAGGAGTGAAGCCTACGCCACTCTGGTCGCAGCTCAACTCGATATTGGCAGAACTTTCCTTAGCAGGGTTGAGTACCATATAAAGAGGCATTTGTCCTACCTGAATGTTCTCTACATAACCATAGTAATTGGTCAGGGCATAAATACCACGAACACCCAAGAAGGCACTGAAGTTGTCGCTGAACTTGTAAGCGGCACCTGCAGAGAGACCGTAGTAATACTGACGTCCGTGCATATAGCTGTTGTAGCTGTATTTACCTTCAGTTCCGAAGCATTGGTTGTTTGAGAATATGGCTGGTACACCATAAGCACCTGCCACCTGGTCGACAGCACCTGCCAGCTGGCAAGCTGCAATAGCAGTCTCGGCTACAATCTTCTCGAATGATCCCAGTCCATCGTCGAAGGTACACTTACCGCCACCACCGGTGAGGGCGAAGCTTGCCTGGAAAGACCATTTACCCTTGTTGTAGGCATACTGGAAAGAAGGGATAACAGGAGCCAAAGCCGTACCCTTGAAATCGCGAGGAGTGATGGGATTGTTTACATTGTTGGTAAACAAATCATAGTCATTGTTGATAGTACGTGACTGGAAAGCCAACTGCCAGTTGATGGCGAGATGGTGACCTTCACCCATGAATACAACTCCGGCCGGATTGTAATAAACTCCGTCAATACCGATTGAAGCCTCACGGCTCATCATTCTGTTGAATGCTACGTGCTGGTTTGTGTTTGTGAGCAAACCACCTGCCAATGTAGGTGTTGCACAGGCCATCGCAATGGCAACACAAACTAATTTTAGTTTCTTCATTTTAATAATTTTAAATAAAAACGTCCGCAAAGGTAAGAAGAATGTTCTATTTGGGTACAGAAAGGCGCGCTTATTTAAAATATATTAACAGAAAAAGAAGGTTTTGTTGCACAGATTTTAAAATATGTGCAGAGTTTTACTTCTGTTCGGGATAAGAAATAGGGGGACAAAAGTTGGTAATATTACCCAACTTTTGCAAGTAGCAACTCAGCACCCCTATAGGCATGTGTTTTTACTTTAATAGCATACAAATTGTTTCCTGTTTGTTATGAATTTGTTCTTGAAACAACTATAAAAAGTCCGTTCAAAGACTTGGAACGCACATTCAAAGCCTTTGAACGCACATTCAGAGCCTTTGAACGGACATTCAAAGACTTTGAACGGACATTGCAAAGCACGGAACGGAATTTTATTTGCGGTTCGCAGATTTTAGTTGTGTGGTTTAACGATTTTTGTTGACCCCTATAAGTGTTATTGATAATATGAGTTGACTCAGTTATTACTTATTTATAATTCACGTTGACTTACTTCAATAATATTACTTCCCTTTCTGTATAAATGCTTGCTTTCTCTCCTTATAATAACTCCGATTTTGGTGATTCAAGGCATAAACGCGGAGCCGCTTACGCGACGGAACTGTGAGGAAGGTTGTTGTGAAGTAAAAAATCTTAATTGATAAATCGATATGAAAAGAGTGAGGGTGCGTCATTGACTGCTGACGCACCCTCGTTTCTTTTATGCAAAAATATTACTTGTTCAGGTGTGGATAGGAAATCCTGGTGTGGTAGATGGATTTCAGTCGCTCGATGAGTACAGACTTGGCCAAGGCTATGTCGCGGAAGGTGATAGGGCACTCCCTGAAGAAACCGTCTGCTACCTGACTGTCTATCAACTTGTTGGTGAGCGTGCTGATACTCTCCTCTGTGTATTCTTTGAGTGAGCGCGAGGCTGCCTCCACGGTGTCTGCCATCATCAGGATGGCCTGCTCGCGGGTGAAGGGGTTAGGACCAGGATACTGGAACATCTCCTTGTCCACCTGCTCGTCGGGGTGCTCGTTACAATAATTAATATAGAAATACTTGGTGAGTCCTGTGCCGTGGTGGGTAGAGATGAAGTCCTTGATGATGCCTGGCAGATTGAATTTCTCGGCAAGCTTCAGTCCTTCCGTAACGTGGCTGATGATGATTTGTGCGCTCTCCAGGTCGGAGAGTTGGTCGTGAGGATTGACACCAGCTTGGTTTTCGGTAAAGAATACAGGATTGGTCATCTTGCCGATGTCATGATAGAGCGCTCCGGTACGTACCAACAGACTGTTGGCATGAATACGGTTGGCAATTTCGGCAGCCAGGTTTCCCACGGTGATGGAATGTTGGAAGGTGCCAGGAGCTATCTCGCTCAGGTTTCGGAGCAGTCCCTTGTTGGTGTTGGAAAGCTCGAAGAGTGTCACGTTGGAGATGAATCCAAACATCTTCTCGATGAGGTACATCATCGGGTAGGAGAGCAGCAGGAAGATGCCGTTGATGATAAAATAGGTGTACATGCTCGGGTCGATGTTGAACACCTGGTTGTCCTGCATGAGCTGAAGTGCTAAGTAGACGATGCAACTCGATATGGTGACGAGTATGGCTGTGATGAATATCTGCGACCGCTTGGACAGTTCGCGGAGCGAGTAGATGGCCACCAGTCCCGAAGCTAACTGCACGATGATGAACTCGTACTGATACTTTACTGCTGCGGCACAGATAAGAATCATCGTGACATGGGTGATGAATGCCGTTCGGGAATCCATAAACACCCTGACGAAGATTGCCGCCATGGCAAAGGGAATGATATAGACCGAGAAGAAGTTGTGCTTCATCATCATCGACACGAGGATAGGGAAGAGGGTGATCATCGTGTAGAGCATGGTGATGCTTCGTGGCTTCTCGAAGTAGTCTTTGCGGAAGAGCGTGAGGTAGGAGGTGAACATCATGACGAGTATCAGCACGAAGAGAATCTGGCCGATGAAGGTGGTCATGATTTCGTCTTGAGTGGAGCTTCTGCGCTTCATCTCCTTATCGAAAGAGTTGAGCACACGGCAAGTGTAATCGTTGACGATTTCTCCACGGTCGATGATTTTCTGTCCGCTCATCACCATGCCACTTGCCAAAGGAATGCTGCTCAGCAGATCGTTTTTCTCAGCATCGCTCTTCTCTTTATCGTACACGATATTGGCCTCTATATAGTTGTTGAGGTTGCACCGTGAGAGGATGGCTCGCTGGGCTGCGAGTTTCTCGTTGGCAAAGATGTGCTCGTAGGCGGCTATGGTGGAGTAGAAACTGCTCACCTTGAGACTCTTGGCATTTTTACCACTCACGAATCGTATCATGCTGGTGGAGTCCTTGAAGATGTTGTTGTATTCGTTGGTGTTGATGATGCCCATCTGGTATATTTCCTGCATCTGTCTTGCCACGATGCCCACATATTCTTTGGGCAGACCGTTGATGCCCTGCTCGTAGTCGTGCAGGAATCGCTCCACCTGCTTTTTCTCGATAAGCGGGTTGAGACTGTAGTAAGGCTGGAAGTGCTTGAGCAGGGAATCCTGTTCGTGCTTGATGGCCTCGTCTGTTTTGTAGATAGGGAAGTCGAACTTGGCAATGACCGATCCATACATCCATGGCTTTCCTACATCGTAGCGATACATTCTGCCCTCGTTGCGTGGCAGGAACCACACGATGATGGCTACGGTGATACATACGAGTACGGTCTTGGTGGCGAGATTCCGCCAGTAATTCTCTTCTGTGTTGTTGAATATGCTCATTTTATACCACTATTTTTAGATTACTCTGCGAAAATACGAAAAAAAACTGCTAAAATCGCAAAAAAAAGTGTAATTTTGCAGAAAATTTAAAAAATAGCTATTTTCAGACATGACTGATAGAAAAGTAAGAGTGCGTTTTGCCCCCAGTCCTACGGGTGCATTACACATTGGCGGTGTTCGTACTGCCTTATATAATTATTTGTTTGCTCGCCAGCATGGTGGTGAGCTTGTGTTCCGTATTGAGGATACTGACTCACATCGTTTTGTGCCAGGAGCTGAGGAGTATATCCTGGAGTCATTCAAATGGCTCGGTATCAAGTTTGACGAGGGTGTAAGCTTTGGTGGCGAGCATGGTCCTTACCGCCAGAGTGAGCGTCGCGACATCTATAAGAAATATGTGCAGCAGTTGCTCGATGCGGGTAAGGCTTATATCGCTTTCGATACTCCCGAGGAGCTTGAGGCAAAGCGTGCCGAGATACAGAACTTCCAGTATGATGCCCATACCCGTATGCAGATGCGCAACTCGCTCACTCTTACCAAGGAGGAGGTTGACCAGCTCATTGCAGACGGCAAGCAGTATACAGTGCGCTTCAAGATTGAGCCCGGCGAGGAGATTCATGTCAACGATATGATACGAGGAGATGTGAAGGTGATGAGTGATATCTTGGACGACAAGGTGCTCTATAAGAGCGCAGACGAGTTGCCAACATATCATCTTGCCAACATCGTGGACGACCATCTGATGGAGATTTCCCACGTGATTCGTGGTGAGGAGTGGCTGCCAAGTGCTCCCTTGCATGTGTTGCTCTATAAGGCTTTTGGCTGGGAAGACACTATGCCACGTTTTGCCCATCTTCCTTTGTTGCTCAAGCCAGAGGGGAAGGGTAAACTGAGCAAGCGTGATGGCGACCGTCTGGGTTTCCCTGTGTTCCCATTGGAGTGGCACGATCCCAAGACCGGCGAGGTGTCATCAGGCTATCGCGAGAGCGGTTACTTCCCCGAGGCAGTGGTCAACTTCCTGGCTCTGTTGGGATGGAATCCTGGTACAGAACAGGAAATCTTCTCGCTCGATGAGTTGGTGAAGGCTTTTGATATCTCACGTTGTTCGAAGGCTGGTGCCAAGTTTGACTTCAAGAAGGGTATTTGGTTCAACCATGAGTATATATTGATGAAGAGCGATGACGAAATAGCCAATCTCTTTGCCCCTATCGTTGCCAACAATGGTGTGGAGGAAACGATGGATCGTGTGAAGCAGGTTGTGCACATGATGAAGGATCGTGTGAACTTCGTCTATGAGTTGTGGCCTCTTTGCTCTTTCTTCTTTATTCCACCAACCGAGTACGATGCAAAGACAGCCAAGAAACGCTGGAAGGAGTATTCGGCTCAGCAGATGACCGAGCTTGCAGAGGTGCTTGAAGGTATCGAAGATTTCTCTATCGAGGGACAGGAGCCTGTCGTGATGAAATGGGTAGAGGACAAGGGCTATAAGCTTGGCGACGTGATGAACGCATTCCGTCTCACACTCGTTGGCGAGGGCAAGGGCCCAGGCATGTTCGACATCTCAGCCTTCCTTGGCAAGGAGGAAACCCTGAAGCGCTTGCGCAAGGCCATCGAAGTGTTAGGATAAAGTGTCAATCAAACTTCCGGTATCATGATTTACAACGTAGTCATTTATTTGGTCCTCTGGGGCATAGCCATTGCGAGCCTTTTCGACCATAAGGTGCGCAAGATGTGGCGTGGCGAGCGTGAAGCATTCAGACTGCTCAAGCAGAAGGTGGACCCTACTGCTCAGTATGTGTGGTTTCATGCAGCCTCGCTCGGCGAGTTCGAGCAGGGGCGCCCCCTCATGGAACGTATTCGCAGGGATTTCCCTCAGTACAAGATATTGCTTACCTTCTATTCGCCATCGGGCTATGAGGTGCGCAAGAACTACGAGGGAGCCGACATTATCTGTTATATGCCGGTGGATACTCGATTGAATGCCATCCGTTTCCTGCGTCTGGTGCGCCCGGTGATGGCTTTCTTCATTAAGTATGAATTCTGGTCAAACTTCCTTCACATTCTGAAGCATCGCAATATTCCTACCTACAGTGTGAGCAGCATCTTCCGCGAGGATCAGGTGTTCTTCAAGTGGTATGGCAGGAGTTATGCAAATGTACTGAAGTGCTTTACCCGTTTCTTCGTGCAGAATGAGGAAAGCAAACGATTGCTCGAAAGCATCGGCATCAAGGATGTGGATGTGGTAGGAGATACCCGTTTCGACCGTGTACTCCAGATTAAGCAGGCGGCTAAACATCTGCCTATCTGCGAGGCTTTCAGAAGTGGGATGGCTGGTTCTTATTCTGCTGCGTCTTCTGAGAAAGCATCTCATCCAGACTACAAGGTCTTCGTGGCTGGTAGTTCATGGCCTCCAGATGAGGAAATCTTTATCCGTTTCTTCAATGAGCATAAGGATTGGCGACTGCTGATTGCTCCTCATGTGATTGCTGAGGAACATCTGAAGCTGATTCTTTCTCTCTTGAAGGATAAGAAGGTGGTACGCTATACGCAGACTACCCCTGAGGAGGCAGCCAAGGCTGATGTGCTGATTATCGATTGCTTCGGATTGCTGAGCAGCATGTATAATTATGGTGATGTGGCTTATATCGGCGGTGGTTTCGGTGTGGGTATTCATAATACTCTGGAAGCTGCTGTATGGAATATGCCGGTTATCTTTGGTCCAAACAACAAGAAATTCCAGGAAGCTCAGGGCTTGCTCAAGTCGGGCGGCGGTTTCGAGATTCAGAATTATGAGAGTTTCGAGGGCTTGATGAATTCAATGATGAATGATGAGGCTTTCCTGAAGCAGGCTGGTGACAAGGCTGGTGCTTTCGTAGCGAGTCTTTCGGGTGCCACCGGTAAGGTTTTGGCAAAGGTTAAATTATAATGTATAAAAGGATTACATTACTAAGGTTTCCCATCCCAGTTTATAGGGCATTTTTGAGTCCTTAATGTTCCATCAATCCCTATAAACAGGGCATTTTAACGGTTACCTAAAAAGTTTTTTATGCCACTTCTTTTCCATTTTCGCCAATCCTACAAGATGCAAGGCTCCTTTGCCAAGCTTTCTAACTTCGGCGATGAGATATTCACAAGTAAACCAGCTGTCACAAAGAACATACTTGGCTCGCAGGCACTTATGACTCCAAGCTCTCTTTATCATGTCAACGGCAACCTTCAGTTTCGATTCCGTAGACTCGTTAAAGCGGATGGCGTTTGGGTTCTCGGCATTACGCTGTTTGGCAAAACGGGTAAAGTGCCATTAAATAGGTTCGCTATGAACTTTTAATACTTAATATGTTTGATAACTCAGAAAAATTGCTTAATTTTGCCTCCACAACTGTTACTCTTTAAATCGTTGTTTTTGTTCTTTAGCGATTACAAAGATACAACTTTTTATCGAGAAACTGTTATTTTCACCCCATTATTTTTGGGAGGGAAACTTTTGTTAATAACAAATTACACGCTTAGTTGCGGAATTAAGGCATAAATCATAAATTTGCACTTGCTAATTGACTCCGCCATACAGATATTGACAAACAACATTTATCGCAACATCATGATTTCTCCAAATTACACATTATACGACAATTCCCTCGGCATAGCTCTTGTGCTGATGCTGTTCTTTGCTTTCTATTTTCTTTTGGCAAAGACACCCGACAAGCGCATCTTCAGCAATTATCTCCTGTCGCGTCGCCTCATGGCCGGAGCGCTGCTGGCACTGTCAGCCAATTATTCGGTGCATTTATTTGTGGCTCCCCGGTTTCTTTGGAAAGAGGCAGCCATCATGATGAATCTCTCCACCTATTACCTTACTTACTGGCTCTTCAACTGCGCCTTCATGGTACTCCTCAAGCCCCATTACTTTACAGTGAGGCGGTTCCTTATGCATATCGCTGGATGGCTGGCCTACGTTCTTCTCTCCATTGTGCTGTTGTTGGGCGTGTCAAAGGGAACAATGCAACATGCCGCAATTGCACTCATGGCACTTTGGCTTATTGCCTACGGCATCTGTCTTTCACGCAACATCATCCTCACATACCGCCGTGCCGTGCGACTGTTCGACGACATGCACTCAGAGGACATCGGCACCTACATCCACTGGATGTCCATCTTCACATGGTGGGCGCTGATATATGGCGTTGGCTGCGGACTGCTCACTTTCCTCCCCGACCGCTTCGTTTTCCTTTGGATTTTGTCGAGCATTCCTTTCTACATTTATCTTTACTGCTCCTATCTGAACTATCTGCTTTTTTACGAACAGGTGGAAAGTATTTTAGAGAAAGAGATGATGGAGGAAACAAGCCAAACGCTTAACTGCAATGAACATGACGATGCGCTCCTTCCAACTTATCACGCCACCATCAAGGAGCGGTTGGACAAGTGGATTACTGCCGACGGCTATACCCGTCAAGGGCTGACCATTGAGGAACTGGCAGCCACACTCGTAACCAACCGCACCTACCTCTCATCATACATCAAGATGGTTTATCACGTGTCATTCCGCGAATGGATTGCCGAACTCCGCATTGCCTACGCCAAACAACAGTTGGTGCAGCATCCGGAACTGACGGCCGCCGCTATATCCGAGGCATCGGGGTTTCTTTCGCTGAGCTATTTCACGAAGATATTCACGACGAAAGAAGGCTGTCCGCCGTCCAAATGGCGAAAGAGGGCTATCGCAAATGGCTGAGGCCAAAGTTGAGCTATCCACAATTTTTGCTCTATCAGCAAACTTAGCTATTGCGCTAACAGCAAATTTTTGTTCTACGCACAAAAATCTCTGTTCCACAGAGGATTGGACTTTCGTATGTCTTAAACATTTCGTATCTTTGCCGACACCAACCGGTGCGAATATTAACAAATATGACAAATATGACAAAGAAACAAATGCTAAAGAAAAGATGCTCCAACACTATTCTCACACGCAACTTGTTGTCAGTAGCGTGCGTGATTATTGCAATCCTTACAACTTCGTGCGGCAATGATGACAACGATGCTCCGACCGTCATCAAACACAATCCAGCAGCCTACATCAAAGACGACGGCAAACTGGCAATGCTGCATGCCATGAGGGATGTTGACGGGACCGGCCGACTGTACGAAATCGACTATACGGCCGATTACAGACTGGATGACGTATTGAAGGCCGGTTACACACAAACCAACCAGCTCTTCAGCTACATCGCCTACCTGCTCTATGACAGTTTTCCTAAAAGTCAGGCAAAGGTCTCTCTTGGCACAGGCTGTAGCGCCTTCGCTGCACCTGAGTCTCAAAGCGGCAACTTCATGATGGGACGCAACTACGACTACCGTCATTCCACTGCCGACGGAAAGAGCTACAAGTCAATAGCGGCCATCTTAGTGCATACGGCACCGGCTGGCGGGAAACGGTCCATTTCGATGGTCGATGGCATGAACTTAGGCTATGGCAAGGGGTTCTATACCGATGGAACAACTGATCTCTCACTCTTGATGGGACTGCCTTATGCCGCCCTCGACGGCATCAATGAGGACGGCTTTGCCATCGGTGTGCTGTCACTTAACGAGAACCAGACCAACCAGCAGACAGGCAAGCCGCGCATTGGTACGACGACAGCTATAAGAATGTTGCTCGACAAGGCCTCAACCGTGAAAGAGGCCATACAGCTCCTGGGCAGTTACGATATGGACATGCGCGGCAGCGGACGCGGCAACTACCACTACTTCATGGCCGATGCCACTGGCGACTATGCCATTGTGGAATATACCCGTTCCAAAGGCGAGACCACACCGAGAGTAATGGAGGTGCTGAAAGGGAACGACACCCTGCGCTGTGTCACCAATTTCTATGTCTCGCCGACGATGGTTGGCACTACCGACGGCTGGGGATCAAAACATGGCAAGGTGCGTTATGAAACACTGAGAAACACCCTGCGTGCCAACAACTATGTACTGAAAGCGGCCGATGCCATGCCGCTGCTTCAGGCCGTCTCACAGCCTCCGACCGAGGAACTCACGTCGCAGACCCAATGGTCAGCCCTCTACGACCTTTCTGAAAAGACGCTCCGTCTGTCCATTCTTCGCGAATATGGCAAGACGTTTAACTTCAAGGTAAAATAATTTAACACTGACATGATGAACAAGACCTTATTCAAACTTGTTCCGGCACTAAGGCAAGCCAATTGCTTTCATTGGCTAACTATCATGCTGATAATCCCTGCCTTCTTTGTAACAGGTTGCTCAGACGACGCAGCATCCCCGGGAGGCAGCGGGGCTTAGACGGCTGACTTATCCGCTATCTCACTGACCTACCACCACTTCACGGCATCCGATGATGTCATTATCCTAAATGCCGACACCACACGGATTGCTGTCAGCAAGGCATTGGCCGACAAGATGGGCATCACCCGCTTCTCTGGCAGACCAATGGCGGTATGGCAAAAAGTGAACAGCCTTCCTTACATCCGGCGCGTCACATCTGAAATGCTGGATAACGGCCGCTATGTGCTCACTGTTGACAAGAGCGCTTCGTTGGCAGACGTACTGCCGGAGGATGCGGAGATAAATTTCGATACAAAAATCCATGTCAACCATCAAGCCGCAAAAGCCTGGACGCGCGCCGGTGGCACCAATGCCGTTGAAGACATGTCCGCCCGATATATGGAGGGAGACACCATCCATCCGGCAGTTATCCTCTATACCGACAATGGTGGCGCTGGAGAGGACGTGCAGGTGACGGAAGACATGGCACTTGCACGCAGCCAGTTCACCCGGGCTCCGGGACGGACGGCTATGCTTATGCAACGGCAGAGGATCTGGACAAGTCTGACATCGACTGGGCTATTGTCAATAAGGATGTCACGCTGAAAGCAAACATCAAGTTGGATTCAAAAGCGGATGCGAGCATCGGACTGAAAGTTCCCGTTAAGGCAAAGGTCAACGCCAAGCTGCAATTAAAGACCGGCTTCTCGTTTAAGAAAGGCATAACGTTAAAGAAGTTTGATGCCGGTGTCCTCTATGAGGGCTCATGGAAGGCCTATGGTGAATACAGGCAGATAGAGAACAAGTTTTCCATGGATGTCATCAAGGGCAACGTGAACTTGAGAACAGGCATAGGCTTCTATGTCTCTTGCGATGCGATGATCTACGGTTTCGCCGGTCCGGAAATCGCTGTCGGCCCGCGGTTAGGACTTGATGCCGATGCTTCCATCACGGTGCCGGCAAAAGGTGATCCGACATTCGCATTCAATGCAAGCCTGAAATGCGGGGTGCAGTCACTGATAGGCGCAAAACTGAAGATTTTGAAGTGGACGCTGGCTGACTGGAATACTACTTTCGCCATATCGCCCCAATGGACAATTTGGCAATATAAGACATGATTTTCGGCTTTATCAGCATTCCCTATTCCACATGATTCATCCCATGAGTATTAATTTTGCATCCATAACAGTTACTCTTTCAATCGTTGTTGTTTTTTTCTTTAGCGATTACAAAGATACAACTTTTTATTGAGAAACAGTTATTTTTACCCCATTATTTTGGGGTGGGAAACTTTAGTTACATTATATAATATATAGAATCTTATATATAAATAAAAGGTCTCATGGTTTTTGAAATCATGAGACCTTTTTTTTGATGTTTGGCATAGAATTCTATTTGTTTCATTCCATGCTTGCATTGTTCTTTTTGCTTTTTTTACTTAATGATACGGTAATAATCCTCCTTGCGAGGCTTTACGGTGTGGGGGTGAGCCGAAGCATAGCCCAGAGCCAAGGCGCCGATACCTATCAGGCCTTCGGGCAGGTTCCATTCCTTCATGAGTTTCTTGCCTTCCTCGCTGGCAAACATCGCGTCCTCACGGTTTATCCAGCAAGAAGCAAGCCCGATGGAGTGGGCGGCAAGCATCATGTTGCCAAGGATGAGGCTTCCGTCTTTCACGCTGTTCACCTCGTCGCAGGGTGCCAGAACGATGACGATGGTTGGCGCGCCATAGTAGGGATCGCTCTCCACTCCCATCACCTCTGCGTTCATCCTGCGCAGTTGGGCGCATGTTTCCGTGTTCTGTACGGCAACGATAAATGGCTTCTGGGTGCCATGTCCTGTTGCGGCCCAAGTGCCAGCCTCCAATACAGTCTTCAACTCCTCGTCGGTAATTTGGTCTGCCTTGAACCGGCGAATACTTCTTCTCTCTTTTATAGCTTTTAAAACATCATTTTCCATATTGATTTGATTTTGAAAGAACTTTCTGTTTATATATGTTTCTGTTTCTAACATTATGCAGGGCAACCGCTCAAGTCTTCTTCGTCCATATACTGACTCAGAACACGTGCGATGCGAATCAGTCCCTGCATTAAGGTCTGACGTGGACACGCTATATTGAGGCGCAAGTAACCTTGTCCTGCCTTTCTGCCATACATCGTTCCGCTGTTGACGAATACCTTACCGTCGTTCATTAGTTTCTCGTAAGCTTCGTCGCTTGACAGCTCGAATGGCAGTATGTCGAGCCATACAAGGTAGGTTCCTTCCAGTCGGGTAACGCGAACCTGTGGAAGTTCTGTATTGAAGAACTCTTTCACAGCCTGATAATTTTCGTAAAGGTATCGGTTGAGCTCGTCGAGCCATTCCTCTCCCTCGTTATAGGCTGCCTGGAGGGCAATCACGCCAAATGGATTGACATCGCAAACCTCATTGATGTTGATGGCTCGGTCGATGCGGCGGCGCAATGATGCGTCAGGACAAATAATGTTGGCAATCTGCAGGCCGGCGATATTGAAGGACTTTGATGGAGAATTCAATACCACGCAGTTGTCACGGCAAGCCTCGTTGATGCTGGCAAAGGGTGTGTACTTATAGCCAGGCATGATAAGCTCGCAGTGTATTTCATCGGCGATTACCTTTACACCATGCTTTTGGCAGATGTTGCTCATGCGTTCCAGTTCCTCTTTCTTCCATACACGTCCTGCCGGATTGTGAGGGTTGCAGAGCAGGAAGGCTGTCGTCTTCTCGTCGGCGCACTTGCGTTCGAAGTCTTCGAAGTCGATTTCGTAGGTGCAGTTGCCGACACGTTTCAACTCATTTTCTATCACTTCGCAACCGCTGTTTCTGATGCAAGAGAAGAAGCAGTTGTACACTGGTGTTTGTACCAGCACTTTCTCGCCTGGCATACAGATTGCTTTCAGACAGCAAGAGATGGCTGGCACTACGCCTGATGTGTAGAGAATCCAGTCTTTCTGTATGTTCCACTGGTGGCGACGCGAGAACCAGCCGATGATGGCCTCGTAGTAAGAGTCGGGAACAAGGGTGTAACCGAAGATGCCGTGAGCCACACGCTTCTGCAGGGCTTCGATGACGCAAGGGGCTGTCTGGAAATCCATATCCGCCACCCACATGGGTATTACGCCTTCTTCTTTCACCAAGTCCCATTTGTAGGAGTTGGTGCCACGGCGGTCTATAATTTCATCAAAATTGTATTTCATAATTTAGTTTCCTTCCTTTTTACTTTGACTTGTCAATGATTTCGCATGCTTCTTTGGGTGCTTTGGCGAATTCTGTATAGGTGATGCTTCCTATTCCGTCTGCTTCTATTCTGCCCGAGATGGGGTTCTTGATATTGGTAATAGCCCCTTTAATGTGTGCATCGATGTTGGAACAGTCCTCAAAGGCACGGTCGCATCCTGGGTCGAAGGTGCAATCCTCCAATGTCACATGGTCCATGTAGCAGAGTGGTTGCTCTCCACTGATATGACAACGCACCAACTTGATGTTCTTGCTGTGCCAGGCAAGGTATTCGCCGTTGAGTTCTGAGTCATAGACCGTCACATTCTCACATTCCCAGAAACTGTCCTTGGTTGTGATATGTGCGTGGTGTACCTCTACGTTGTGGCAGTATTGGAATACATATTTGGAGTCGCTTTCCAAGCCGTCTACAAAGATGTTCTTAGAGAACATGAAAGGGTAGGTGCCATCGTGCAACTTAACGTTTTTCAGTTTCAGACCATCTACCTTCCAGAAAGTCTCGTCGGCATCATTGATGGATACGTTCTCTAACTCGAGATTCGTCATTTCGCGAAAGAACTTGGGGCCGTCAATGGTACAGTCTTTCATCACCATATTATCTGAATACCAGATGGCGGAACGGCTCTCGGGTGCGAAATAGCAGTTGGTGATAAGTGATCCGTTTACATGCCACCATGGATATTTGCCATAGAACTTGGAGTTGTGGCATTCTATATTGTTGCAACACTTGATGCCCGATTCGCCATCGGTTATGGTGATTCCCTCTATGCAGATGTCGTGTGCGCCGAATAGAGGTCGTTCGCCTCCGAAAGTCTTGTTTTCTATCTTTTTCATTTTTTTTCTATACCTTATTATATATATGCTATTATCTGTCAGGAAAGAAATCTTTTCCATTTCGGTTGCAAAGTTACAAAAATAATGCCAAAATGTGATTATCATTTTTACGGAAAGATGTAACTTTATTGCTGGTGAAGAGTTTGGGGTGTATGTAATGTATGGAAGATTTGGCAGGGTTTTGTTTCGTAAAGCTTGTTTCTATCAGGCTTCTCTGCAAAAATAACGGTTGCATGGGGGCTTGTACTTTTTATATGTCATATGTGTATAAAACCAAAAAAGACTGAATGAAAGAAATAACTCTTATCATTCAGTCTTTATTGTCGACTTATATAATCTCTTGTGAGAGAATATTACAAGTTTGGATTCATCTCTTTCCACTCATCTACTGCAGGAACGATGCCCAACTCAACGATCTCGTCGCGCATCTTGCAGAGGTGCTCGTAAGACTTGTTCAAGGCAGCAATCTCCTCAGCAGTACCTGTAGGCTCTGTGAAGTGAACGCCAGTCTTGTCGATAGTAGTAGGCATTGCCATCATTACGTTCTTGAAGCCGAGCTTATCATGATTTACATAGCAACCTGCAGGCAATGTGAACTTCTCACCACCCATAGCAGCCTCAATCATCTTGACAGCATTGTATGCAGGACTCTGGAATGAAGAACGGCCACGGAGCTTGATGATGTTAGAACCACCCTGTACTGTGTGGTGCTTTATCTCCTCCCAGCGCTCAGCTGAAAGACCCATCTCTGACAATGGCTTGCCGTCTACCTTTACCTGAGAAGCAAATACTGCCATCTGCTCACCGTGACCACCATAAGTGTGTGCACCTGTTACCTTATCCTGCTGTACACCGAACTCGAGAGCCAAAGCCTGCTGCAAACGAGTAGAGTCGAGGGCTGCGAGAGATGTGAGCTGGTTTGGTTTCAAACCAGAGTGGATAAGTGCAGTGAGGGCTGTTACGTCAGCTGGGTTGAAGATAACAACAACGTGCTCTACGTCTGGGCAGAACTTCTTGATGTTGTCACCGAATTCAGCTGCGATCTTGCAGTTGCCCTTCAAAAGATCCTCACGGGTCATACCTTCCTTACGAGGAGCACCACCAGAAGAAATGATATATTTGGCGCCAGTGAAAGCCTCCTCAGGATTTACTGTATAAGTTACGTTAACGCCTGGGAATGCGCACTGCTGGATTTCGTCGAAAACACCATGAACACCTGGCTCATAGATGTCATAAAGACAAATATTGGGAGTGAGGCCGAGCATCAAAGCGCTCTGTACCATGTTAGAACCAATCATACCGCCGGCACCGACGATCAAAAGCTTGTCATTACTTAAAAATTCCATAACTACAATATATTTTAAATTGTTTATAATTTCTGTTGAAAAGTTTTGACTGAACCTTCAGCGCTCCTTCTGAGTGCTTTTTTCTTTTTCGACCGCAAAATTACTAAAAAGTAATGTAAATCGTGCAATATTTTTCGCTTAAATTTGTGATTAATTCTTAAAATGTTTATCTTTGTAATCTCTATTTAGCAATTAAGGATATGGTAGATGTGATAAAACAAAGATTAGATAGTCTGAGAGAAGTGATGAGGCGTGAAAAATTGGCGGCATTTATCTTCCCCAGCACTGATGCCCATCAGAGTGAATATGTGGCTTCTCATTGGCAGGGCCGTGAGTGGATATCGGGCTTTAATGGTTCGGCAGGTATTGCTGTAGTTACTCTTACGAAGGCTGCGTTGTGGACGGATTCGCGCTATTTCTTAGCTGCAGAACAGCAGTTGAAAGGCACTGAATATCAACTGATGAAACAGCGGGTGGAAGGTACGCCTACCATAGCTCAGTGGTTGGGAGAGCAGTTGGCTGAAGTTGATTCTCCTGAGGTGGGACTCGATGGAATGGTTAACTCCTATCATGAGACGCAGGCGCTGGTTGCCGAACTTCGCCAGAAGGGAGGTATCACTGTGCGTACCAATTTTGATCCGTTAGACATTATCTGGAAAGATCGTCCGTCTATTCCTGATTTTCCTGTTGAGATTCAACCTTTGGAATATGCAGGTGAGACTTTGCAGTCTAAGCTCTCGCGTATTCGTAAGGCTCTTCGTGTGCTGCATGCAGATGGTATGCTCGTGTCGGCTCTCGATGATATAGCTTGGACACTCAACCTTCGTGGTACGGATGTTCATTGTGTGCCGGTCTTTGTGAGTTATTTGTTGATCTCTTCCAATAAGGTTTCTCTTTTTGTGGACGAGCGAAAACTTACACCACAGGTGACGGCTTATCTTGCCGAGAATGGTGTCTCCCTATATAAATATAATAAGGTGGAAGATGAACTGAGGACTTACTCGGAATATAATATCTTGCTTGATGGTGACGAAACAAGCTATCGGCTGTGGAAGGCTGTGAAATGTCAGGAGATTGTGTCTTCGGCTTCGCCTATTCCTGTTATGAAGGCTGTAAAGAACGAAACCGAGGTGAAGGGATTCCGGCGGGCTATGTTGCGGGATGGAATAGCAATGGTGAAGTTCCTGCGTTGGTTGAAGCCGGCGGTAGAGATGGGTGGACAAACTGAAATGTCTGTTGATCGCAAGTTGATATCCCTTCGTTCGGAACAACCTCTTTTTCGTGATATTTCCTTCGATACCATTGCCGGTTATCAGGAACATGGTGCCATCGTTCATTATGAAGCCACAACGCAGACGGATGCTCAGCTTCGTCCTGAAGGGATGATTCTTATCGATTCTGGTGCCCAATATCAAGACGGAACCACAGATATAACCCGAACGATAGCTCTTGGACCTGTGAGCGAGAAGATGAAACGCATCTATACACTCGTTCTCAAAGCTCATATACAGATAGAACTTGTTAAGTTCCCTGATGGCGCCTCGGGTACACAGCTTGATGCAGTGGGGCGCAGATGCCTTTGGCGTGAAGGCCTTAACTATTTGCATGGAACCGGTCATGGTGTAGGTTCTTACTTGAGCGTGCATGAAGGTCCTCATCAGATACGTATGGAATGGAAGCCTACACCTTTGAGAGCAGGAATGACCATTACTGATGAACCTGGCATCTATCTGGCAGGAGAGTTTGGCGTTCGTATAGAGAACACTCTGCTTGTTACAAATTACGTGCAGACGGATTTTGGAAAATTCCTACAGATGGAGCCTCTGACCCTTTGCCCTATAGACACTGCTCCTATAGAAATGGAGTTGATGACGCCCGAAGAGAAGAAGTGGCTTAATGATTATCATAGAATGGTGTTTGAAAAACTGTCACCTTGGCTCGAAGAAGATGATAAAAACTGGCTTAAGGAAGCCACAAAGCCACTAAAATGAACAATTTAGAACAAAAAAACGTGTAAAATCTTGGTAGTTTGATAAATAAAGCGTAATTTTGCACCCGCAAATTGTGGCGCTATGCCCTTTTAGCAAAGAAACAACATAAGTTTAACATAATAAATTAAAAGCAAAACAAAATGATTATTGTACCAGTTAAAGACGGTGAGAACATCGAGAGAGCTCTCAAGAAGTTTAAGAGAAAGTTCGAAAAGACAGGCATTGTTAAGGAGCTCCGCGCTCGTCAGCAGTATGACAAGCCTTCTGTTTTGAAGCGTCTCAAGATGGAACACGCCATCTACGTACAGCAGTTGCGCGCAAACGAGGAATAATAGTAAAAAAACCTCAAAAAATTTGGTAGTTCAAATTAATTTTCGTATTTTCGTTGCCGATAAAGGTAATGAGTAACGTAAAATGACTGTCAAAGAATTCCTTGATTACCTGTCGCAGGAGCTTAATAGGTCTCCGAGGACGGTAATAAGTTATGCTGAAGACCTGTATGCATTTGAGGCATACTTCTTGGATAAAGATGAAGGATTGACGTGGGAGACCATAGATACCGACATTATCCGAGACTGGATGGAAAGCATGGTAGATAAAGGAAATTCCCCCAGTTCAGTGGCTCGCCGTCTTAGTGCGGTGAAAGGCTTTTTTAAGTTTGCTCTGGCAAGGGAATTTATCTCCTCAGATCCTGCTCATGCCATTCGAAGCCCTAAACGCAGCAGGCCTCTCCCGCAGTTCTTGAAAGAGAATGAGATTAATGACTTGCTCGATAAGCAGGCTTGGGGAGATGACTTTAAGGGGCTTCGGGACCGTTTGATAATCATGATGTTCTACGAAACAGGAGTTCGCTTAGCGGAACTTGTAGGCATGGATGATGAGGCGGTGAACTTGGCGGGGCAATTCATAAAGGTGACAGGAAAAGGCGATAAGCAGCGCGTTATTCCCTTTGGCAACGAGTTGAAATCCATGATAGAAAACTATGTGGAAGAGAGAAACAGGACTGTAAGTCGTAAGACGGAGGCACTGTTGGTATCGGAAACAGGTTTGCGCATCAAACCTGATTTGGTGCAGCGCATCGTAAAGGAAAACCTTGCAAGGTTCTGCTCGTTGAAAAAGAAAAGCCCTCATGTGTTAAGGCATACGTTTGCAACAGCTATGCTAAACCATGGGGCAGATATTGAGAGTTTAAAGCAATTGCTTGGTCATTCGCGGCTCTCCACAACGGAGATTTATACGCATACGACCTTTGCGCAGTTGAAGCGAGTTTATACAGAAGCCCACCCCAGGGCATAACCTTTTAAAAAATGGAGGTCACTATGGAAATTAAAATTCAGTCGATTCATTTCGATGCTACCGAGAAGTTACAGGCGTTTATCGAAAAGAAAGTCGCCAAGTTAGAGAAAACTTATGAAGATATACAGAAAGTAGAGGTGCAATTAAAGGTCGTGAAACCAGCCACAGCAATGAATAAGGAAGTTCAGCTGGAGGTCGCAGTGCCAGGATCTAAACTCTTTGTAGAAAAAGTATGCGACACTTTTGAGGAGGGAATAGATCTGACAGTGGATGCAATGAAGGTTCAGTTGACCAAATTTAAAGAAAAAATGCGCAATCACTAAAAAAATAACGAAAAGTTTTGGTGGTTCCAAAAAATAGTCGTATCTTTGCAGCCGTTTTACAACAGCTTCCTTTTTAAGCCTTAAAATGGCTGCAAGGATTTGCCTCTTTAGCTCAGTTGGCCAGAGCACGTGATTTGTAATCTCGGGGTCGTTGGTTCGAATCCGACAAGAGGCTCAAGAAAGAAAATAAGGGTGGTTACCAGAGTGGCCAAATGGGGCAGACTGTAAATCTGCTGGCTATGCCTTCGGTGGTTCGAATCCATCACCACCCACTTTTTCTTAACTTGCGGAAATAGCTCAGTTGATAGAGCACTAGCCTTCCAAGCTGGGGGTCGCGGGTTTGAGCCCCGTTTTCCGCTCAATTTATTAACTTGCTGTAATAGCTCAGTGGTAGAGCACTTCCTTGGTAAGGAAGAGGTCCTGAGTTCAACTCTCAGTTACAGCTCTATCGTTCTAAGAAGATAGTAGGATGGTAGAGGAACAGATTATTCATTTATATAAATAAAAAGAAAAGCTATGGCTAAAGAAGAATTCGTGCGTACCAAACCGCATGTTAACATTGGTACAATTGGTCATGTTGACCATGGTAAGACTACTCTGACCGCTGCCATCTCTAAGGTATTGAACGAGAAGCTCGGTACATCTGAGGAAGTTAAGTCTTTCGATCAGATCGATAACGCTCCTGAAGAGAAAGAGCGTGGTATCACTATCAACTCAGCTCACATTGAGTATGAAACTGTAAAGCGTCACTATGCACACGTAGACTGTCCTGGTCACGCTGACTATGTAAAGAACATGGTTACTGGTGCTGCTCAGATGGATGGTGCTATCTTGGTTTGTGCTGCTACTGATGGTCCTATGCCACAGACACGTGAGCACGTACTTCTTGCACGTCAGGTAAACGTACCTCGTTTGGTTGTTTTCTTGAATAAGTGTGATATGGTTGACGATGAGGAGATGCTTGAGCTCGTTGAGATGGAGCTTCATGAGATTCTCGAGCAGTATGGTTACGAGGAGGATACTCCAATCGTACGTGGTTCTGCTCTCGGTGCTTTGAACGGCGTTGAAAAGTGGGTTAAGTCTGTAGAGAACTTGATGGACACTGTTGACGAGTGGATTCAGGAGCCTGAGCGTGAGGTTGACAAGCCTTTCTTGATGCCTGTTGAGGATGTATTCTCAATCACTGGTCGTGGTACTGTTGCAACAGGTCGTATTGAGACTGGTCGTTGCAAGGTAGGTGACGAGGTTCAGTTGCTCGGTCTTGGTGAGGATAAGAAGTCTGTAATCACTGGTGTTGAGATGTTCCGCAAGGTTCTCGCTGAGGGTGAGGCAGGTGATAACGTAGGTTTGCTCCTCCGTGGTATTGATAAGGCAGAGGTTAAGCGTGGTATGGTAGTTGTGCACCCAGGTGCTATTACTCCTCACGATCACTTTAAGGCTTCTATCTACGTATTAAAGAAGGAAGAGGGTGGCCGTCACACTCCATTCGGTAACAAATATCGTCCTCAGTTCTATCTCCGTACTATGGACTGTACAGGTGAGATCAAGCTTCCAGAGGGAGTAGAGATGGTAATGCCTGGTGATAACGTAGAGATCGAGGTAGAGTTGATTTACAAGGTTGCTTTGAACGAGGGTCTTCGTTTCGCTATCCGTGAGGGTGGTCGTACAGTAGGTTCTGGTCAGATTACAGCAATTCTCGACGACGTTAAGTAATAAAGTAAATACGTAATTTACTATATATGTCCCCGTTACTGCGGTGGCGGGGATTTTTTTACGGGTTTAGCTCAGTTGGTAGAGCACTGGTCTCCAAAACCAGGTGTCGGGGGTTCGAGCCCTCCAACCCGTGCTAATTAGAAGATAATATGAATAAGATAGTAAATTATTGCAAGACATGTTATAATGAACTTGCGCATAAGACTACTTGGCCTACACGTGCCGAACTTACCCATAGTGCAATGGTTGTATTATCTGCTTCCCTTGTCATTGCATTGGTGGTGTTCGCAATGGATTCTATCTTTAAAGCGTTAATGGGAGTAGTTTATCCAGGTTAATTTTTAAGGAAATGGCAGACACAGGAAATAAGTGGTATGTGCTCAAAGCCGTTAGTGGTAAAGAAGCTAAGGTGAAAGAATACATCGAGGCTGAGATGAAGCACAATGATTTACTTGCAGCTAATGTTTCTCAGGTGTTGATACCAGTTGAGAAGCATGCAACTGTGCGTAATGGTAAGAGGGTCGTTAAAGATAAAGTGGCTCTCCCAGGTTATGTCTTTGTGGAAGCTAAACTGAAGGGTGATGTTGCTCATACGTTACGTTTTTGCCCTAATGTTTTGGGTTTCCTTGGAGGTTTGGATGATCCTACACCGGTACCTCAGTCTGACATTAATCGTATGTTGGGCACTGCCGAAGAAACTGAATTTGAGGAGAATCTTGCTACTCCTTATGCAGTGGATGAGACAGTTAAGGTTACAGATGGTCCATTTAGTGGTTTCAGTGGTGTTATCGAGGAAGTAAATGCCGAGAAGCACAAGCTGAAGGTGATGGTTAAGATCTTCGGACGTAAGACTCCGTTAGAGCTTGGTTTTATGCAAGTAGAAAAGGAATAATGTATTGTTACGAGTACATTGCCTTTTATAAAGTTTCAATTTTTAAATATTAACAAAGAAATGGCTAAAGAAGTTGCTGGATTAATCAAATTACAGATTAAAGGTGGCGCTGCAAATCCTTCACCTCCAGTAGGACCTGCACTGGGTTCTAAAGGTATTAACATTATGGGATTCTGCAAGGAATTCAACGCCCGTACCCAGGATAAAGCAGGTAAAGTATTGCCAGTTGTTATCACATACTACACTGACAAGTCATTCGATTTCATCATCAAGACTCCTCCTGCTGCTGTTCAGTTGAAGGAAGCTGCTAAAATTAAGAGTGGCTCATCTCAGCCTAATCGTCAGAAGGTAGCAAGTCTTACTTGGGATCAGGTGAAGACTATCGCTGAGGACAAAATGAAGGACTTGAATTGCTTTACTGTAGAATCAGCTATGAAGCTCATTGCTGGTACTGCAAGAAGTATGGGTATTACTGTAAAAGGGGACTTCCCTGGTAAATAATTTATAACTTCAATTAGAAAAATGAGTAAACTGACAAAAAATCAAAAATCAGTAGCTGATAAGGTTGAAGCAGGGAAGGCATACACATTGAAAGAGGCTGCAGAGTTGGTTAAGGAAATTACCACAACCAAATTTGATGCATCTCTGGATATTGATGTACGCTTGGGTGTAGACCCACGTAAGGCTAACCAGATGGTTCGTGGCGTTGTTTCATTGCCAAACGGAACTGGTAAGGTTACCCGTGTGCTCGCGCTCTGTACTCCTGATCAGGAAGCTGCTGCTAAGGAAGCAGGTGCTGATTATGTTGGTCTCGACGAATACGTTGAAAAGATCAAGGGTGGATGGACAGATATTGATGTCATCATCACTATGCCTTCTTGCATGGGTAAGATTGGTCCTTTGGGTCGCGTGCTTGGTCCTCGTGGCTTGATGCCTAACCCTAAGAGTGGCACTGTAACTATGGACGTTGCTAAGGCAGTAAAGGAAGTTAAGCAAGGTAAGATTGACTTTAAGGTTGATAAGGCTGGTATTATCCACACATCAATCGGTAAGGTAGGCATGACAGCTGAGCAGATCTACGGAAATGCTAAGGAGTTTATTGCAACCGTTATCAAGTTGAAGCCTGCTGCTGCTAAAGGTACATATATCAAGAGTATCTTTATTTCAAGCACTATGAGTAAGGGTATCAAGATTGATCCTAAATCAGTTGAATAACTCTAAAAGTTTTGTAAAATGAAGAAAGAAATTAAAGATACCATTATCACCGAACTTGGACAGAAGATTAAGGAGTATCCTCACTTTTATCTTGTAGACGTTACAGGATTGAATGCTGAGAAGACAAGCAATCTTCGTCGTAAGTGCTTCAAGAGTGAAATCAAGATGGTTGTTGTTAAGAACAACTTGCTTCACAAGGCGTTCGAGGCTTCTGACATCGATTTCTCTGAGTTGTACGGAAGTTTGAAGGGTAATACAGCTGTGTTGTTCACTAACACTGCTAATGTACCAGCTAAAATGCTGAAAGAGTATGACAAGGAAGGTATCCCAGCTTTGAAGGCTGCTTATGCAGAAGAAAGCTTCTATGTAGGTGCCGATAAACTTGGAGAACTCGCAGCACTCAAGAGCAAGAATGAGGTTATCGCTGAAATTGTGGCTTTGCTTCAGTCTCCAGCGAAGAACGTTGTATCTGCTCTTCAATCGGGAGGCAGCACCATCCATGGTGTGCTTAAGACATTGGGCGAGCGTCCTGAGTAATTTCACAATGTTTTTAAATTAATTAGTATAAACAAAATTTAAATTAGAATAAAAATGGCAGATATTAAAGCTATTGCAGAAGAGTTAGTAAATCTTACTGTTAAGGAAGTTAATGAGTTGGCAACAGTCCTCAAGGACGAGTATGGTATTGAGCCTGCTGCTGCAGCTGTAGCTGTAGCTGCTGGTCCTGCTGCTGGTGGTGCAGCTGCAGCTGAGGAGAAGTCTTCTTTCGACGTTGTCCTCGCTGAGGTTGGTGCTACAAAGCTCCAGGTTGTAAAGGCCGTTAAGGAGGCTTGTGGTCTCGGTTTGAAGGAGGCTAAGGATCTCGTAGACGGTGCTCCTTCTACAATCAAGGAAGGCGTTGCTAAGGACGAGGCTGAGAACTTGAAGAAGGCTATCGAGGAAGCTGGTGCTAAGGTAGAGCTCAAGTAATTTAGAGTTTACATCTCTTAATATATGGTTAGGATTCTCCCAGTAGGCGAGTCCTAACCTTTTTGTGTCTTTTATTATTTTGATAAACCATTTAATAACTTCTAATGGCTACAAAAATTGTTGATAACAGAGTAAATTTTGCCAGCGTTCATAATCCGTACCCATATCCGGATTTCCTCGATGTGCAGTTAAAGTCTTTTAAAGACTTCTTACAGTTGGATACTCCGCCTGAGGAACGCAAGAATGACGGTTTGTATAAGGTGTTCTCTGAGAACTTCCCTATCACCGATACTCGTAATAATTTCGTTCTTGAGTTCTTGGATTACTATATTGACCCTCCACGCTATACTATTGATGAGTGCTTGGAGAGAGGTCTTACGTATAGTGTACCTTTGAAGGCTAAGATGAAACTTTACTGTATAGACCCAGATCATGAGGATTTCGGTACTTTCATCCAGGATGTATTCTTGGGTACTATTCCTTACATGACAGAGAACGGTACTTTCGTCATCAATGGTGCTGAGCGTGTTGTTGTATCGCAGTTACATCGTTCACCTGGTGTGTTCTTCGGTCAGGGCGTTCATGCCAATGGTACTGTGCTTTATTCTGCGCGTATAATCCCATTCAAGGGTAGTTGGATAGAGTTTGCTACAGATATCAACAATGTGATGTATGCTTACATCGACCGTAAGAAGAAGTTGCCTGTAACGACCTTGCTCCGTGCTATTGGTTATGAGCAGGATAAGGACATTCTTCAGATTTTCGACCTTGCTGAGGAGGTAAAGGTCAATAAGAAAAACATGAAGGCTGCCATCGGTCGTAAGTTGGCAGCTCGTGTATTGAAGAGTTGGAATGAGGACTTCGTTGATGAGGATACCGGCGAGGTGGTTTCTATCGAACGTAATGAGGTGATCATGGAGCGTGAGACAGAACTTACTGCTGAGAATATCGACGAAATCTGTGATAGTGGAGCTTCTACTGTGCTGTTGCATAAGGACGAGGAGGCTGCCAATAAGTTCACTATCATCTTCAATACTTTGGCCAAGGATCCAAGTAACTCTGAGAAGGAAGCTGTTACTTATATCTATCGCCAGTTGCGCAATGCTGATCCTGCCGATGATGCAAGTGCTCGTGAGGTGTTCCAGAACCTCTTTTTCTCTGATAAGCGATATGACTTGGGTGAGGTAGGCCGTTATCGTATTAATAAGAAATTAGGTCTCGATACTGATATGGACGTTCGTGTTTTGACAAAGGACGACATTATCGAGATTATCAAATATTTGATTCAGCTTGTTAACTCCAATGCTACAGTTGACGATATTGACCACTTGTCAAATCGTCGTGTACGCACTGTAGGTGAACAGTTGGCTAACCAGTTCTCTATTGGTTTGGCTCGTATGAGCCGTACTATTCGAGAACGTATGAACGTTCGCGACAATGAGGTGTTTACCCCTACCGATTTGATCAACGCAAAGACTATCTCAAGTGTTATCAACTCATTCTTCGGTACCAACCCATTGTCTCAGTTTATGGACCAGACCAACCCTCTGGCAGAGGTTACACATAAGCGTCGACTCTCAGCATTGGGTCCTGGCGGTTTGTCACGTGAGCGTGCGGGTTTTGAGGTTCGTGACGTTCACTATACTCATTATGGTCGTCTTTGTCCTATTGAGAGTCCTGAAGGTCCTAACATCGGTTTGATTTCTTCACTCTGTATGTATGCAAAGATTAATGACCTTGGATTTATCATCACTCCTTATCGTAAGGTAACAGACAGTAAGGTGGATATGGACAACAAGGATGTGGTATATCTCACTGCTGAGGATGAGGAGAATAAGATTATCGGTCAGGGAAATGCTCCTTTGACGGAAGATGGTACATTCATCCGTGATGTTGTAAAATGTCGTCAGGATGCTGATTATCCAGTTGTAGAGCCTTCTGAGGTTGACTTTGTTGATGTGTCTCCCCAGCAGATTGCTTCTGTTTCTGCTGGTCTGATTCCTTTCTTGGAGCATGATGATGGTCACCGTGCGCTGATGGGATGTAACATGATGCGTCAGGCTGTTCCATTGCTTCACAACGATGCTCCTATAGTAGGAACTGGTTTGGAGAAGCAGGTATGTGAGGATTCTCGTACCATGGTTACTGCTGAGGGTGAGGGTGTTATCGAATATGTAGATGCTACTACTATCCGTATCCTTTACGATCGTACAGAGGAAGAGGAATTTGTTAGCTTCGAGCCAGCTTTGAAGGAGTATCGCATTCCAAAGTTCCGCCGTACCAATCAGAATATGACTATCGACCTTCGTCCTATCTGTAATAAGGGACAGCGTGTCAAAAAGGGTGATATCCTGACAGAGGGTTATGCAACCGAGAATGGAGAGTTGGCATTGGGCCGCAACCTGCTTGTAGCTTATATTCCTTGGAAGGGTTACAACTATGAGGATGCTGTCGTTATCTCAGAGCGTATGGTTCGCGAGGATGTGCTTACTTCTGTACACGTAGACGAGTATTCACTTGATGTTCGTGAGACCAAGCGTGGTATGGAGGAGTTTACCAGCGATATTCCTAACGTTAGCGAGGAAGCTACAAAGGATTTGGATGATAATGGTATCGTACGTGTTGGTGCTCGTATTGAGCCAGGTGATATCATGATTGGTAAGATTTCTCCTAAGGGTGAGAGCGATCCTTCTCCTGAAGAGAAGTTGCTCCGTGCTATCTTTGGTGACAAGGCAGGCGATGTGAAGGATTCTTCATTGAAGGCTAACCCTTCACTAAGTGGTGTTGTTATAGACAAGAAACTCTTCTCTCGTGCTATTAAAACTCGAGAGTCAAAGAAGCAGGACAAGATTATTCTTGCCAAGATTGACGAGGAATACGAGGCAAAGAACGATGACTTGAAAGATATCCTTGTTGACAAGTTGCTCACATTGACCGAGGGTAAGGTTTCTCAGGGTGTGAAGGATTATACTGGTGCTGAAATCATCACCAAGGGCAGCAAGTTTACTACTGCTGCGCTGAAGAACCTGGAATATGATGGCGTTCAGTCAAACAACTGGACTGATGACGATCATACCAATGGTTTGATTCAGACTCTGATTATGAACTATATCCGCAAGTATAAGCAGCTTGATGCAGAACTGAAGCGTCGCAAGTTTGCAATTACTATTGGTGATGAACTTCCTTCTGGTATTCTTCAGATGGCTAAGGTTTACATTGCCAAGAAGCGTAAGATTCAGGTAGGTGATAAACTTGCAGGTCGTCACGGTAATAAGGGTATTGTGTCTAAGGTTGTGCGCACAGAGGATATGCCATTTATGGAAGATGGACGTCCCGTTGATATGGTGTTGAACCCATTGGGTGTGCCTTCTCGTATGAACTTGGGTCAGATCTTTGAGTGTATTCTTGGTGCTGCCGGTAAGAAGTTGGGTGTTAAGTTTGCTACTCCTATCTTCGATGGTGCTAAGCTTGATGATCTCTCAGTATGGACAGACAAGGCTGGCTTGCCACGTTTCTGCTCTACATATCTTTACGATGGTGAGACTGGTGAGCAGTTCGACCAGCCTGCTACTGTTGGTATGACTTACTTCTTGAAGTTGGGTCATATGGTAGAGGACAAGATGCACGCTCGTTCTATCGGTCCTTACTCTCTCATCACACAGCAGCCACTTGGTGGTAAAGCCCAGTTTGGTGGTCAGCGATTTGGAGAGATGGAGGTTTGGGCCATCGAGGCATTCGGCGCAAGCCACGTACTGCAGGAGATTCTGACTATCAAGTCGGATGATGTTGTAGGTCGTAGCAAGGCATATGAGGCTATCGTTAAGGGCGACCCAATGCCAACTCCTGGTATTCCTGAGTCTCTCAACGTATTGCTCCATGAGCTTCGTGGTCTTGGTCTGAGCATCAAACTTGATTAATTTTGAGAACCCCTAATTTAGATATAGAAACATGGCTTTCAAAAAAGATACTAAGGTAAAGAATAATTTTACGAAGATTACCATCGGTCTTGCCTCTCCTGAGGAGATCCTGGAAAATTCGTATGGTGAGGTTACAAAGCCCGAAACCATTAATTATCGTACATATAAGCCCGAACGTGACGGACTTTTCTGCGAGCGCATCTTTGGTCCTACCAAAGACTATGAGTGTGCTTGCGGTAAGTATAAGCGTATCCGTTACAAGGGTATCGTCTGTGACCGATGTGGTGTTGAGGTGACCGAGAAGAAGGTCCGTCGTGAACGTTCTGGTCATATTGAACTGGTTGTGCCAGTGGCTCACATCTGGTATTTCCGTTCGTTGCCTAACAAAATTGGCTATCTCTTAGGTATGCCTACCAAGAAACTTGATGCTGTCATTTACTACGAGAAGTATGTTGTAGTACAGCCAGGTGCGCTGGCTGGCAGAAAGGATGCTGATGGTTTGGAATTGAATGGTTCTCATACTCTCGACCTTCTTACAGAGGATGAGTATATTGATATCATCGACAATCAGTTGAGCCCAGATAACGACCGTCTTCCTGATGAGGATCCAAACAAGTTTATTGCAAAGATGGGTGCTGAGGCTATTTATCAGTTGTTGCAGAACTTGGATCTCGACTCTCTGTCATACGAGTTACGCGACCGTGCCAGCAACGATTCAAGCCAGCAGCGTAAGACTGAGGCTCTGAAGCGTCTTCAAGTTGTAGAGGGCTTCCGTGCCAGCAAGGGTATCAACCGTCCTGAGTGGATGGTTATGAAGATCATCCCTGTTACTCCTCCTGAACTCCGTCCATTGGTACCTCTGGATGGAGGTCGTTTTGCCACTTCAGATCTCAATGACCTCTATCGCCGTGTTATAATTCGTAACAACCGTTTGAAGCGATTGGTGGAAATCAAGGCTCCAGAGGTAATCCTCCGTAATGAGAAGCGTATGCTGCAGGAGGCTGTTGACAGTTTGTTCGACAACTCTCGCAAGAGCTCTGCTGTGAAGAGCGAAAGCAACCGCCCATTGAAATCACTTTCTGACTCATTGAAGGGTAAGCAGGGTCGTTTCCGTCAGAACTTGCTGGGTAAGCGTGTCGACTATTCAGCTCGATCGGTAATCGTTGTAGGCCCTGAGTTGAAGATGGGTGAATGCGGTCTTCCTAAGTTGATGGCTGCCGAGCTTTATAAGCCATTCATTATCCGCAAGCTCATAGAACGTGGTATTGTGAAGACTGTAAAGAGCGCCAAGAAGATTGTTGATCGTCGTGAGCCAGTAATCTGGGATATTCTCGAGAATGTGATGAAGGGTCATCCTGTTATGCTCAACCGTGCTCCTACTCTTCACCGTCTTGGTATCCAGGCTTTCCAGCCTAAGATGATCGAAGGTAAGGCTATTCAGTTGCACCCATTGGCATGTACAGCCTTCAACGCTGACTTCGACGGTGACCAGATGGCTGTTCACCTTCCTTTGAGCAATGAGGCTGTTCTCGAGGCCCAGATTTTGATGCTTCAGAGTCATAACATCTTGAACCCAGCCAATGGTGCTCCTATCACCGTTCCTTCACAGGATATGGTGCTCGGTCTTTATTACATCACCAAGATTCGTCCAGGAGCCAAGGGTGAGGGCTTGTCTTTCTATGGTCCTGAAGAGGCTTTAATTGCACGCAATGAGGGGCGTTGCGACTTGCACGCGCCTGTAAAGGTTATTGTCAACGACCTCGTAGATGGCAAGTTGCAGAAGCGTATGGTTGAGACATCTGTAGGTCGTGTTATTGTAAACCAGATTATTCCAGAGGAAGTAGGCTTCTTCAATGATGTTATTTCAAAGAAGACTTTGCGCGGACTTATTTCTGATGTAATCAAGGCTGTCGGTATGGCACAGGCCTGCGAGTTCCTCGATGGTATCAAGAACCTCGGTTATCGTATGGCTTACGTTGCCGGTCTTTCGTTCAACCTTGGTGATATCATTATTCCACCAGAGAAGGAAGAAATCGTGGCTAAGGGTCATAAGGAGATTGAGGAAATCACCAATAACTATAATATGGGTTTCATTACCGATAAGGAGCGTTACAACCAGGTTATCGATACCTGGACTCATGTAAACACCAACCTCGGTAATGTGCTGATGAAGGAAATGACCGAGGCTGATCAGGGATTCAATGCTGTGTATATGATGCTTGACTCTGGAGCCCGTGGTTCTAAGGACCAGATTAAGCAGTTGTCTGGTATGCGTGGTTTGATGGCTAAGCCTCAGAAGGCAGGTGCTGAAGGTGCTCAAATTATTGAGAACCCAATTCTGTCTAACTTCAAGGAGGGTATGTCTGTGTTGGAGTACTTCATTTCTTCACATGGTGCCCGTAAGGGTCTTGCTGATACCGCTATGAAGACTGCCGATGCTGGTTACCTGACACGTCGTCTTGTCGATGTGTCCCATGATGTGATTATTTCTGAGGAGGACTGTGGTACCTTGCGTGGTTTGGTTTGTACAGCCTTGAAGAATGGTGACGAGGTGATTTCTACTTTGTATGAGCGTATCCTCGGTCGTGTATCTGTACATGATGTTATTCATCCTACAACTGGCGAGTTGATTGTACGTGCCGGTGAGGAGATAACAGAGGCTAAGGCCAAAGCTATCGACAATTCTCCTATTGAGAGTGTTGAGATTCGCTCGGTACTTACCTGCGAGAGCAAGAAGGGTGTCTGCATGAAGTGTTATGGCCGTAATTTGGCTACTGCCCGCATGGTACAGTTGGGTGAGGCTGTAGGTGTCATCGCAGCTCAAGCTATTGGTGAGCCAGGTACACAGCTTACTCTTCGTACATTCCACGCCGGTGGTATTGCTTCTAACGCGGCTGCCAATGCCAAGATAGAGGCTAAGAACAAATCACGAATCGAGTTCGATGAGTTGAGCACAGTTCCATTTGTAGAAGAAGACGAGGAAGGCAATGACGTAAAGTGCGAGATGGTAGTAAGCCACTTGGCAGAAATCCGATTTGTCGATCCTAATACAAATATCGTTCTTTCAACATTGAACGTTCCTTATGGTTCTTCACTCTATCACAAGGAAGGTGAGGTCGTTGATAAGGGCACTGTTATTGCCAAGTGGGACCCATTCAATGCCGTTATCGTAAGCCAGTATGCTGGTACATTGAAGTTCAATGACGTTCAGGAGGGTGTTACCTACCGTGCTGAGACTGATGAAACCACCGGTCTTACCGAGAAGATTATCACCGACTCCAAGAATAAGACCATGGTTCCTTCTTGTGATGTTGTTGATGCAAACGGACAGGTATTGGGTACATACAACTTCCCAGTGGGTGGACACGTAGCCGTAGAAGATGGTCAGACTATCAAGACGGGTGAGACCTTGGTGAAGATTCCACGTGCCGTAGGTGGTGCTGGTGATATCACTGGTGGTCTTCCACGTGTAACAGAGTTGTTTGAGGCTCGTAACCCATCAAACCCTGCTGTTGTTTCTGAAATCGACGGTGAGATTACCATGGGTAAGGTAAAGCGTGGTAACCGAGAGATTATTGTTACATCCAAGACTGGCGACCAGAAAAAGTATCTCGTATCTCTTTCTAAGCAGATTCTGGTTCAGGAGCATGATGCCGTTCGTGCTGGTACACCTCTTTCTGATGGTGTCGTGACTCCAGGCGATATTCTTGCTATCAAGGGCCCTACAGCCGTACAGGAGTACATTGTCAACCAGGTTCAGGACGTTTATCGTCTTCAGGGTGTGGCTATTAACGACAAGCATTTTGAGATCATCGTGCGTCAGATGATGCGTAAGGTTCGTATTGATGATCCGGGTGATACTACATTCTTGGAGCAAGAATTGGTAGATAAACTCGATTTTGCCGAGGAGAATGATCGTATCTGGGGCAAGAAGGTTGTTACCGACGCTGGTGACAGTGAGAATCTCAAACCTGGCCAGATTATTACAGCTCGCAGACTGCGTGATGAGAATTCAGGTCTGAAGCGTCGTGATATGAAGTTGGTTCAGGTCCGTGACGCTGTAGCTGCAACATCTACTCAGATACTCCAGGGTATTACTCGTGCTGCTTTGGGTACTAAGAGCTTCATGAGTGCCGCTTCATTCCAGGAAACTACCAAGGTCTTGAATGAGGCTGCTATCCGTGGTAAGGTGGACTACCTTGAGGGTATGAAGGAGAATGTGATTTGTGGTCACTTGATTCCAGCTGGTACAGGCCTTCGCCAGTGGGAGAAGATTATTGTTGGCTCTAAGGAAGAATATGAGCGCATGCAGGCTAATCGCAAGAATGTGCTTGATTATTCAGACTCCGGCATGGGAGAGTAATCTTAGTATTTGATAAAATAAAAGGGATATGTCAGTAGTGGCATATCCTTTTTTGTATCTATATAATTGTAGATAAAAATAGTTTTTTCTAAAGTAGCATTGTAACCTTTGTTATCATGTCAAGGTGAATGTTTCGCGTTTCCCTTGCCTGTCATATTCCGTAGTAATAGCTATTGGGTGGCAAAGTTACAATATGCATTTCTCACATGTGTCGAAGAGTGTCGTAGAGTGTCGTTAACTTCATGACTCAACGAAGCGCTTTGTTGAACCTTAACGAAGCGCTTCCTTAGCACCTAACGAAGCGCTTCTTTAACACTTAATGAAGCGCTTCGTTAGACTACAATAAATACTTCGTTGGATTTTATGCTTGCGCTTCCTTTTGGAAGCATGTTTTTTTGCAGGCATAAAAAAATTATTATGCACATATAGTTATGATTTCTGCCATTTTATAGTTGTTCTTTATATATAAATATGTTTGCGCGCATGCGGACGTACATTATAATAAATGTGACAACCACGATATTTTGAAGTCGTTTGTACGGGAGTGAAATTGCAGTTATTTGATGTGTATTTATTAAAAGCTGCAAAAAAGTTGCAGTTCTCAGATTTTTTATGTAAGTTTGCAACGTCAATAAAATTAATAACCTTATAAACTTAAAGAATTATGGAAGATAATAACAAGAACAATCAGAATCAGTTTCAGATGGGAATCAACCCCGAGGTAGCAGAAGGAATTTACTCAAACCTTGCGCTCATTACTCATTCCAGTTCGGACTTTATCCTCGATTTCGCCTGCGCACTCCCCGGAATGCCACAGCCGCAAATAAAGAGTCGCGTCATTATGGCACCTGAGCATGCCAAGCGTTTGTTGCAGGCTTTACAGAGCAACATATACAATTATGAGCAGACATTTGGCAAGATCAAGATGCCTAATGAGCCAGAGCGTACAATCGCTCCATTCAACACTCCTAAGGGTGAAGCATAATTTGAAACAGAGATAATTAAAGGAGTTATGGCGTGTTCTATAGAAGTATGCAAATGAATGTGACAGTAATTAGTCCTTCGTTTCCAAGCACACATCTGCCTTAACTCCTTTGATACCTTTAAGTTCTGAACCATTGAAAGTTTACCTCTTTTTTAGTTCTACTTCGTCTTTCTATTTGGTAAGTTGTATGTCATGAAACACTAAAAAGGCTTCTAAAAAAAGCAACAAATAGTTATATAAAGTTAAATGATGCGATTTTGAAAAGCTTCCTTTTTAATTAGTTAGGTGTTTTGCGAGAAAAGTCGTATCTTTGCACCCCGAAAACGACCAGAAATATTTGGGACGTTTTGGATTTGACAATAACAAAACAAAAATAATAAATTAAAAAGTAAAATTATGCCTACTATTTCACAATTGGTAAGAAAAGGCAGACGAGTTCTCGTAGACAAGAGCAAGTCACCAGCTTTGGATTCATGTCCTCAGCGTCGTGGTGTTTGTGTCCGTGTTTACACAACAACTCCAAAGAAGCCTAATTCGGCAATGCGTAAGGTTGCCCGTGTTCGTTTGACAAACTCTAAGGAGGTTAACTCTTATATCCCAGGAGAGGGTCACAACTTGCAGGAGCACTCAATCGTATTGGTTCGTGGTGGTCGTGTTAAGGACCTTCCTGGTGTACGTTATCACATCGTTCGTGGTACTCTTGATACCGCAGGTGTAGCAAACCGCACACAGCGTCGTTCTAAGTACGGAGCTAAGCGTCCAAAAGCAAAGAAGTAATCTTTGTAAAGCCGTATAACCAAAGACTCACGACCGGAGAAGGTCGAGAGTTGAGGAAACAAAAACAAAATTTTTATTTCAAACGTTTTGCTGGAGAAGTAACAGGTTGAGTAAATACTCGGGTGCGAGTGTTGAAGAGACAATGAACAGCCCCATGCAGAATTTAATTTTTTTTCTTTTAAAAAATGAGAAAAGCAAAACCAAAGAAGAGAGTGATCCTTCCTGATCCAGTCTTCAATGACCAAAAGGTCTCTAAATTCGTGAATCATTTGATGTATGACGGTAAGAAGAATACATCTTATGAGATTTTCTACAATGCACTTGATACCGTTAAGGCTAAGATGTCTAACGAGGAGAAGTCTGCCCTTGAGATTTGGAAGCAGGCCCTCGATAACATCACTCCACAGGTTGAGGTTAAGAGCCGTCGTATCGGTGGTGCTACCTTCCAGGTTCCTACAGAAATTCGTCCTGATCGCAAGGAGAGTATCTCTATGAAGAACCTTATTGCTTTCGCTCGTAAGCGTGGCGGTAAGACAATGGCAGACAAGTTGGCTGCTGAGATTATGGATGCTTACAACAATCAGGGTGGCGCATACAAGCGTAAGGAAGATATGCACCGCATGGCTGAGGCTAACCGTGCATTTGCTCACTTTAGATTCTAATTTAATAAATAGGTAAAAAGAAAATGGCAAATCGCGATTTACATTTGACACGTAATATCGGTATTATGGCTCACATCGATGCCGGTAAAACAACAACATCAGAGCGTATCTTGTTCTACACTGGTAAAACTCACAAGATTGGTGAGGTGCATGATGGTGCAGCTACCATGGACTGGATGGCTCAGGAGCAGGAACGTGGTATTACTATTACCTCTGCTGCTACAACTTGTAACTGGAACTATCTTGGCAAGTCATACAAGATTAACTTGATCGATACTCCGGGACACGTTGACTTTACCGCCGAGGTAGAGCGTTCTCTCCGCGTACTTGATGGTGCTGTTGCTACATATTCTGCAGCTGATGGTGTACAGCCACAGTCTGAGACTGTATGGCGCCAGGCTGATAAGTATAATGTACCTCGTATTGGTTATGTAAACAAGATGGACCGTTCTGGTGCAAACTTCTTCGAGACAGTACAGCAGATGAAGGATATCTTGGGTGCTAATCCAATTGCTATTCAGATTCCTATTGGTGCAGAGGAAAACTTCAAGGGTGTAGTAGACCTCATCAAGATGAAGGCTATCCTTTGGCACGATGAAACTATGGGTGCTAAGTATGACGTAGAGGATATTCCTGCTGACTTGGCTGACGAAGCTGCTGAGTGGCGTGATAAGTTGCTCGAGGGTGCTGCCAACTTTGATGACGAAGTAATGGAGCTTTATCTCGATGGTCAGGAAATTCCTGAGGAGAAGATTCTCGCAGCTATCCGTAAGGGCTGCTGTGCTATGGAGTGCTGCCCAATGTTGCTTGGTTCTTCATACAAGAATAAGGGTGTTCAGCCTTTGCTCGACTATGTATGTGCATTCCTGCCTTCACCAATGGATACTCCTAATATCGTTGGTACCAACCCTGATACTGAGGAGGAAGAGGATCGTAAGCCTTCTGAGGATGAGCCAACATCAGCTCTTGCATTTAAGATCGCTACTGATCCATTTATGGGCCGCTTGGTATTCTTCCGTGTTTACTCAGGTAAGGTTGTTGCTGGTTCTTATGTTTACAACCCACGTTCTGGCAAGCGCGAGCGTATCAGCCGTCTGTTCCAGATGAACTCTAAGCAGGAAATTCCAATGGAGTCTATCGATGCAGGTGATATCGGTGCAGGTGTAGGTTTCAAGGATATCCGTACAGGTGATACACTCTGTGATGAGGATCACCCAATTGTATTGGAGTCTATGACATTCCCTGATACTGTGATTTCTATCGCAGTTGAGCCTAAGAGCCAGGCTGACATCGCTAAGATGGATAATGGTCTCGCTAAGTTGGCTGAAGAGGACCCAACCTTTACCGTACGTACCGACGAGCAGAGTGGTCAGACAATCATCTCTGGTATGGGTGAGCTCCACTTGGATATCATCATCGACCGTCTGAAGCGTGAGTTCAAGGTTGAGTGCAACCAGGGTAAGCCACAGGTTAACTATAAGGAGGCTATCACTAAGTTCGCTCAGAGCCGTGAGACTTACAAGAAGCAGTCTGGTGGTCGTGGTAAGTTCGCTTGTATTGATGTAACAATCGGTCCTAAGGACGAGGATTACAAGGAGGGCGACTTGCAGTTTATTAACGAGGTGAAGGGTGGTAACATTCCTAAGGAATTCATTCCATCTGTACAAAAGGGTTTTGCTGATTGCTTGTCTAATGGTGTTCTCGGTGGCTTCCCAATGACTGGTCTGAAGGTAACTTTGACCGATGGTAGCTTCCACCCAGTAGACTCTGATCAGTTGTCATTCGAGCTCGTTGCTCACCAGGCATTCAAGGTTCTCTGTCCTAAGGCTGGTCCTGTCCTGATGGAGCCTATCATGAAGGTTGAGGTTGTTACTCCAGAGGAGAACATGGGTGATGTTATCGGCGACTTGAACAAGCGTCGTGGTCTCGTTCAGGGTATGGAGGAAGGCCGTAGCGGTGCACGTATCGTTAAGGCAATGGTTCCATTGGCAGAGATGTTCGGTTATGTGACAGCTTTGCGTACCATCACTTCTGGTCGTGCTACCAGCTCAATGGAGTATGATCACCATGCACCTCTCTCTTCAACAATTGCTAAGGCTGTGTTGGAAGAGGTTAAGGGTCACGCAGAACTCCTGTAATAAAGAAACAAATAGGTAAGATGAGGCGCTGCTTAGCGAATGACTCTTAAGCAGCGTACCTCTTCTTCCATTAGACTAAATCAATTCATATATTAATTACTTAATTTTAACAATGAGTCAGAAAATCAGAATTAAGCTGAAGTCCTACGACCACCAGTTGGTTGACAAGTCAGCTGAGAAGATTGTGAAGGCTGTTAAGGCTACAGGCGCTATCGTCAGCGGTCCTATTCCATTGCCAACACACAAGCGTATTTTTACTGTAAACCGCAGTACTTTCGTTAACAAGAAGTCTCGCGAGCAGTTCCAGCTCTCAGATTTCAAGCGTCTTATCGACATCTATAGCTCAACAGCTAAGACTGTAGATGCATTGATGAAGCTTGAGTTGCCAAGTGGTGTAGAAGTAGAAATCAAAGTCTAATTATTTAAAAGTAAATTGAAATGCCAGGATTAATTGGAAAAAAAATCGGAATGACATCCGTTTTCAGTGCCGACGGTAAGAATATTCCGTGCACTGTTATCGAAGTAGGTCCTTGTGTTGTAACCCAGGTAAAGACTTTAGAGAAAGACGGTTACAAGGCTTATCAGTTAGGTTTCGGCGAGGCTAAGGAGAATCGTACATCTCAGCCTATGATGGGAATCTTCAAGAAGGCAGGCACAACACCTAAGAAGTACTTGGCCGAGTTCAAGTTTGATGAGGAGTACAACCTCGGTGACACCATTACAGTTGAAATCTTCAACGACTGCAAGTTTGTTGATGTAATCGGTACATCTAAGGGTAAAGGCTTCCAGGGCGTTGTAAAGCGTCACGGATTCGGTGGTGTAGGTCAGTCTACTCACGGTCAGGATGACCGCGCTCGTAAACCGGGTTCTATCGGTGCATGTTCTTATCCTGCAAAGGTATTCAAGGGTATGCGCATGGGCGGCCAAATGGGAGGTGACAGAGTTACTACTCAGAACCTTCAGGTGTTAAAGGTAATTCCAGAGCAGAACCTCCTCGTAGTAAAGGGTTCGTTTGCTGGATGCAAAGGTTCAACTGTTTTAATTGAGAAATAATGGAAGTTAGCGTATTAGATATCAAAGGTCAGGAGACCGGCCGCAAGGTAGCTCTTAATGAGGCTGTTTTCGGTATTGAGCCTAACGATCACGTTCTCTATCTCGACGTAAAGCAGTATCTCGCTAACCAGCGTCAGGGTACAGCTAAGTCAAAGGAGAGAAGCGAAATGAGCGGCTCTACTCGTAAGCTTGGTCGTCAGAAAGGTGGCGGCGGTGCTCGTCGTGGTGACATCAACTCACCAGTACTCGTAGGTGGTGCTCGTGTTTTCGGTCCTAAGCCACGCGACTATCGCTTCAAGCTTAATAAAAAAGTAAAGATTCTTGCTCGTAAGTCAGCCCTTTCTTACAAGGCTCAGGAGAATAGCATCGTAATGCTTGAAGACTTCTCTTTTGAGGCTCCAAAGACTAAAGAGTTCTTAAGTATTCTTAAGAATCTTGAAATTGAAGGCAAGAAGGTGCTCTTCGTTTTGCCAGAATCAAATAAAAACGTATATTTGTCCGCTCGTAACTTGCAGCGTGCTGAGGTTATCCTTGCATCAAATGTCAATTCGTATAAAGTTTTGAATGCTGATGTTGTAGTGATTACTGAAAAATCGCTCGAGACTATCGACCAAATCTTAACAAAGTAAAAAGGAGATATTAGAATATGGCATTTATTATCAAACCATTGGTTACTGAGAAGATGACCAAGATTACAGACAAGCAGCCTAACCGCTATGGCTTCGTTGTTCGTCCTGAGGCTAATAAGCTCGAGATTAAGAAGGAAATCGAAGGTCTGTATAATGTTACAGTAGTTGATGTGAACACAATTCGTTATGCTGGCAAGCGTTCTGCACGTTACACAAAGGCAGGTCTTGTTAAGGGTCAGAAGAATGCGTTCAAGAAGGCAATCGTTACTCTGAAAGAGGGCGAAACAATTGATTTTTACAGCAATATTTAATATAAGAAATGGCAGTACGTAAATTAAAACCCGTTACTCCGGGTCAAAGACACAAAGTTATTGGCACGTTCGAGGATATTACTGCATCCGTGCCAGAGAAGTCTCTCGTTTACGGTAAGCGTCATACCGGTGGTCGAAACAACACCGGTAAGATGACCGTTCGCTACATTGGTGGTGGCCATAAGCAGAAGTATCGTCTTATCGACTTCAAACGTGAGAAGGATGGTGTTCCAGCAGTTGTAAAGACGATCGAGTACGATCCTAATCGTTCAGCTCGCATCGCATTGCTTTACTATGCTGATGGTGAAAAACGTTACATTATTGCTCCTAACGGACTCCAGGTAGGCGCTACATTGATGTCAGGTGCTGACGCAGCTCCTGAGGTAGGTAACGCACTTCCTTTGGCAAACATTCCTGTAGGTACTGTGATTCACAACATAGAGTTGCGTCCAGGTCAGGGTGCTTTGTTGGTTCGTTCGGCTGGTAATTTTGCTCAGTTGACTTCTCGTGAGGGCAGTTATTGTGTAATTAAGCTCCCTTCTGGCGAGTTGCGCCAGATTTTGAGTGCTTGTAAAGCTACTATTGGTAGTGTAGGTAACTCTGACCACGCACTTGAGCAGTCCGGTAAGGCTGGTCGTTCACGCTGGTTGGGTCGTCGTCCTCACAACCGTGGTGTTGTTATGAACCCTGTTGATCACCCAATGGGTGGTGGTGAAGGTCGCCAGAGTGGTGGTCATCCGCGTTCACGCAAGGGCTTGTATGCTAAGGGTCTCAAGACTCGCGCACCTAAGAAGCTTTCTAACAAGTATATTATTGAAAGAGCTAACAAAAAATAAAGAGTAAATTATGAGTCGTTCACTTAAAAAAGGTCCATACATCAACGTTTCTCTCGAGAAGAAAATTCTCGCTATGAACGAGAGTGGAAAGAAGAATGTTGTTAAGACATGGGCTCGAGCTTCAATGATATCTCCTGATTTCGTAGGACATACTGTTGCAGTTCATAACGGTAACAAATTTATCCCTGTTTATGTTACAGAGAATATGGTAGGCCACAAGCTTGGAGAGTTCGCTCCAACACGTCGCTTTGGCGGTCACTCTGGTAACAGAAAGTAATCGGGGTTAAACCAATTAAAATTTAAGTAAATAATGGGAGCAAGAAAACATATCGCGGCTGAAAAATTGAAAGAAGCCCGTAAAAACTTGTACTTCGCTAAATTGGTTGGCGTTCCTTCTTCTCCACGCAAGATGCGCTACGTTGTAGATATGATTCGTGGTATGGAAGTTAATCGCGCCCTCGGAGTACTTCGCTTCTCTAAGAAGCAAGCATCTGCTGACGTTGAGAAATTACTTCGTTCAGCTATCGCAAACTGGGAAGCTAAGAATGATCGCAAGGCTGAAGACGGTGAGCTTTATATTAGCAAGGTCTTCGTTGACGAAGGCGTTACAATGAAACGTATGAGACCTGCACCACAGGGTCGTGGTTATAGAATCCGTAAGCGTTCTAACCATGTAACTCTTTTTGTAGATGCAAAAACTAATGATGAAAAATAATAAGTAGAATGGGACAGAAAGTTAATCCGATTAGTAACCGACTTGGTATTATCCGTGGTTGGGATTCAAATTGGTTCGGTGGTAAGAACTTCGGTGACAACCTCGTTGAGGATCAGAAAATCCGTAAGTATCTTAACGAGCGTCTTGCAAAGGCAAGTGTTTCTCGTATCGTTATCGAACGTACATTGAAGCTTGTTACCATTACTATTTGCACAGCCCGTCCAGGTTTTGTCATTGGTAAAGGTGGTCAGGATGTAGATAAGTTGAAGGAAGAGTTGAAGAAGCTTTACAAGAAAGATATTCAGATCAACATCTTCGAGGTTAAGAAGCCTGAACTTGATGCTACTATTGTAGGTAAGAATATCGCAAGCCAGATTGAGCACATGATTGCTTATCGTCGTGCTATCAAGATGGCTGTTGCCAACACAATGCGTGCTGGTGCCGAGGGTATCAAGGTGCAGATTACAGGTCGTCTGAATGGTGCAGAAATGGCACGTAAGGAAATGTATAAAGAGGGTCGTACTCCTCTTCACACATTCCGCGCAGACATCGATTATTGCCAGTGCGAGGCTCTTACTAAGGTAGGTTTGCTTGGCATCAAGGTATGGATTTGCCGTGGTGAGGTTTATGGTAAGGCTGACCTTACACCTAACTTCGCTCAGGACAACAAGGGCAACAACCGTAATAACGGTCGCTCTAACCGCGGCGGTAATCGTAAGAGAAACAATAACCGTTAAATTAGAAAGCTATCATGTTACAGCCAAAAAGAGTAAAATATAGAAGACCTCAAGATGGTCGCGGCAACAAAGGCAACGCCCACAGAGGTACACAATTGGCATTCGGTTCTTTCGGTATCAAGACTCTTGAGCCAAAGTGGATCGATAGCCGTCAGATTGAGGCTGCTCGTGTGGCAGTAAACCGCTACATGAACCGCCAAGGTCAAGTCTGGATTCGTATCTTCCCTGATAAGCCTATCACTCGTAAGCCTGCTGATGTGCGTATGGGTAAAGGTAAGGGTGATCCAGCTGGATGGGTTGCACCTGTTACACCAGGTCGTATCCTCTTTGAAGTAGAAGGTGTAAGTTTCGACATTGCTAAGGAGGCTCTTCGTCTCGCAGCTCAGAAACTTCCTGTAAAAACAAAATTTGTTGTTAGACGTGATTTCGATAAAAACGCTTAATTATGAAGATTAAAGAAGTAAAGGAACTCGAAACCAAGGAATTGGTAGAGAAATTGGAGAATGCTGTTGCAGCTTACAATCAGAAGAAGCTCAACCATAACATCACTCCTCTTGAGAATCCATCAGAGATTAAGGTTGCTCGTCGTGATATCGCACGTATGAAAACAGAACTTCGTCAGAGAGAACTTAACAAATAATAATGGTCCAGATGGAAACAAGAAATTTAAGAAAAGTAAGACAGGGTGTTGTCATCAGCAACAAAATGGATAAAACCATTGTTATTGCAGCTAAGTTCAAGGAGATGCACCCAATTTATGGTAAGTTTGTCCAGAAGACAAAGAAGTACCATGCACATGACGAGAAGAATGAGGCTAACGTAGGTGATACTGTTATGATCATGGAGACTCGTCCTCTGTCTAAGACAAAGAGATGGAGATTAGTACAAATCGTAGAAAAAGCTAAGTAATTATGATACAAGCAGAATCAAGACTTAATGTATGTGACAACAGCGGTGCTCGTGAGGCTCTTTGCATTCGTGTCCTCGGTGGTACAGGCCGTCGTTACGCAAGTGTTGGTGACGTGATTGTAGTTTCAGTCAAGAACGTCATTCCATCAAGTGATTTGAAGAAGGGTGCAGTATCAAAGGCTTTGATTGTTCGCACAAAGAAGGAGATTCGTCGTGCAGATGGTTCTTACATCCGTTTCGACGATAATGCTTGTGTACTGCTCAACAATGCTGGTGAGCTTCGTGGTAGCCGTATCTTTGGCCCTGTTGCTCGTGAGCTTCGTGCAGTAAATATGAAAGTCGTTTCTTTGGCACCTGAGGTTCTTTAATATTTTAAAATTAATAGTAATGAGTAAGTTACATATAAAGAAAGACGATAAGGTTATCGTTATTGCCGGTGCCGACAAGGGCAAGACTGGTAAGGTGCTCAAGGTCCTCGTTGATGACAATCGTGCCATCGTAGAGGGTGTACATATGGTTTCAAAGAGCACTAAGCCATCTGCTAAGAATCCTCAGGGAGGCATCATTAAGCAAGAGGCTCCTATTCATATCTCTAATTTGAGCTTGATTGATCCAAAGAGTGGCAAGGCTACTCGTGTGGCTATCAAGCACGAGGGTAAAAACGTTGTTCGCATCGCTAAAAAGTCAGGGGAGGAAATCAAGTAATGGATACAGCACAGTTAAAGAAAGTTTATAAGGAGACTATCGCTCCTTCTTTGCAGAAGCAGTTCAACTATGCCTCTGCTATGCAGATTCCAGCTCTCAAGAAGATTGTTATCAACCAGGGACTTGGTGATGCTACACAGGACAAGAAGATTGTTGATGTAGCAATCAATGAGATTACTGCTATCACAGGTCAGAAGGCAGTTGCCACATATTCAAAGAAGGATATCGCCAACTTCAAACTTCGTAAGAAGATGCCTATTGGTGTAATGGTTACATTGCGTCGTGAGCGCATGTACGAGTTCCTTGAGAAGCTCGTTCGCGTTTCTCTGCCTCGTATCCGTGACTTCAAGGGTATTGAAAGTAAGTTTGATGGCCGTGGTAACTACACTTTGGGTATCACAGAGCAGATTATTTTCCCAGAGATTAACATTGATGAGATCGATCGTATCCAGGGTATGAACATCACTTTCGTTACATCAGCTAAGACTGACGAGGAAGGTTTTGCTCTCCTTAAGGCATTCGGTCTTCCATTCAAGAACGCAAACAAAGATTAAGAGATATGGCAAAAGAATCAATGAAAGCTCGCGAGGTTAAGCGTGCAAAGCTTGTAGCTCGTTACGCTGAAAAGCGCGCAGCACTGAAAAAGATTATTGCAACTTCTAATGATCCAGCCGAAGCATACGAGGCAGCTCGTAAGCTTCAGGCTATCCCTAAGAATGCAAACCCAATCCGTCTTCACAATCGTTGCAAGATTACTGGTCGTCCAAAGGGTTATATCCGTCAGTTTGGACTCTCTCGTATTCAGTTCCGTGAGATGGCTTCTGCTGGTTTGATTCCTGGTGTTAAGAAGGCAAGTTGGTAATCAATTATCAGACCCAAGAAAATTATTTTTTTAATATTGTCGGGGTAGTCCCGATTAATTAAATTTTTATATTTTATGACAGATCCAATAGCAGATTATCTGACAAGACTCAGAAACGCAATCATGGCTCATCACCGTGTTGTTGAAGTTCCTGCGTCTAACTTGAAGAAAGAGATTACAAAGATCCTCTTCGAGAAAGGTTACATCCTCAATTACAAGTTCATCGAGGATGGTCCACAGGGTACTATCAAAGTTGCTTTGAAGTACAATCCTACAACTAAGCAAAACGCTATCAAGTCTTTGAAGCGTGTGTCTACACCAGGTCTTCGTAAGTACACTGGTTACAAAGACATGCCGAGAGTAATTAACGGATTAGGTATTGCAATTTTATCTACATCCAAAGGTGTAATGACAGACAAAGAAGCTGCTGACCTTAAGATCGGTGGTGAGGTTCTTTGCTATATTTATTAATTTGGAGGATTGAATATGTCAAGAATAGGTAAATTGCCAATTAGTATTCCTGCTGGTGTTACTGTTAACTTTGATGCTAATTCAAATGTTGTTACAGTAAAGGGTCCTAAGGGTGAACTTTCACAGAAGATAGATCCTTCTATCAAGTTCAACAACCAGGACGGTCAGATAGTTTTCGAAATTGATGAGAACAGCCCAGTTAATCCTAAGCAGAAGCAAGCTTTCCATGGTCTGTATCGTTCACTTGTTCACAACATGGTTGTTGGTGTGAGTGAAGGTTATTCAAAGACTTTGGAGTTGGTTGGTGTTGGTTATCGTGTTTCTAACCAGGGCAACCTTATTGAGTTCGCTCTTGGTTATACCCACCCTATCTTCATCCAGCTTCCTAAGGAGGTTAAGGTTGAGACTAAGTCTGAAAGAAATCAGAACCCTATCATAATTTTGGAGTCTTGTGACAAGCAATTGTTGGGACTTATTTGTGCAAAAATTCGTTCTTTCCGTAAGCCTGAGCCTTACAAGGGTAAGGGTATCCTATTCAAGGGTGAAGTTATTCGCAGAAAGTCTGGTAAGAGCGCTGCTGCTAAGTAATTTTAATTTTTTACGATTATGACAACAAAGAAAGTTGAAAGACGAATTAAGATAAAGTTCCGTATTCGCAAGAACGTCAATGGAACTGCTGAGCGTCCACGTCTTAGTGTTTTCCGCTCTAACAAGCAGATTTATGCTCAGGTTATTAATGATTTGACTGGTACTACACTTGCATCTGCTTCTTCTCTCGGCATGGAAAAGATGCCAAAGCAGGAGCAGGCACAGAAAGTAGGTGAACTCGTAGCTGAGAAGGCAAAGGCTGCTGGTGTTGAGTCAGTAGTTTTTGATCGTAATGGTTATCTTTACCACGGTCGTGTAAAGGAGTTGGCTGATGGTGCTCGTAAGGGTGGTCTTAAATTTTAAACGATTATGGCAATGAATAAAGTAAAAGTTAATAGTGAAGTAGAACTGAAAGATCGCTTGGTTGCTATCAACCGTGTAACTAAGGTTACAAAGGGTGGTCGTACTTTCACATTCGCTGCTATCGTCGTTGTAGGTGACGGTAATGGCGTTATCGGTTATGGTCTTGGTAAGGCTGGTGAAGTTACAGCAGCAATTGCCAAGGGTACAGAGGCCGCTAAGAAGAACCTGGTTAAGGTTCCTGTATTGAAGGGTACTGTACCTCATGAGGTTGAAGTAGCTTATGGTGGTGCTAAGGTACTCTTGAAGCCTGCTGCTGCCGGTACTGGTTTGAAGGCTGGTGGTGCTATGCGTGCCGTTCTCGAGAGCGTAGGTGTTAAGGATGTCATTGCAAAGTCTAAGGGCTCTTCTAATGCTCATAACCTTGTAAAGGCTACTATCGCTGCTCTTGCTCAGATGCGTGATGCTTACACTGTAGCAGGTGAGCGTGGTATCAGTATGGATAAAGTATTTAACGGTTAATTAGGATAAATCAGATATGGCAACAATTAAAATCAAGCAGATTAAGAGTAAAATCGGTGCTCCAGTTGACCAGAAGCGTACACTTGCTTGCTTAGGTCTTCACAAGATTTCTCAGGTTGTTGAGGTTGAAGATACTCCTAGCAACCGTGGTATGATCCGTAAGGTTCATCACCTCGTTAGTGTAGTTGATTAATTAATCTTTTAAAGAATAAGAACGATTATGAAATTAAATAATTTGAAACCTGCTGCAGGTTCTACCCATTCACGTCGTCGTATTGGTCGTGGTCCCGGTTCAGGACTCGGTGGTACTTCTACTCGTGGTCATAAGGGTGCCAAAGCTCGTTCTGGTTATAAGAGAAAGATTGGTTTCGAAGGTGGTCAGATGCCTTTACAGCGTCGTGTTCCAAAGGCTGGTTTTAAGAACATCAACCATAAGGAGTATTTTGCTGTTAACCTTTCTACTCTTCAGGCTCTTGCTGAGGCAAAGAACCTTACCAAGATTGGTATCGCAGAGTTGAAGGCTACAGGTCTCACCAGTGGCAAGGAGCTCGTTAAGGTGCTCGGCAATGGTGAATTGAAAGCTAAATTGGAAGTTGAAGCTAATGCATTCTCTAAGACTGCTGAAGAGGCAATCAAGGCAGTAGGTGGTAATGCAACTATAATCTAAGTAGATGAAAAAGTTTATTGAGACACTAAAGAACTGTTGGAAGATTGAGGACCTCCGTCAGAGACTCCTCATTACTCTTCTGTTTACGGCTATTTACCGTTTTGGCTCGTTTGTTGTGCTTCCTGGTATCAACCCGAGCATGTTGGACAAACTTCAGTCGCAGACCTCAGGCGGACTTATGTCGCTTCTGGACATGTTCTCTGGTGGTGCATTTTCCAATGCTTCTATTTTCGCATTAGGTATAATGCCATATATCTCAGCATCTATTGTTATGCAGCTTCTTGCTGTTGCTGTACCTTATTTCCAGAAGATGCAGCGTGAAGGTGAGAGTGGCCGTAAGAAAATACAGTGGTATACTAGAGCCTTGACAGTGGCCATTTTGGTCTTCCAGGCTCCAAGTTACCTTCTGAACCTGAAAATGCAAGCAGCTAATGCGCTTGCAACAGGTATCAGTTGGACTGTATTTATGATTCCTGCCACTATCATCTTGGCAGCAGGAAGTATGTTTATCCTTTGGTTAGGTGAGCGTATTACTGATAAGGGTGTTGGTAATGGTATCTCATTGATCATTATGATTGGTATCATCGCAAGATTGCCACAGGCTTTTGTACAGGAGGTTTCCTCTCGTCTGACAGCCATCTCTGGTGGTGGTATCATTATGTTTATCGTGGAGATTCTGATACTTTATGCTGTTGTTTGTGCTTCTATCCTTTTGGTACAGGGCACTCGCAAGGTTCCTGTTCAGTATGCCAAGCGTTTGGTAGGCAATAAGCAATATGGTGGTGCACGCCAGTACATCCCATTGAAGTTGTTTGCAGCCAACGTAATGCCTATCATCTTTGCTCAGGCTTTGATGTTCATTCCTTTGGCCGTTGTTCGCTATCAGTCTGAAAATGCCAGCAGTGTAGTACAGCAGTTGATGGATAATCGCAGTTTGTTGTATAATGTCATTTATGTATTTTTGGTTATTGCCTTTACATATTTCTATACAGCGATTACATTGAATCCTACTCAGATGGCAGAGGATATGAAACGTAACAATGGTTTCATTCCAGGTGTAAAGCCTGGAAAGGATACAGCTGAGTACATTGATACCGTCATGTCTCGTATTACTTTCCCAGGTTCTTTGTTTATAGCATTCATTGCTATTATGCCTGCTCTAGCAGGACTTCTCGATGTGCAGCAAGCCTTCTCTCAATTCTTTGGAGGTACATCTCTTCTGATTTTGGTAGGTGTTGTTATCGATACACTTCAGCAGATCGAAAGTCATTTGCTCATGCGCCACTATGATGGTTTGCTCAATTCGGGTCATACTCGTCAGGGCGGTGTAGCAGCATATTAATCTTTATCTTTTAGAATGCAGATATTTCTAAAGACAGAAGATGAAATCAACCTGATGCGCAAGGCCAACCAACTTGTTGGTTTGACTTTAGCAGAATTAGGTAAACATATAAAACCAGGTGTAACGACTCTCCAATTGGATAGGATTGCGGAGGAATTTATCCGAGATCATGGTGCGGTTCCTACGTTTAAGAATTTTCCTAATCCATTTGGAGAGCCTTTTCCCGCTAATATATGTACATCTGTTAATGATGTAGTTGTACACGGAATTCCGAGTGAAGACGACGTACTAAGAGATGGAGATATCATCTCTATAGATTGTGGTACTTTGCTTGATGGATTCAACGGAGACAGTTGTTATACCTTTTGTGTTGGCGAAGTCCATCCAGAAGTGAAGCAACTTCTTTCAGTAACAAAACAGTCTTTATATTTAGGTATAGAGAATGCTGTAGCAGGAAATCATGTTGGAGATATAGGTTTTTCCATACAGAGCTATTGTGAGTCTCACGGTTTAGGTGTTGTACGCGAATTGGTGGGACACGGTATTGGTAAAGCGATGCATGAAGATCCTCCCGTACCTAATTTTGGCAGACGCGGTAATGGAGTGATGCTTAAAGATGGTATGTGCATTGCTATTGAACCTATGATTACGATGGGAAATAGGAAGATTGGACTTCTTCCAGACAAATGGGGAATTGCTACTGTTGACCATCAACCGGCAGCTCATTTTGAGCATACGATAGTTGTAAGAAAAGGTAAGGCTGAAATTTTATCTTCATTTCAAGAAGTAGAACATTTAGAAGGACAAAATTTTTAATTATGGCAAAACAGGCTGCTATAGAGCAAGATGGAACAATTGTTGAGGCGTTATCCAATGCTATGTTCCGCGTTGAGTTGGAGAATGGTGTAGATATTACTGCCCATATTTCTGGTAAAATGAGAATGCATTACATAAAGATCTTACCTGGCGACAAGGTAAAAGTGGAAATGAGTCCATACGACTTGACTAAAGGTAGAATAGTATTTAGATACAAATAATAATCATAAGTTATGAAGACAAGAGCATCTTTGAAGAAGCGTTCAGCTGACTGTAAGATTGTACGTCGTAAGGGTCGTCTGTTCGTTATTAACAAAAAAAACCCTAAGATGAAGTTACGTCAGGGTTAATGTTAAAGTTTTGTAAAAGTATGGTTGTTTCAAAAAAATGTCGTACTTTTGCACCGCTTTTAACGAAAGGTATTAATTTTTAATTATTTAATTAACAAATGGCAATAAGAATTGTTGGAGTAGATTTGCCCCAGAATAAGCGTGGCGAAATCGCATTGACCTATATCTATGGTATCGGTCGAAGTAGTTCAGCAAAGATATTGGATAAGGCAGGTGTGAGCCGTGACTTGAAAGTCAGCGAGTGGTCTGACGATCAGGCAGCCAAGATCCGTGAAATTATCGGCGCTGAGTTCAAGGTAGAAGGTGATCTCCGTTCTGAGATCCAGATGAACATTAAGCGACTGATGGATATTGGTTGCTATCGTGGAGTTAGACATCGTAATGGTCTTCCTGTCCGTGGTCAGAGCACAAAGAACAATGCTCGTACTCGCAAGGGTAAGAAGAAGACTGTTGCTAATAAGAAGAAGGCTACTAAGTAATTCTGAAGGAGGAAATTAATTATGGCAAAGACAAAAGCAACATCTAAGAAGAGAAATGTTCGTGTTGACGCAATTGGTCAGTTGCACGTACATAGCTCATTCAATAACATTATTGTATCTCTTGCTAACAATGAGGGTCAGGTAATTTCTTGGTCTTCTGCTGGTAAGATGGGTTTCCGTGGTTCTAAGAAGAACACTCCTTATGCTGCTCAGATGGCTGCAGAGGATTGTGCTAAGGTAGCTTTCGATTTGGGTCTCCGTAAGGTAAAGGCTTATGTCAAGGGTCCAGGTAACGGTCGTGAGTCTGCTATCCGTGCCGTTCATGGTGCAGGTATCGAGGTTACTGAGATTGTAGATGTAACTCCATTACCACATAACGGTTGTCGTCCTCCAAAGCGTCGCCGCGTATAATTCCCGCTATTAGTATTAGCATTTATAAGATACAAACTTTTTATAGCATTTTTTATATTATGGCTAGATATATAGGTCCGAAATCTAAAATTGCGCGTCGTTTTGGTGAACCAATCTTCGGCGCCGACAAAGTTTTGTCCAAGAGAAACTTCCCTCCTGGACAGCATGGCAACAACCGTCGCAGAAAGATGTCTGAGTATGGTGTCATGTTGGCAGAGAAGCAGAAAGCTAAGTACACTTATGGTGTATTAGAGCGTCAGTTCCGTAATATGTTTGATAAGGCAGCTAAAGCTGATGGTATTACTGGTGAGGTTCTTCTTCAGAATCTTGAGTGCCGTCTTGACAACGTAGTATTCCGTTTGGGTATCGCTCCAACACGTGCAGCTGCACGCCAGTTGGTTGGTCACAAGCACATCATTGTTGATGGTAAGGTAGTAAACATTCCTTCATTCGCTGTTAAGCCAGGAATGGTTGTAGGTGTTCGTGAGAAGTCTAAGTCTCTCGAGGTCATCGAGGCCGCTCTTGCTGGTTTCAATCATAGCAAGTATCCATGGATCGAATGGGATGACAATGCAAAGTGTGGTAAGTTCTTGCACAAGCCAGAGCGTGCCGATATCCCTGAGAACATTAAGGAGCAGTTAATCGTTGAGTTGTACTCTAAATAAATCATTATATTAATGGCGATATTAGCATTTCAAAAACCTGAAAAAGTTGTAATGCTGGAGGCTGATGATAAGTTCGGAAAGTTTGAATTCCGTCCTTTGGAGCCTGGCTTTGGTGTTACCATTGGTAACGCTTTGCGCCGCATTCTCCTTTCATCTCTGGAGGGTTATGCCATCAATACCATCCGCATAGCTGGTGTTGAGCATGAGTTTTCTTCAGTACCTGGTGTTAAGGAAGATGTTACCAACATTATCTTGAATCTCAAACAAGTTCGATTCAAGCAAGTAGTAGAAGAATTCGAGAATGAGAAAGTTAGTATCACCGTAGAGAATTCCACAGAATTCAAAGCAGGTGATATCGGTAAGTATCTGACTGGATTTGAAGTGTTAAACCCTGATTTGGTGATTTGTCATTTAGATGCAAAAGCTTCGATGCAGATAGATTTGACAATTAACAAGGGACGTGGTTACGTTCCTGCTGATGAGAATCGAGAATTCTGCACTGACGTAAACGTTCTCCCAATCGATTCCATCTACACCCCAATCCGTAACGTAAAGTATGCAGTAGAGCCGTATCGTGTTGAACAAAAGACCGACTATGACAAGCTGGTACTTGAGGTTACTACCGATGGTTCCATTAGTCCAAAGGATGCCCTTAAGGAGGCTGCGAAGATTCTGATTTATCATTTCATGCTCTTCTCTGATGAGAAGATTACTCTTGAAAGTCCCGATCAGGAAGGCAATCAGGAGTTTGATGAGGAAGTTCTTCACATGCGCCAGTTGCTTAAGACTCGCCTCGTAGACATGAACCTCAGTGTTCGTGCTCTCAACTGCTTGAAGGCAGCTGATGTCGAGACACTTGGCGACTTGGTTCAGTACAACAAGACTGACCTCTTGAAGTTCCGCAACTTTGGTAAGAAATCGCTTTCTGAGCTTGATGATTTGCTCGAGAGTCTGAATCTGTCTTTTGGAACTGACATTTCAAAGTATAAATTAGACAAGGATGCTTAATTAAATCCTGTCCAAAAAAGTAAAGATTAAAATGAGACATAATAAAAAATTCAACCATTTAGGTCGTACTGCTTCTCATCGTAATGCGATGTTGGCTAATATGGCTGCATCTCTTATCTTGAGTGAGCACAAAAGAATCACTACGACCCTTGCAAAGGCTAAGGCTCTTAAGAAGTACGTCGAGCCACTGATCACTCGTTCAAAGAACGATACCACCACTTCACGTCGTGTTGTATTCCGTTATCTTCAGAACAAGTATGCTGTTAAGACTCTCTTCGGTGAGGTAGCAGAGAAGGTAGCTAATCGTCCAGGTGGTTACACTCGCGTAATCAAGTTGGGTACTCGTCAGGGTGATGCAGCTGAGATTGCTTTCATCGAGCTCGTAGACTTCGATGATAACATGGCTAAGACTCCTAAGGCTGCTGCAAAGAAGACTCGTCGTGCAGGCCGCAAGGCTAAGGCAGAAGAGGCTCCACAGGCAGAGGCTGCTGTTGAGGCAACTCCAGCAGAGGAAGCTCCTAAGGCTGAATAATTCAACTCTCAATATCAAGAAGCGCTTTCATCTAATGGAAGCGCTTCTTTTGTTTTAGGGATTTCCCTATCTTTTTTAGGGAAACTTTGTTTGCAGTTTCCTCGAAAAGACTTACCTTTGCATAGTATCTTAAAAGAATAGGTTATGAAAAAGTTTCTAATATTCGCGCTTTGCACATTGTTCTTGATGAGCAGTTGTGACACTTACACTGGTAGTGGCGCCTATATGGGCGGATCTATCGGCTCTATTTTAGGTTCTGCTATAGGTGGTCTGAGTGGAGGCCCTCGTGGCTCTGATATGGGTACTATTATAGGAATGGCAGGAGGAGCAGCTGTTGGTGCTGTTATCGGCAGTCAGGCCGATCAGAGACAGCAGCAACAAGTGGAACAGTATCATCGTGACAAGGCCCGTAGAGCTGAGAGAAGGGTTGCTCGGTCCCAGCAGCAAAACTCTATTGGTCAGTCTGGCTATGATCAGTCAGGTTATGGTCAGCGAGGTTACGATCAGCCTGTTTATGGTACGTCGAATAGTGAGGATAATTCCGATGTCTTCGATTCTACCAATAGTGGTGATGACCGTCTTTACGATTTTAATGGTAAAGATTATGTAGGCGATTACAGCGCACAGCAACCCACTACTGTGATGCCAAGTTCGAAGATGGAAGCATTGGGGAGTAACTGGTCGTATTCTCCTACATTAGAGATAGTGAATGCCCGTTTTGTAGATTCCAATGAAGATAATACTTTGAATAGGAACGAGACTTGCAAGGTGATATTCGAGATAATGAATCGTGGCAACAGTCCCGTTTATGATGTTGTTCCTACTGTAGTGGAAACCACAGGCAACAAGCATATCTATATTTCTCCGAGCATTCATGTGGAGAAAATCACACCAGGACGAGGCATCCGTTATACAGCGATGGTGAAGGCGGATAACCGACTGAAGAATGGTATGGCTCATTTCTGTGTCTCTGTGATACACGAAGGCAAGTCTATTTCAAAAGTCAATGAGTTCAATATTCCGACTCGCAGATAGGGCATAGGCGTATTTGTAGAAGATTGATAAAAGGTGACCTTTAAGAAGAAGGCTCACCGTTTAAAACTGTAAACCCCGGAAGTTTTTACATTTACTTTCGGGGGTTACTCTTTTTTTGCCTTGTCCTATTTCAGTAGGCTATTTGTTTCTATGAACCTTGTGCTCATGCTCAGCATTAGTTGCCTTGCCGCTTTTTGATTCTGTGTCATTCCAGCTCTCTTTCCTGTTGAGCATTTTCTCCTCATCTTTCTTTGCAGAGGTTTCTTTCGCCTTTGTTGAATGTACCACTTTATTCAGATTTTTACCTTGGTGAGCTTTGCCCTTGGCAGATTTCGAGTTCCAGTGAGGTTCTAAGGTGTAGTCAGATTCTGCCACTTCAAAGTCGATCTGAGGAAGTTTCTCCTCCTCAGGACGGAAAGGAACAGGCTTTTCCACGATTTCTACTTTTACCGACGCCACACCTTGAGCAATCATGCCTATCTCTTTGGCGGCAGCCCATGAAAGGTCAATAATTCTGCCTTTTCCGAAAGGCCCCCTGTCGATGACCTTCACTATCACACTTTTATTGTTCCTCAAGTTGGTCACTTTCAGATGTGTTCCAAAAGGGTAGTACCGATGAGCGCACGTCAGACTGTCGTGATGTAGTCTTTGACCGCTTGCAGTTCTTGCTCCTGTAGCTCTTGTTGAGTAGTAGGAGGCTTTACCGTGCTGTTTCTTCTGAGCCCAACATGCCGTGAGGCAGAGGAAGGCGAGCAAGGTAATGACAAATATTTTAAAAGTTATTCTGTTCATTTTAAGGGTGTTAGAATACATTATTGCTGCAAAAATAATAAAATATGTTGAAAGTTGCAAGTAAATATCAGAAAAACAGTATCTTTGCATGAGTAAAATAAAAGGAAATGGAGAATAATGTACCCCAAGAGTGGAATAAATTTTATTTGAAAGATGTGTCGTTCGTCAACTTGATGATGCGACGTATCTATAATGTGTTGATCGTTGCCAATCCATATGATGCCTTCATGCTCGAGGATGATGGACGTATCGAAGAGAAGATCTATAATGAATATATGGAGCTTGGACTTCGATATCCACCTACCTTTACACAGGTCTCTACTACCGAGGAAGCCTCAGAAGTGCTTCGCTCCACTGTTATTGATCTGGTTATCTGTATGCCGGGTAATGCCGACAATGATGCCTTCGATGTGGCACGAGATATCAAGAGCAGGTTCCCCAATATCCATTGCGTGGTGCTTACTCCCTTCTCTCATGGCATCACCAAGCGTATGGAGAACGAAGACCTGAGCATCTTCGACTATGTGTTCTGCTGGTTAGGCAATACCAATCTCATTCTTTCCATCATCAAGTTGATAGAGGACAAGATGAATTTGGAACACGATATTCAGGAAGCCGGAGTTCAGATGATACTCCTTGTCGAAGACTCCATCCGCTTCTACAGTTCCATTCTTCCCAATCTCTACAATTACATATTGGAACAGAGCAAGAACTTCTCCAAGGAGGCATTGAACCGTCATGCTGCCACCATGCGTATGCGTGGTCGACCCAAGGTGGTTCTGGCTCGTACTTACGAAGAAGCTCAGAAACTCTATGACAAGTATTCCAACAATACTCTTGGTGTCATCAGCGATGCCCGTTTCCCTTTGAAGAGTGCCGCCAAGGCCTTTGGCAATAAGGTAGAAACAGAGGCTAAGCCCAAGCATCGTACTGATACTTTCGGACGTGAGAAGTGTCCTGATGCCGGTTTGCAGCTTTTCCGCTATATCCGCAAGAACGATCCTTTCGTGCCTCTTATCCTTGAGAGTTCCGAGAGCGACAACCGGGCCAAGGCCGAAGCCGAAGGCTTTCGTTTTGTAGACAAAAACTCCAAGAAGATGAGTGTAGACCTTCGCCGCCTGATGGAGGAACACATGGGCTTTGGCGATTTTATTTTCCGTGATCCCAAGACCCACGAGGAGATTATGCGTATCCGCAGTCTGAAGGAGTTACAGGACAATATCTTCAAGATTCCCAACGACTCGATGCTCTATCACATCAGTCGCAATCACATGAGCCGTTGGCTCTGTGCCCGTGCCATCTTCCCCGTGTCGGCTTTCCTGCGCCATGTCACCTGGCAGAAATTGCAGGATGTGGATGCTCACCGACAGATCATCTTCGATGCCATCGTGCAGTATCGTCACATGAAGAATATCGGTGTAGTAGCTGTCTTCGACCGTATGAAGTTCGACCAGTATGCCCACTTCGCCCGTATAGGTGAGGGCTCCTTGGGAGGCAAGGGCAGAGGTCTGGCATTTCTCGACAATGTCATCAAGCGCCATCCTGAGTTCAATCAGTACGACAATGCCACGGTTCAGATTCCTAAGACAGTTGTCCTTTGTACCGATATCTTCGATGCGTTCATGGAGAGCAACAATCTCTATCCCATAGCTTTGAGCGATGCAAGCGATGACGAAATCTTGAGACATTTCCTCAGAGCACAGTTGCCCGACACACTGGTAGCCGACTTCTTCACCTTTTTCGAGGCGACGAAGAGTCCTATAGCCATCCGTTCCAGCTCGCTTCTCGAAGATGCCCACTATCAGCCTTTTGCAGGAATCTATTCCACCTATATGATACCTTATCTTGAGGACAAGTATCAGATGCTTCAGATGTTGGCGTGTGCCATCAAGGGTGTGTATGCCTCGGTGTTCTATCGCGATTCCAAGGCTTATATGACCGCAACGAGCAATGTCATCGACCAAGAGAAGATGGCAGTCATCCTGCAGCAAGTGGTGGGTAATGACTATGGCACCCGTTTTTATCCCACGATGAGTGGCGTGCTCCGTTCGCTCAACTATTATCCGATAGGTGACGAAACGGCAGAAGAAGGTATTGCCAGTCTGGCTCTCGGACTGGGCAAATACATTGTGGATGGTGGGCAAACCCTTCGGGTATGTCCTTATCATCCCAACCAGGTGTTGCAGACTTCTGAGGTCGACAAGGCACTCAGGGAGACCCAAACCCAGTTTTATGCCCTCGATATGCAACATGTGGGTGAAGACTTCAAGGTGGATGATGGGTTTAATATTCAGAAACTGAGAATCAAGGATGCTGTCGAGGACCAGTCGCTCAACTTTATAGCCTCCACCTTCGACCCCTACGACCAAGTCATCAACGACGGAGTCTATGAGGAAGGTCGCAAGCTGATTACCTTTGCCAGTGTGCTGCAACATGGTGTCGTTCCCCTTCCCGAAATACTCCAGATGTCCATGAAGTATGGCTCCGGAGCCATGCGCCGTCCTGTAGAGATAGAGTTTGCCTGCAATATCCATGCCGACAGAACCTGCGATTTCTATCTTCTCCAGATACGTCCCATTGTGGATGCCAAGGAAATGCTCGATGAGGATGTGGCGGCCATTCCCGACAGCGAGTGCCTGTTGCGTTCGCACAATTCACTTGGTCATGGCATCAGCGAGGATGTCGTGGATGTAGTGTATGTGAAGTACGACGACCATTTCTCGGCGATGAACAATTATTATGTGGCGGACGATATAGAGCGCATCAACCGCAAGTTCCTTTCCGAAGGCAAGAACTATGTGCTGATAGGTCCCGGTCGATGGGGATCCAGCGACCATTATCTCGGTGTTCCCGTCAAGTGGCCGCATATCAGTGCAGCCCGGGTTATCGTGGAGGTGGCGCTGAAGAACTATAACATCGATCCCAGCCAGGGAACCCATTTCTTCCAGAACCTCACCTCTTTCGGGGTGGGTTACTTTACGGTAGATACCAATACCGGGGAGGGTGGCTTCGTCGACAAGGCTGTGCTCGATGCGATGCCGGCGGTCGAGGAAACACAATATGTTCGCCATGTGCGCTTTGAGCATCCGCTGCGCATATTGATGGATGGTAAGAAACAGGAGGGAGCCGTGCTCATTCCTACAAAATAGATGATATAGACAGAAATGGATTTAAAGACAAGTTATCAACAGCATGTGGATAAGTATGCTTCCGAGGTGACAGCCTTGAGGCGCAAGAACAATGGCTTTATCACGGTCGAGTTGCTCTCGTTCGGAGCCATCCTTGCTTTCGTGATATGCTATATTGCCATGGACGAGGGTAGTAGTCGTTGGCTGTTGGGAGCCGTGTTGGCTCTCATTGCCTATTTCAATATCCGTCGTTTGGACGATAAGAACAAGGAGAAGATAGTCCATCTCTCTGCGCTCCTTGCTGTATATCAGAACGAGATCAGAGCTTTGGAGGGCGATTTCTCGTCTTTCGAAATGGGCAATCAATACCAGAATCCACAGCATGCTTATTCCTTCGATCTCGATGTCTTTGGCAGGGATTCACTCTTCCATCGCATTTGCCGCACGATAACCACGGGTGGCTCTGATGCCTTGGCAAGAAATCTTTCTCTTCAGACTCCTTTGAAGGCAGAGGAGATAGCCCGGCGTGTAGCCTTGCAAAAGGAACTTGCAGGCGACGAGCAGCAGGGTGAGCTATGGCGAATGGAGTTCCTGGCTTTGGGAGAGAGGAATAAAAAGCAGGTGCTTGATGCGCCAGACCCCGACAACTCTCACCGTCTTCATGTCGATATGGCGGCAGAACCAGTCAGAAGGGTTGTGGGTTATCGCAAGATAGATTCCTCTGCAGTGGCTGAAGCCATCCGCAAGGTTTCGGCAATGGCAGTGCCTGCGTGGTATGGTTCGAAGGCTTCGCTCCTTCTCGGTTGGGCATTCATCATCGGTGTATGTTCCTCGGTGTTGCTTTCTGTCTTTGGCGTGGTTTCCGTGAACGTCCCCCTTTGGTGGGTGATGATTCAGTACATGGTGGTGTTCTTTGTCTGCAAGCAGACCTTGGACAAGATTGACAGCCATGGCGGTAAGCTCCGCGACCAACTGGTGGCTTACTCGCAGATACTCCAACTTGTAGCCCGTCGCCATTTCCGTAGCGAGCTGGGGCAGCAAATGCAGTCTACGCTTTCGGAGGCGCTTCCATCCTTTGTTCAACTCGAGAAAATCCTCAAGGGATACGACCGTCGTGGCAACTTTCTCGGTCTCTTCTTCACCGATGCCTTCATGCTGAGCGACTTCTTCTTGGTTCGCAGTTTCCTGAAATGGAAGAATACCTATGTGGTGAAGATGGAGGAGTGGATGGACATCGTGAGCGAACTGGATGCAGCCGTTTCGATGGCAGATTTCAGATACAACCATCCTGAGGCTACGGATGCAGAAATCGTTGACGGCTCTCCTGTGCTCTTCGAGGCGAAGAATCTGTATCATCCCTTCTTAGGAGCAAAGGCAGTGAAGAACGATTTCACTATCCAAGACGACAACTATTATATCATAACAGGAGCCAATATGGCAGGCAAGAGCACCTTCCTCCGTTCGCTTGGAGTCAACTACATTCTTGCCATGTCGGGTCTGCCCGTCTTTGCCGGTTCTCTCAAGGTGTCGCGTTTCCAACTCTTCTCCAGCATGCGCACCACCGACGATCTTACTCATGGCATTTCCTATTTCAATGCCGAACTCTTGCGTCTTGAGCAACTCATGCAGTTCTGCAAGCGCGGCGAGCTTCGCACACTCATCATCCTCGATGAGATACTGAAAGGCACCAATTCCTTGGACAAACTCAACGGCTCCCGACTCTTTCTTGAGTCCATCTCCCGCATGCCTGTTACGGGAGTTATAGCCACCCACGATCTGGAGTTGTCCCGAATGGCTGAAAGCAGTCCCGGGCGTTTCCACAACTATTGCTTTGAGATAGACCTCGGTACCGATGTCACCTATACCTATAAGATACAGCCGGGAGTAGCACGCAATCAGAACGCCACCTTCCTGCTGAATAAGATTTTGGAGAGAAACTAAACCTTTCTCTCCATAGCCCTTCGGCTCATTCCTTTCAAAGTTCGTGGCTAACATATCAGATATACTCCCGCTCTAAAAACTCATCAAAGCGTTTTTGAGATAGGATAAGCTCAAAACCCTTCACCCTTCATCATTCCTTTGGAATCCCCTGTGTTTATCGGGGCTTCAGGGATTGAAGGGTACTTTTCCACCCTTCATCACCCTTCATCACCCTTCATCCACCGTTCATTTCATTTTTTCCTGTTTGTTATGCACTCAACTTCCCTAATTTCCTTATTTGCAAATCTACTATTATGAATTTGTTTTGTCAATTGCGGATAAATCTATGTTCTAAACTTTCGAACATAAGTTCTAAACTTTGGAACACAAGTTCTAAACTTTCGAACATAAGTTCTAAACTTTAGAACATAGATTTTGTAGGCTTTAAAAAACATTTATATAATATAATTCAAGTTTCGCAAGTTCAGAAGTTAATGAAGTTAAAGGAGTTATCGCTCCCTACGGTCGCTGAGGAGTTAAGACAATAGTCTTTTTGGCGTAGTTATTAAGCTGCAAGACATACGTCTTAACTCCTTAACTTCCTTAACTCCTTTAACTTCCTGATATGCGAAAGTTCAGTAATATAAGAAAAATATTTTGAACTGTACGGTTGAAATTACCCTATACGCCCTGAAAGGTCAGAAGCTTTTAGCCAGGGCATCGCCCTGGGTAATTAGAATGCAAACCTGTCGCCCTGTAAGGGCAAAAGCTTTACATAACGCAGGGGATTTTCATATTTTTATGAGGTAATATTTTAAAGCTGTTGCCCTTACAGGGCGCCTTGTTTATTGCTATTATACCCAGGGCGATGCCCTGGGCTAAGAGCTTCTGGGCTTTCAGCCCGTGCCAGCCTGCAGGTCGAAAATATTTCTGTGTTTTAAGGATTTCTGTTGACCACTCTTTGCGTTTTTTCTAATGTGAGTTGACTCGGTTATTACTTATTTGTAATTTACGTTGACTGACTTCATTTTAGTCATATTCATAGTTGACTGCTTATGCAGTAGTAGCATCAGTCAGCCGGAATCTGAAAATGGAAAAAGGTTGAAGGGCGATGAAGGGCGATAATGGTGATGAAGGGCGATGAAGGGTGATGAAGGGTTGGTTTGTACCCTTCGCCCCCTGAAACCCCGATAAACACAGGGGATTCCGAAGGAATGATGAAGGGTGAAGGGTTTTTGCGTAATCCATTTTTATAAATACTGATGCAGTAAAAATGCCTACTTATTGCACAATAGTGCCCAGCGAAGAGCAGTATTGTGCCCTTTAAGGAGCACTTTTCTGGCAAAGGAAGTTATATGTTTTTAGTGCGCTGTTTCTTATCCTGAACAGAGGCTTTATGGGCTTTTATTTGTATAGTTGTGCTTTCAAATAAGAGCCCAGAGTCTTAGCTTATAATATCTCCATCGCGATGGCTGCACACGCTTCCGCATCTGCCAGAGCATGATGGTGTTTTGTTAAATCATAGCCGCAACGGGCAGCGATAATATCGAGGGTGTGACTGCCTTGGGGCCACACTTTGCGAGATGCAACGCAAGTGCAGTAGAACTCATAGTCGGGATAGTCCATCTGATAGACGCGGAAGACAGCCTTCAGGCAACTTTCATCAAAAGCCTTGTTGTGAGCTACGAGAGGGAGCCCGGCTATCTTGGGTTCTATCTGCTTCCATACGACAGGGAAGACTGGAGCTTCTTCAGTATCAGAGGCACACAGACCATGCACCTTACTGCACCAGTAGTTGTAATACTCCGGTTCGGGCTTGATGAGCGAGTAGAACTTGTCTACTATCTCTCCGCCACGTACTATGACAATACCTACAGAGCATACCGATGATCGCTCGTTGTTGGCTGTTTCAAAATCTATCGCTGCAAAATCTTTCATGTCGTAACTTGTTCGTTTGTATGGTGCTTTGTCATGCGATGCCGTTTCCCAACATCACAGCAAGCCGTGTATTGAAGTTTTCTGTGGAATAAAAACTATCTATACTCAACTTTCGCAAATGGGGAAGTTAAAGAATTTAAAGAAGTTAGAGAAGTTAAAGCCATATGCTTTACAGCTAAATATTCAACCAAAAAGGCTGTTGGCTATAACTTCTAACGACCGAAGGGAGTGATAACTTCTTTAACTTCTATAACTTCTGAACTTGCTAAAGTTCAATCTATATTATAGGTAACGTCTTGACCGTAAAGATATTGCTATGATCAGTCTGTTTTTGTAGGCTAAAATGATAATTTTTATAGTATAACGGTAAGACTTTTCCAGTATTAATCAAATGATTCACAAGGATTTAAGGCTGATGGCATAAGTATAGCATTTGGAGTCTGCCTGAAAATATGCTAATAATCGGGATTTTTGGGCTGATAGCATACGGAAGGTAATAACGCACAGAGTGGAGCAGGAGTGTTCCAGTATTTCCATTATGAAGAGAAATGATGGCTTTTGGAAGGTTGTTGCAAAGAAAACTCCTTTTGATAAAATATTTTTTGCGATTTGACGTTATATACTAATAATCGTTTTTTAGAAGAAAAATAAATAATAATGTCAATAGAACAACAGAAAACAAAAGACAGAAATTATCTTGTTCCTTTTGTATTGGTAACGTCGCTCTTTTTCTTGTGGGGCTTCGCTCGTGCCATTCTGGATGTGCTCAACAAGCATTTCCAGAATGCTTTGCATATCAGTATCACTCACTCCGCCCTGATTCAGGTAACCACCTATTTGGGTTATTTCTTGATGGCGATACCTGCGGGCATCTTTATCAATTGCTATGGCTATCGTCGTGGTGTGGTTTGTGGACTGATGCTTTTCGGCATCGGTTCCCTGCTGTTTATCCCCGGAGCTTCGGTAGGCAGTTTCTATGCCTTTCTGTTTTGCCTGTTCATCATCGGGTGCGGACTGGTGTTCTTGGAGACGGCAGCCAATCCCTATGTCACCGAGTTGGGCAGCAAGGAGACGGCGACAAGTCGCCTCAATCTGTCCCAGTCTTTTAATGGATTGGGCGGCATCTTCGCCACGTTCTGTATCGGTCAGTTCCTTTTCAATAATACCGAGGAAGGTGGCAATGTGGTGGTGCCTTATACCATCTTGGGTGTCTTGGTGCTTGCCATAGCCGTAGTATTCTCGCGTGTCAACCTGCCCGAAATCAGTCATGAGCAGACATCAGAGGATAAGGAGCGCGGTTCCAATATCCGCAAGCTCTTCACCCATCACAAGATGTTTGTCTTTGGCCTTTTTGCCTTGCTGAGTTATGAGGTGGCTGAGATTTCCATCAACAGCTATTTCATCAACTTCGTCACCGGCATGCACTGGATGTCCGACCGCACCGCCTCATTGGTGTTGACGGGGGCTTTGGCTTTCTTTATGGTAGGTCGCTTCTTGGGCAGTTGGGTGATGCGCCATGTGGCAGCTACCACGATGCTCCTTGTTTGTGCTGTGGGTTGCGTGGTGTGCAATGTCTTGGTCTTGTGCTGTTTAGACAAAGTGTCTTTGGTGGCATTGTTGTGCAACTATCTCTTCGAGGCTATCATGTTCCCCACCATCTTCTCGATAGCCCTTGTAGGATTGGGCAATCTTACCAAGAGCGCCTCCTCGCTTCTGATGATGACCCCTATAGGTGGCTGTGGCTTCCTTCTGATGGGGCTCATTGCCGACCGCACCCATGTGGTGATGCCTTTTGTGGTGCCCTTGGCAGGTTTTGTCGTTGTGTTGGCTTATGCCTTGCGTGAGTATTATATTAATAAGGCGAACGTACAAAAAGGAGAGAGCGCATAAATTGCTATCTGTATTTTGCAAAAATGAAAGCAGAGTAGGATTCGTGTAAAATATAAACTTTTTTAACTTGTTTGAGGGGTGAAAAGTTAGCTCAACATTTTGCTGTTTCATTTGAAAAAGGTAATTTTGCACTCGAAGTTTGAAGAGAGACCATCCTCTTGGAGATGGTTTCTTTCGAAAAAATGAATTGAATGTTTCATTAAAACTTATAAATTTAAAACTATTATGGCAGTAGATTACAAGAAAATCGGTCTTGTGAACACTAAGGAAATGTTCTCAAGAGCTATCAAGGGCGGTTGGGCCGTTCCTGCTTTCAACTTCAACAACTTGGAGCAGCTCCAGGCTATCATCCAGGCTTCTTCTAACTTGAAGTCACCTGTTATCCTTCAGGTTTCTAAGGGCGCTCGCAAGTATGCTAACCCTACATTGCTCCGCTACATGGCAGAGGGTGCTGTAGAGTATGCTAAGGAGTTGGGTTGCAACCATCCAGAGATCGTTCTTCACCTCGATCACGGTGATAGCTTCGAGACATGTAAGAGCTGTGTAGACTTCGGTTTCTCTTCTGTAATGATTGATGGTTCTGCACTTCCATACGAGGAGAACATTGCGTTGACAAAGAAGGTTGTTGACTACGCTCATCAGTTCGATGTAACTGTAGAGGGTGAGCTCGGTGTCCTCGCTGGTGTTGAGGACGACGTTGTAGCTGAGGAGTCTCACTATACAAAGCCTGAGGAGGTTGTTGACTTCGCTACACGTACTGGCGTTGATTCATTGGCTATCTCTATCGGTACTTCTCATGGTGCTTACAAGTTCAAGCCAGAGCAGTGCACACGTGATCCTAAGACTGGTCACCTCGTTCCTCCTCCATTGGCATTCGACGTATTGGAGGCAGTAGAGAAGCAGCTTCCTGGTTTCCCAATCGTTCTCCACGGTTCTTCTTCAGTTCCTCAGGAGTATGTTGACATCATCAACAAGTACGGTGGCAAGTTGCCAGACGCAGTAGGTATCCCAGAGGAGCAGTTGACAAAGGCTTCTAAGAGCGCTGTTTGCAAGATCAACATCGACTCTGACTCTCGTCTTGCCTTCACTGCTGGTGTTCGTGAGACATTTGCTTTGCACCCAGAGTACTTCGACCCACGTCAGTACTGCGGTAAGGCTCGTGAGTACATGGTTGATCTCTATAGCCACAAGATCAAGGATGTTCTTCATTCTGACAACAAGTTGGCTAACCTCGACTAATCATCGTAGGTCGCTAAGACATAAAAAGAGCGGAAGTCCGAAAGGATTTCCGCTCTTCTTTTTTTTGTCCCTAAATGACTTGAAAAATGAGCATAGGTTCGTTGGCTGATTACCAAGTGATGTTCATACCGACAGCCACACTGGCGTTCGAGCTCAGTGGGATGCATTCCTTACTCATCTTGCCCAGCAAGTGGTCCATGCCGATGAATAAATTATATCCCTTAGGATGGATGTTGAGCACCCAGCCCATGCTGGCTGTGAAGCTGTTGACAGCAAAGTTGACACCACCGTCAATCCATTTCAGAGGAGCCCAGTTGGCACTCAGTCTGCCTTCTGTCCATGAGTAGGCACCCTTGATGCGTGTAGAGCTCAGGAAGCCGAAGGTCATTTTCTTGTAGCATGGAAGCTTGTAGCTTGCACCCACGTTGATGGTGGCACCTATGCCTGTTGTTCTGCTGCCCTGGTCACCCTCGTCGGTAAGGTTGGCAAAATCGGCCAGCTGGTCTCCATATTTATCAGCCTTGTCATCGAAGACTTCGTTTCCATTGCCTTGTTTCACATCCATGTCGGTGAAACCGCCAAAGACGAATGTGTCCTGTCGGTTGGCAGCCTGCATGTTGTTGCTCCAGTGCATGAAGCCCAAGTCGAGAACCGAGGCGTTCACTGTCCAGCTGTCGTTGATTTTATATTCTCCACCGAGGTCTATCGCCATACCAAAGCCGCTCAGTCCGGCGCCGTCTACGTCCACATCGTTCACATATTCATATTCTCCCTTTGATGGGTCGTTGTATTCCTTGGTTTCCTGCTTGTAGCAGAATCCCTTCATCGACATGTTGGCCTTGGCCTTTGCGCTTATCAGCCATTTGTCGTTGGCTGTCAGGTCTGCCTTTACGTCATTCATCTCTACGTCAGCACGGGCAATACCGAAGAGGAATTTCAGTTTGGCACCGAGTCGCAGTTTCTTGTTGATCTGGCGGGAGTGACCCAAAGCCAGTTCGCCATACGACATGGCGTGTGCTCTGATGTCGCCGATGTCATAAGAGTTGTTGCCTGTGTTCTTGGCAAACTCAAAGAGCTCGTAGGGCAGGGCGATGCCGAAAGAGGTCTTGGCGTTGACTTCGATGGTGTTGTATCCGCCGAAGCCCTTGAAGCCAGCCGACAGCAGGGCTATGTTCACGTCACCCGTGATGCGGTTGTTGCCTGTACTGAATCCGTCGAGAGCATCACTTGTTGAGATGTAGGGGTTCATGAAGGTGGTCATTTTCTTGGCTCCGTTTTCCACGCCATACATAGGATTGTTCATCACCACATCCTGGTATCCGAAGTTACCATGTGTGTTTACACTCACATTGCCCAGAGCTGGAATGGATATGTAGTTCTGGTCGTTTCCATAGGCAGGGTTCAGATCGTGACGGAACTTATAGTCTTCAGTGTAATATGCCGAGTTGAGGCTCTGTGCCATGGCACCCATTGCAACAGTAGTCAGTGCCACTGTGAGCAATTGTTTCTTGATATGTTGTAATTTCATAGGGCTTTCTTATTTATTATATATAAAATAGGTATGTTTGGTCTGACATTCTCATTAGTTGAAGTCGCCGATAATCTTTCCGACAATCTTCACCTTGATGTCGTTCAGTTTCAGGGTATGCTCTCTCTCGTTGAGGCTGATGACCGTCACCTTGTTGCCATTGGCCGACTTGGCGGAGCCTTCCAGTCGGAATACGAGTCCGTCCAACTGCTTGAGCGAGTTCTTAACCTTGGGTGTAATTTTCATGGTGATAGGTGTTGTTACGGCTGTTGTTCCGTCTGTCGATGCAGCCACCTCGTCGGGAATCTCGATGAGCAGTTTGTCTTCTATCTTGTTGCCCTGTGCGTCTACTGGATATGCTTTTACGGTAAGGTAGGCTGGAACCTTGTTCTCTACGTTGGCTGTCACCTCGATGTAGGTTCCCTCGGCCAGGTCGAGTTTGTCGATATCGTCGTTCCATCCTGTAAAAGAGTCTTCGTAAACGATATTTGCCTTTTCGCCAAAAGCCAATGGAGCATTGACCTCATAACTCGGCTTCACCTGGTATTTTTCTCCAAATACTATGGTAGCCACCTCTGCCTTGGCATGAGCATTTACGTCTACGATTTTGATGTGGTCGGGTATGCGGTTGATGAGTGTCGACAAGTTGCTCACGGCATACACGTTGGCTTCGCCGTACTGATGGGTCAGCTCGCTTGTCTTCTGTCGGCAGATGCAGATCTTGCTCAGTCCGTTCTTCGCTACACTCATCTCCGGCAGAGTGACGCGTGCCAGTTCTCTGCCTTCCTTTGTCGAGATGACTGTTGCACTAACAGTAGCAGCCACATCCATGTCGTTGTTTACGGTCAGCAAAATCTGAGGATTGTCGAGATCGGCCACAACGTCGTCGTCATCCAGGAAGTCGGGAAGACCTGTCACGTCAACTTCTCCCAAGGAATTCAGATTGATCTTCGGGTCGAAGATACCTGTGGCACTATTCATCGTGATGGTTCTGTCGGCTACGCCTATTTTGGCCTTGATAGTAGGATTGTCGGGCATTGCACCTGTTACATTGCATTGCATTGCTATGCTGAAGTATCCCGTCAGGTCTATCGCTCCGTTGTTGATGCTGAGGCTTCCGTGGTCGTTATGATTGGTGAAGTCCAGTTTCTGTGTCTTGAGGCTCAGCTCAAGGGGGCGTACGGTAGAGATGTCTGTGATGGTAACTTTCGAACCATTGTGTTTGGGAACTCCGTTGCCGTGTTTTATCACCAGATGACTGATGCTGAGGTATGCAGGCAAGGTGAGTGTAGCCGACTCAATGTTGGAGACAGCTGTCGAGATGTTGCTGAAGTCGAGTCTGATACTGATTTCGGTATCGTCAATCTCTGCCTCATTAAGACTTTTTACAGCATTATCGTTGCCATGATATTCGAACATCATGACCTTGGGTGAAGCAATATGGAGGCTGCTGCCTGGAGCGCGTCTTGCTTTGGCACCCGTAGAAGCTGCGTTGCTCAGTGAAATATCGCCATCGAACACGTTGGTAACGTCGAGGATGATAGGCGAAATGTTTGGATAGGCAGCCTCTACATCTCCTCCAGTCAGCTGGAACAGGTAGTTGCCTGCAGCATCTGTCACTACGCAACCGCCTTCCTTGAGGTCGAGAACATCTTTCAGCTGAATGTCTTTGGTTGAACTGTTGGGAATTACCAAAGACTCACTTCCGAATCCCATAGTAGCGTCAACGTTGTTTAGGTCATAGTCGTTGTTCGTGCATCCTGTTAAGGTCAGGAAACCTGTCACCAATAATGCTGATGGTAACAGATGGTGTTTTAGATTGTGATTTAACATACTTTGAGTAGTTTATAAATTGGTGATTAGGTTATAATTTCCCCCTTCATGTGGCAAATATACTAAAAAAAATAAATGAACAACAAAAATGTTCATTTATTTCTCTAATATGTTCAAAAAAACTTATTTTTCTCCTCAGTCTTCCATTCTCAGGAAAGCTTTGGGCAGATAATTGATGATGTCGCCGGCAATGAGACTTTCCTTTCCTAAGTCTTTGGCAGCTAAGTCGCCGGCCAGTCCGTGCAGGTACATTCCAATCCTGCAGGCAGAAGGTGCGTCGTAACCTCGTGCCAGCAGGGCAGTGATGATTCCGGTCAGCACATCTCCGCTTCCTGCTGTCGCCATGCCGCTGTTGCCAGTGGAGTTGAAGTCTATGTGTCCGTTGGGCAGGCACAGGGCAGAATAATGTCCTTTCAGCAGAATGTAAGCCTGCAGCCTTTCTGCCAGTTCGCTTGCCTTCATTAGTCTTTCGTAGCAGCAGGAACTTGTGGTGCCCGCCAGACGGTCGAGCTCCTTAGGATGGGGAGTGAGGATGATGTCCTTGGGCAACTGTTGCATCCATGCCCGGTGACTTGAAAGGATGTTGATGGCATCGGCATCGATGACCAAGGGGCAGGTGCTTCGTCTGATCTGTGCTATCAGGGCGATGGCTGTTGTCTCGTTGTTGCCTAACCCCGGACCTATTCCGAGCGCATGATAAGGTTCGGTATCTACGGGATGACTGAACAGGGTTTCTTCAGGGTCTATCTGCTGTATGGCCTCAGGCACACTTATCTGCATGATGTCGTAATTGCGCTTGGGTGAATGCACGGTGACTTTTCCTGCTCCTGCTCTCAGGCAGGCTTTGGTGGCAAGGATAGAAGCTCCCGCCATTCCGTAAGAGCCGGCTATGAGGAGTGCGTGCCCCATGCTTCCTTTATGAGCAAAGTCGTCACGGGGTTGCATGATGCCCCGTATGTCGTTTTCCTCCAGGATGCGATACCTGCAGTCGGTGTTTTGTATGTATTCGGGAGATAGGCGGATGTCCAGCACCTTGAGCCTTCCCAAATATTTCTGGTTGTCCGCCATCAGCATCGACAACTTCTTTTGTTGCAGTGTCAGCGTGAGGTCGGCTTTCAGGATATTGGCTGATATGTTGTAGGTGTTGTCCTCGCATATCAGTCCCGACGGAATGTCGATGCTGACCACTTTGGCTGGCGATGAGTTCAGGTATTTCACCATGGCGGCAAAACCTCCGGTAAGCGGCTTGTTCAGTCCGCTGCCAAAGAGTCCGTCCACGACCACGGTGTCTGGTGTCAGCGTGGGAGGCTCGAAGTTGACCGAGACTTCTGTAAATTGTTTGATGCGTTTACTCTCAATGAGACGCTTCTTGTTCAGGGCGCAGTCGTTGGAGAGTTTGTTGTGAATGTTGAATAAGAATGCGGAAACTTGATAGCCGTCGTCAGCCAGCAGTCTGGCCACGGCAAGTGCATCACCTCCATTGTTTCCTGGTCCGGCGAAGACCACAATAGGTGTCCTGTTCGACCATTCTGCTTCTATGCAGTGGGTGATGGCCTTGGCAGCTCTCTCCATCAGATTGATAGAGGAGACAGGCTCATGGTCGATGGTATATTTATCCAGCTCATGTATCTGAGTACTCGTAAAAATCTTCATACTTCTGCAAAAATACGAAAAAATGCTCGATAACTATAAGATATTCCGTATTTTTTTAGTAATTTTGCAGAAAATATTATTTTTGGAACTATGAGTATAGTTAAAATCAAGGACAAGACTTTTAAAACCTCTATTCCAGAAGAGGAAATTTTGAAGAAAGTGCAAGTTGTTGCCGACCGTATTAACCAGGACATGGATGGTAAGAATCCTTTGTTTTTGGCTGTGTTGAATGGTGCATTTATGTTTGCTGCCGATCTGATGCGTATGGTGACAATCCCCAGCGAGATATCCTTTGTGAAGTATGCTTCTTACGAGGGTACCAGTTCCACGGGCAATCTGAAACAACTGTTGGGAATCAATCAGGAAGTGGAGGGCCGTCATATCATCATCGTTGAAGATATCGTAGATACCGGATTCACCATGCAGAAGATGATCGACAATCTGAAGGAGAAGAATCCTGCTTCAATCAATGTCTGCTCTTTGCTTGTGAAGCCAGGCAATCTTCGTGTGCCTCTCGATATCAAGTATGCGGTGATGGAAATTCCTAATGATTTTATTGTGGGCTATGGACTTGACTACGACCAGCAGGGCCGTAACTTGCGCGACATCTATACGATAGTAGAAGATTAGTTTAAGGATAATTATTTCAACAACATAAAATAGTAATGAAGAATATTGTAATTTTCGGTGCGCCAGGTGCAGGTAAAGGCACTCAGAGCGACAAGCTGATTGAGAAGTACGGATTGGGTCATATCTCAACAGGTGATGTACTTCGTAGCGAAATCAAAAACGGTACAGAACTCGGCAAGACTGCCAAGGGCTTCATCGACAATGGTCAGTTGATTCCTGATGAGTTGATGATTGATATCCTGGCAAGTGTGTACGACAGCTTCGGTAAGGAGCACAAGGGTGTCATCTTTGATGGTTTCCCACGTACTATTCCACAAGCTGAGGCTTTGAAGAAGATGTTGGCAGAGCGTGGTCATAAGGTGGCTGCCATGATTGAACTTTCTGTTCCTGAGGATGAGTTGATGGCACGTCTTATCAACCGTGGTAAGGAGAGTGGTCGTTCTGACGACAATGAGGAAACTATCAAGAAGCGTTTGAATGTTTACCACACACAGACTTCTCCACTCATCGACTGGTATGAGAAGGAAGGTATCCATCACCACATCGAGGGCTTGGGTACTGTAGACGAGATTTTCGCTCGTGTTTGCCAGGTTATCGACAACATCTAATTATGTTTAAAATGTGTAATGTTTAATGTTTTGTTGGGCTTGCGCTTCTGGGGCTGTCTAATAAAGATCAGGCATTACACATTGCTTCCTTTCCGTCAAACTGATGAAGAAAGGGCGGATATTGAACATAAACACCAAATATTTAACAACTCAACTTTCTCAAACAGGGAAGTTTAAGATGTGAAAGAAGTAAGAGAAGTTAAAGTCGCAAGTTTTCCTTTTAAAATGTGCATTCCCAAAAGACTTTGGCTATAATTTCTAACGACCGAAGGGGGTGACAACTTCTTTGCATTTTATAACTTCTAAACGCGTTGAAAGTTCTATTAAACATCAAATAAATGGCTGATTCCAATTTCGTAGACTACGTAAAGATAAACTGCCGCTCTGGTAAGGGTGGCAAGGGCTCCATGCACCTGCGCCACGTAAAGTACCAACCCAATGGTGGTCCTGACGGTGGTGACGGCGGACGCGGAGGAAGCATTTATCTGCGTGGAAATCATAATTACTGGACTTTATTGCACTTAAAGTACCAGCGTCACTTCTTTGCCGAACATGGAGGAAATGGTGGACGAGACAAGTGTCATGGAACCGATGGCAAGGACATCTATATTGATGTGCCTTGTGGAACCGTGGTATATAACGCCGAAACAGGAAAGTACGTGTGCGACGTTACATACGATGGACAAGAGGTGTTGCTGCTGAAAGGTGGTCGTGGAGGATTGGGAAACTTCCAGTTCCGCACTTCTACCAACCAGGCTCCCCGTTATGCACAGCCAGGCGAGCCTATGCAGGAGATGACTATTATCATGGAGCTGAAACTCCTGGCAGATGTCGGATTGGTGGGATTCCCCAATGCGGGCAAGTCCACCCTGCTGTCTTCGGTCTCCAGTGCCCGTCCCAAGATAGCCAACTATCCGTTTACCACCCTTGAGCCCTCTTTGGGAATTGTCGATTATCGCGACCATCAGTCTTTTGTGATGGCCGACATTCCTGGTATCATCGAGGGTGCCAGCGAGGGTAAAGGCCTGGGATTGCGATTTCTGCGCCACATAGAGCGCAACTCACTCTTGCTCTTCATGGTGCCAGGTGATACCGATGATATCAAGAGGGAATACGAAGTGCTTCTTGGCGAGTTGAGAAACTTCAATCCAGAGATGCTTGACAAACATCGCGTGCTGGCTGTTACCAAATGCGATCTGCTCGATGAGGAGTTGATAGAGATGCTGAAGGAAAACCTGCCTGACGATTTGCCGGTAGTCTTCATATCCTCGGTTACCGGACAGGGTATCCAGGAGTTGAAGGATGTGCTTTGGCGTGAACTCAATTCGGAGAGTAACAAGCTCCAGGAGATCACCTCTGAAGACACTCTCGTGCATCGTGATAAGGATATGAGCCGGTTCCAGCAGGAGTTGGCTGCCGAAGGCGAGGATATTGTCGAGTATATCGATGAGTCGGAGATTGAGGATGTCGACGACCTCGGTGACTTTGAATACGAGTAAAATTTCTCTGTAGATGCTGAAAGAATATACTGTTGCTGAAGGAGTCCTGGCTTTCTCTACTATGCGAAAAGGCGGAGTTAGCTTGGGCAACTATAGCGAATTCAATATCAATGAGTATTGTGGCGATTCTTCCGAACATATTTGGGAGAACCGTCGCCTTTTGGCAGAACGCTTAGGTGTGTCTGCCGACCATATCGTCATGCCTCATCAGGTGCATGGCATAGAAGTGCGAAGGGTTGATGGGGAGTTTTTCTCAAAACCTGAGCCTGTCCGCAAGATGATTCTCGAAGGAGTCGATGCGCTGATTACCGACCTGCGGGGTGTGTGCATAGGTGTTTCAACTGCCGACTGCATTCCTGTGCTTCTTTATGATGAGGTTCATCATGCCATGGCTGCTATTCATGCCGGATGGCGAGGCACCGTACAGCGTATAGTGCAGAAAACCATTGAGATGATGTGCACCTCTTTTCATACACGTCCCTCAGAATTGAAGGCTGTCATTGGTCCAGGTATATCCAAAGAAGCTTTTGAGGTAGGCGATGAGGTTTATGAGGAGTTCGTGCAGGGCGGTTTTGATATGCCTGCTATTGCCGACAAGCGTCCTAACATGAAGAAAGAGGGAAATGTGGATCAGCCCATGAAGTGGCACATCGATTTACCTCTTTGCAATTCACTTTTATTACAAGAGTCGGGCATTCCTGCTGTCCATATCCATCAGTCAGGTATTTGCACCTATCAGCACAGCGATGATTTCTTCTCTGCCCGTAGGTTGGGCATTCAGTCTGGAAGAATCTTCACCGGAATCATACTTTTCTAATTTCTATAAAACAGTCATGTACAAGAACCTAATCAACAAACTTAGCCATATTTATGCGGCAACGATGGTTGCGGCCTTATTATGCTGTGGCTTCATCATCGTTTCGTCTTTCATGCCAGGCAAAAATCAGTTTACTGCTGCCGAACAGCAACAGATAAGTATTGCCACGCCAGGACTTTTTGAACGGAGCAATGCTTTCAATGTAGACTTTGAGAACTTTCGGGAGAAGGAGTATTCTTTTCCTCTTCCAGTGGGTAAGGCTACGTTGGAGAATAATAATAGCATCCTGCATATAGAAACCAAGAGGGGCGATGCCGTCAAGGCGATGTTTGATGGTTATGTGCGCCTTTCCCGCAAGACAGAAAATTATGGTAATGTTATTGTGATCCGTCACGATAACGGTTTAGAGACAGTTTATGCTTTCAATGCCGAAAACCTGGTGAAGGTGGGACAGGGCGTTGAGGCTGGACAGACCATAGCTATTGTCGGAGGAAAGGCTTCTGAGGTGTTTTGTGAGTTTTCTGTTATGGTAAACGGAGCCCGCATCAATCCTGAGACAGTGATAGAGTTGAAAAGTCACAGGCTGCGTCGTCAGACCATGCAGTTTCGCAAGACGGGCAACCGTATCAGTGTGACTGTCGTGGGAGGCAAGGTGTCTTCTTCTGACAAAAAGGACAGGGAGTTTACTCTCGATCCGGAAGAGGAGACCGATCCCTTCCTGAAGTCTAATACTTTTAAGTTGGATTTAGAGAAGATCTCTGCATCTCATTGGGCTTATCCACTGCCAGGCAGCAAGGTGATCAGTCCTTACGGTGGCAGGCGCTGCCATTCAGGTGTAGACCTCAAGACTCGTCCCAACGATAAAATTTTAGCAGCTTTCGATGGTACTGTAGTGGCTTCGGGGCCTTTCTATGGTTATGGCAACTGTATACGTATCAAGCATGCTTATGGTTTCGAGACCTTGTACAGCCATCAGTCCAAAAACTTTGTCAAGCGCGGCGATAAGGTGAAGGCTGGTCAGGTCATTGGTCTTACCGGCCGTACAGGTAGGGCAACGACAGAACATCTTCACTTCGAAATCTCCTTCCATGGCCGCCGCATGAATCCCGCTGTTGTTTTCGACTATGGCAGCAAGAAACTTCAATGCTCCACCTTAACCTTGACCAAGGGTAGCGGCGTCAAGTCGAAGAAGAATACCTAAAAAATTATTTCGTGGATACAATCACTGCTGTCCCGTTTAGAAATCGTCGGGTTTGCTGTTGAAAACAGTCACGACCTATCAATTGGACATAACTTATGACTAAGAATTGATTCCTACAGGAAAAGTTCCTTGCTCTATAATTTCGATTTTTTTATGTAATCGCAACAAATAATTAGTTGATTATTAGTTATGTTACAAATAAAAGTATTATCTTTGCCTTCGCAAAACTGTCACATGTGACAAAATCGCGAACTAAATGATAGTAAACAGAACAACTTATATTGACCAATTGGTCCGTTCCAGGGGTAATGGACTTATCAAGATGTCGGCTTACGCAACGCTATTCTGTCATTCCGGCAAAATGAGGTGACTCATATTATGGAAAGCGTCATTTATAATGAAATGCGTATGCGTGGATGGCTTGTTGATGTCGGAAATATTTTCAACAGGGTAAGAAATACAGAAGGGCAGCAACTACGCATCACTCTTGAAGTTGATTTTGTCTGCAATAAGGGCAGTAAACGAATCTACATCCAATCTGCATACAAGATGCCGGATGCAGAAAAGATGGAGCAAGAAAAACGTTCACTCAAATTGGTCGATGATTCTTTCCATAAACTGATTGTTGTTGGTGAACACACCAAACCTTGGAGTGATGAAAGCGGCATACAAATCGTCAGTATCTACGACTTCTTGCTTGATCTTTCATTTACGGAATAGAGAGATTGGGGACGTGCTTGGCATCCCCAATACCTAAGAAATTATTTCGTGGATACCATAAATAAAAAGGGCAACTATTCGCAAGAATAATTGCCCTTTTTGTGACTCGCATGGGGCTCGAACCCATGACCCCAACATTAAAAGTGTTGTGCTCTACCAGCTGAGCTAGCGAGTCAATCTCCAACCTTCTGTACGAAAGCGAGTGCAAAGGTACGATGTTTTTTTGAATTTACCAAATATTTATCTTATTTTTTGCTATTTTTCTTTATTTTCGGAACATTCTGCTATTGTTTTTTCCGTATCTTGTGGTTCTTTGCCAAGATAATGAGGCTTTTCTCTTGTCACATACCTCTGCCAGTAAGCGATGAGAAGAGTGGTCAGCGGCAGGGCAACGATAAGACCTAAGAAGCCCAACAGAGCGCCCCATACCGAAAGACTGAGCAACAGTATGGCTGGATTCAGTCCCATCGCTTTACCCATAATCTTAGGTGTAACCACCATATCGGTAATCACCTGAACCACGCAGAACACCAGGAATGCAAGACCGAAGACTAACCAGAAACTCTGTCCTGTGTCGGCAGCTTTCAGCATAGCGAGGAATGCTGTAGGAATCAGGGCAAAGGTATGCAGATAGGGTACAAGGTCGAGAATACCTATCAGTATACCCAATCCGATGGCCATCGGGAAACCTATGATGGTGAAACCTATACAGAACATGATGCCCATGCAAAGCGCCACCATACCCTGACCGCGTATGTAGTTGTTGAGTTCCCTTTTCACATCGTTCATCAGCGCCTGCCAGAATGGACGGTTCTTCTTAGGGAAGATACGCACCCAGTTGGATGTAAGTGTTTCATAATCGAGCAGGATGAAGAACATGTATAATAAGGTAATCATCGAGGCGATGATGCTCAGCAGTACGTTGGCAGTCTGTCCCACTACGGCAAACAGCTTGGGCATGGTTGACTTCATGGTATCCGAGAAATCCTTGCTTCTCAAGAACCGCTCTATCTGGTCCTGGTTGTTTTGCATCCATTCCTTGATCAATGCCGTGAGGTTATTGGTATGTGTCGTTTGATGGAGCCATTTTGTCAGCACATCTCCCAGTTTGTCAAACTGGTCTATCATCGGAGGAATGATGAGCCATATCACACCACCAATGACGGCTGTCATGGTCAGCATGGCGATGATGATGGACAAGGCTCTGATGCGAACATGCATTTTGTTTTCTATAAACATCACGACGGGGTAGAGCAGGTATGCAAAGAACCATGCAATGAAGAATGGCAACAGCACACTGCTCAGATAATTAGTGACGTAGAGTATTCCTAATATCAGGATGATAATACCAGCCCAACGTACGAACTTGTCGAATGTAATTTCCTTGGCCATAGTGATATTTGAATTCTTTTACTTCCCTATTTGCGAAAGTTGAGTAAATTATAGTTTGAGATTCTCAGCTGCTTCAGCCTTCATCTCTATGTCGATACTTCTTTGGTAGCATTCCCTGCAAAGAGGTTCATATTCGTCTTTCTCTCCAAGCAGCACACGCTTGTCGTTGTGGATAAGTCGGTGGCTCACATAAGCCAATGCGCCGCACTTGACACAGATGGCGTGCACCTTTGTCACTTCGTCGGCAATGGCGCACAGGGCAGGTATGGGGCCGAAGGGAATTCCCTTGTAGTCCATGTCGAGTCCTGCCACGATGACTCGTATACCATTATTTGCCAGTTGATTACAAACCTCAACCAGTCCATCGTCGAAAAACTGCGCCTCGTCGATACCCACTACGTCGATGTCGGAAGCCAACAGGAGGATGGCTCCAGAAGAATCAATAGGAGTCGACCTGATTGTATTCTTGTCGTGGCTCACTACATCTTCGTCCGAATAGCGTGTGTCGAGCGAAGGCTTGAAGATCTCAACCTTCTGCTTGGCGAACTTAGCTCGCTTCATTCTACGGATGAGTTCCTCTGTTTTTCCAGAGAACATCGAACCGCACACCACTTCAATTCTTCCGGGGCGGTGTGTCTCCCCAATTAGGTATTCTGTCATTTCGGTGACAAAATTAACAATAAGGTTTTAAAAATTGCAAAGAAAATCCTTTTTTTTTTGCTAAGAAAGATTTATTAACTACATTTGTACGCTATATGGGCACATTATATATAGTACCGACTCCAGTAGGTAATATGGAGGACATGACAATGCGAGCCATCAGAGTTCTGAAAGAAGCTGATTTGGTGCTTGCGGAGGACACTCGTACATCGAGTGTCCTGCTGAAGCATTTCGATATCCGCAATCGCTTGATGGCGCATCATAAGTTTAATGAACATGGAACAACGGCTGCCATAGTCGACCGGTTGAAAGCAGGCGAGACCATCGCACTTATCAGCGATGCAGGTACGCCAGGTATCAGCGACCCTGGTTTCTATTTGGCCCGTGAGGCTGCTCAGGCAGGCGTCACCGTGCAGACTTTACCGGGAGCCACAGCTTGCATCCCTGCTATCGTCTCGTCAGGACTGCCCTGTGACCGTTTCTGTTTCGAGGGCTTCCTGCCACAGAAGAAAGGGCGCCAGACCTATATGGAGTCACTCAAGGACGAGACTCGCACGATGATATTCTATGAGTCGCCTTACCGTGTGGTGAAGACCTTGCAGCAGTTTGCTGAGGTTTTCGGTGAAGACCGCCAGGTGAGTTGTTGCCGCGAGATTTCCAAGCTTCACGAGGAGAGTGTACGTGGAACTTTGTCGGAAGTCATCTCTCATTTCATGGAGACGGAGCCGCGTGGCGAGTTTGTCATTGTCTTGTCAGGCAAGGATCCCAAGCAGCTGAAGGAGGAAATGAAAGAGCGCAAGCGCGAGGAAAAGAAAAAGCATTATAAACAAAGTGATAAAGGAGAATAATTATGAAAAAGTTATTTTTTATGGTTTGCTGCGCAGCCTTGTTGATGACAGGTTGTAAGGACGGCAAGAATGCTCCCGAACTGGCGAGTGTTCAACAGACAGACTCGCTGAACGATGTCATCGCTCAGAAAGACAGTGAAATCAATGAAATGATGGGCACGCTGAATGACATCGAAGAAGGATTCCGCTTGATTAATGAGGCGGAAAATCGTGTCGCCTTGTTGAAGAATGGCGAGGGTACAAGCAAAAAACAGAATCTCAAGGAAAACATCCAGTTTATTGCCGAGCGCATGAAGCAGAACAGAGAGCTGATTGCCAAGTTGCAGAAACAGTTGGAAAGCAGTACCTTGAAGGGTGGACAACTCAAGAAGACCATCGATAACCTCACTGCTCAGTTGGAAGCGAAAGACAAGCAGTTGCTGGCTTTGCGTGAGGAGTTGGACAAGAAAGATATCCATATCTCAGAACTCGATGAAACTATTGGCAACTTGAATACTAATGTAAGTAATCTTTCTGCCGACAATCAGCAGAAGGCAGAGACCATCAACGCTCAAGATAAGCAACTCAATACTGCATGGTATGTTTTTGGTACCAAGAAGGAACTTAAGGGTCAGCATATCCTGGAAGGTGGCAAGGTGATGAATGGCAACTTCAATAAGAACTATTTTACCAAGGTTGATATTCGCAACACCACAGAGATCAAGCTCTATTCCAAGTCTGCCAAGTTGCTCACAGCACATCCTGCAAGCAGCTATTCGCTCACTCATGATGCCAGCAAGCAGTATGTTTTGCGCATCACCAATCCACAGATATTCTGGAGCACCAGCAAGTATTTGGTCGTACTCGTCAAGTAATCCTGTCTATCTTTTACGCTCAAAGAAGTTTATCATGAGTGCCCGGCACTCATCTTCCAATACGCCCGAAGTGACTGTAGTCTTAGGATGCAGTGCTTCGGGCGCATATTTTGTATATCCCCTCTTCTCATCGCCTGCTCCATAAACCACCCTGCTTATCTGTGCCCATCCTATGGCTCCGGCACACATGGTGCATGGCTCTACGGTGACATAGAGTGTACAGTCTTTCAGATATTTTCCTCCCAACATATTGGCACCAGCTGTGATGGCCTGCATCTCTGCATGGGCGGTAACATCGTGCAGCATCTCCGTCAGGTTGTGAGCTCTTGATATGATTCTTCCCTGACATACGATGACGGCTCCCACAGGTATCTCGTCCTCGTCGAATGCAGCCTGGGCCTCTGCCAGCGCTTTCCGCATAAACTCTTCGTCTTTCTTTTCTGTCTCGTTCATTGTATCTTCATTGCTTTGGTACAAAAGTACTATAAAAAAATGAGAGTGAAAAGAAAATATGGATGAAAAAGTTTGAGTTTAGAGATAAAAGTGTTATTTTTGCACAAGATAGCCGCAGGCACAAAAGGCGGTGAAGAAGTTAGGACAGCATGGCGGAACATAACGATTTGGGGAAGTGGGGCGAGGCTGAGGCTTCGCGATACTTAGAGTCGAAGGGCTATGCGATATTGGATCGTGACTGGCGTTTCGGCAAGCGCGACCTGGATATCGTAGCTCTTTCGGAGGATGCTTGCACCATGGTGGTCGTAGAGGTGAAGACTCGTGCCTCTGATGATATGAGGGCTCCCGAAGAGGCTGTTGATATACGTAAAATGCGTAATCTTGCCGTGGCAGCCAATGCTTATGTCAAGGGACATGCTGTAGCACAGGAGTTGCGTTTCGACATCATCTCTATTGTGGGCTCTCCCTCTAAGATAGAGCGCATCGACCATCTGGTTGATGCCTTCAATCCATTACTGGTCTTATAGCAGTGGCTGAACAGTCAGCTCCTTTTTCACAGGGGGCTTCCCTGTTGCTGGCAGAACTGAGTGATTTTTGAAACTTATATTTACATATTATTATAATGAATACAAAGATAATCAAGTTAGAGGAGACAGACTCTACCAATACATATTTGAAGAACTATTCTCCTTCAGATGATGAGGAGATGGTGGTTGCTGTAGCCGACTACCAGACTGCTGGTCGCGGTCAAGGCACACATGCATGGGAGAGTGAACGCGGAAAGAACCTCCTCTTCAGTATCTTGGTGCGTCCGGTGTGGGTGCCGGTAACCCGTCAGTTTCTTTTGTCTATGGCAGGAGCCATAGCCTTGAAAGATGTTCTTGATACCTATACCGAGGGCATTACCTTGAAATGGCCCAACGACGTATACTGGTATGACAAAAAGATAAGTGGAACGCTGATAGAGACTTCGGTATGTTCGCAGGGCATCAAGCGATGCGTCTTTGGCATAGGACTCAATGTGAACCAAGAAGAGTTTGTAAGTGATGCTCCCAATCCTGTGTCGCTGCGTCAGATTTTGGGACATGATGTAGACCGCGAAGAATTGTTGCAGAAGATCTTGGATGCCTTTGCCGGTTATTACGAACTTCTGCGTCGTGCTGACTATATGGATGTTTCCGGTATTTACCATCAGTCGCTTTATCGCCGTAAGGGTTATCATTGGTATGAAGACAAGGATGGTGAGTTCGAGGGTGCCATCGTAGAGGTAGAGGATGATGGACATCTCATTCTGCACGATAAGCAAGGCCACATCCGCTCCTATTCTTTTGGCGAAATCAAGATCAAGTTGTAAGCAGGGCAAGAGATTATTTCTGTCCACACAAAAAGAGAAAACATTATTAATTAAAAGATTCAACGAATATGGCAAAATTTAAGAGAATTCTCCTGAAGTTGAGTGGAGAAAGTTTGATGGGAAGCCAGAGCTATGGCATCGATCCAGAACGATTGAGCGACTATGCACGCCAAATCAAGGAAGTACACGAGATGGGTGTGCAGATTGGTATCGTGATAGGCGGAGGCAACATATTCAGAGGACTCAGCGGAAGTCAGAAAGGTTTCGACCGTGTCAAGGGCGACCAGATGGGAATGTGCGCTACCGTCATCAATTCCTTGGCTCTGAGTAGTGCATTAGGCGCTATTGGCGTAAAGAACAAAGTGCTTACAGCCATTCGTATGGAGCCCATTGGCGAGTTCTATAGCAAGTGGAAAGCCATCGAGGCAATGGAGGCTGGCTATATCTGTATCTTCTCTGCAGGTACCGGAAGTCCATATTTCACCACAGATACTGGTTCTTCATTGCGTGGCATCGAGATCGAGGCCGACGTGATGCTCAAGGGAACCCGAGTAGACGGCATCTATACCGCCGATCCGGAGAAAGACCCAACTGCCACGAAGTTTAGTGAGATTACCTACGACGAAATCTACACAAAGGGCTTGAAGGTGATGGATCTCACCGCCACCACTATGTGCAAGGAGAACAACCTTCCTATTTATGTCTTCAATATGGATGTCGTAGGCAACCTTAAGAAGGTCATGGAAGGCGAGGAGATTGGTACTCTCGTTCACAATTAGTCCTGCTCGTAAAGCATACTTGCTCTCTTAGGATGAGAGAATAGGATTTGGGAATTGGCTTCTTTCTTGCCGATTTGAGAGCATTAAATATAAAAAGGGCTTGTTTCGTAAAGAAACAAGCCCTTTGTTATGATGATATGTTTTTATTTTTTCTTCTTTAAGAACAGGAAGAGTGATGTCAGGACATACACCAAGATGATAAGCCACCATGCCTGCAGGAATCCAATAGCCCCTTCGCTGACAATGGCTAATGCCAATACGAAAACGGTGAAGGCGATGAAAACATATTTCACCTCATTGCCCTTGAATGACCATTGTTTGAACTTAAGGGCAAACAATGGCAACTCACATACCAACAGGTAGCTGGTGATAAGGATGAGTGCCAAGATGATGAATACCGACCAACTGTGGACGGTGAGCCATTCTGGATTAAAGACAATCAGCGAGCCCCAGAAGAGAGCGTTGGCAGGAGTAGGCACACCAATAAAAGAGGTTGACTGTCTTTCGTCGAGATTGAATTTCGCCAGTCTCAGTGCCGAGAATGCCGCGATGATAAAGGCTGCATAAGGCAACACAGGTCGCAAACTCTCTAAGAAGGATGGGTATTCCATCACATACAGTTGCGAAAATACGATAGTGGCAGGAGCCACACCGAATGTCACGTCGTCAGCCAAAGAGTCGAGCTCCTTGCCGATAGGCGATGATACATGCAGCAGTCGGGCGCTCATGCCGTCGAAGAAATCGAACATGGCACCAATGATAATCCACAATAAAGCCAGCTTTGGTGAACCGCCAAAGGCAAACGATGTCGCGATGCAGCCCGAAATCAGGTTGCAGCAAGTTATCGTGTTTGGAATATGTTTCTTAATACTCATTTATTTCAGTTTTGCGATGATTGTCTGATCACCAGTAGTTGATTGTCCCATCTTTACGCATACCTCAGAGCCCAAAGGCAAGTATACATCCACACGTGAGCCCAACTTGATGAATCCCAGGTGCTCATCAATATAGCACTCCTCGCCCTCCTTGGCATAGGTTACGATACGGCGTGCTACGGCACCAGCAATCTGTCGGCACAACACATCCACCCCCTTGGGTGTGGTAATCATTGTATCGGCATGCTCGTTCTCCTCGCTTGCCTTTGGCAACCAGGCTTTGTGGTAGTTGCCGTCTACGTGCTTAACGAATTTCACCTTTCCGTCAACGGGGAACCAGTTGGCGTGTACGTTCCAAAGACTCATGAAGATGGAAATCATCAGTCGGCGGTCGTTGAAGTAGGGCGCATTGTCCACCTCTTCAATAACCACGATCTTGCCATCTGCCGGTGCCACCACCAAGTTGTCGGTGTCTTCGATATTCAAGTATCTTATTGGACATCTGTAGAAGTTGAGTACGATACCATATACCGTACCAAAGACTACTACGAAAATCCAGAAAGGAATCTTGTTGTCAATGGTGCTCCATAAGATTGCGGCGATTGCTACTATTGCTATCATCCCATACACGAGTTGGTCTGTACCTTCACGGTGTAATCTAATTTTCTTTAGTTTCTTTATTCTTTGTCCCATAAGGTAGGATTGAGTTTTTAATGCTGCAAAGGTACACCATTTTTGTCGTTTTTGCAAATTTTTCTCCTTTTTCTTTTGGTTATGTCAACTTTTACCCGTAACTTTGAACTCAAATTTTGAGTTTTACGCATAAAAATGGAAGATTTCATTCATTTACATGTTCATACCCAGTATTCCATTCTCGATGGTCAGTCCAGGATTCCCCGTCTTGTGGACAAGGCTATTGCTGATGGCATGAAGGGTATGGCCATTACCGACCATGGTGTGATGTTCGGCATCAAGGAGCTTTGCGACTATTGCGCCAAGGTGAACAAAGGCAGAAAGAAAGAGGGATTGGAACCTTTCAAGCCCATCATAGGCTGTGAGATGTATGTAGCCCATCGCCGCAAGGAAGACCGTGAGAAGGATAAAGGCGATATGAGTGGTTATCACCTCATCGTGCTGGCAAAGAATTATAATGGATATAAGAACCTCATCAAGCTGGTGAGCAACTCGTGGGTGGACGGATATTATATGCGTCCACGTACCGACCGTGCTGATTTGGAAAAGTATCATGAAGACCTCATTGTCTGTTCGGCCTGTATTGCAGGAGAAGTGCCACGCAAGATACTGAACGGCGATATCGAAGGAGCCCGTGAGGCATGCGAGTGGTATCATCGTGTCTTTGGCGATGATTATTATCTGGAGTTGCAGCGCCACGAGGTGACCGACCCTTCTGTCCTTGCCAACCGCGAGGCCTTCCCCATGCAGCAACGGGTCAACAAGGTACTTATAGAGATGTCAAAGGAGTATGGCATCAAGTTGGTTTGTACCAACGACTGCCACTTTGAGGACAAGGAGACAGCAGAGGCTCACGACCATCTGCTCTGTCTGGCAACGGGCAAGGACCTTGATGATCCTAACCGTATGCGCTACTCCAAGCAGGAGTGGTTCAAGACCCGTGAGGAGATGAACGCCATCTTCTCTGATGTTCCCGAGGCACTTTCCAATACCTTGGAGGTGCTTGACAAGGTGGAGGTCTATAGCATCGACCATGGCCCCATTATGCCTTTCTTCCCCATTCCGGAGAGCTTCGGTACCGAGGAGCAGTTGCGTGAGCGAGTTTCCGAGGAGGAACTCTATCATGAGTTCACCACCGATGAGAATGGGCAGAATCCACTCTCGCCCGAGGAAGGACAGAAAGTAATCGACCGTCTGGGAGGCTACGACAAAATATACCGCATCAAGTTTGAGGCAGAGTACCTGCGCTACCTTGCTTACGAGGGAGCCAAGAAACTCTATGGCGACCCGCTTCCTGCCAATGTCGACGAGCATGTCAACTTCGAGCTTCATGTGATGAAGACCATGGGTTTCCCTGGCTACTTCCTCATCGTGTCCGACTTTATCAGGGCAGCCCGCGAGGAGTTGGGTGTCATGGTAGGTCCTGGCCGTGGTTCGGCGGCAGGTTCTGTCGTGGCTTATTGCTTGGGCATTACCAAGATTGACCCTTTGAAATATGACTTGCTGTTTGAGCGTTTCTTGAATCCAGACCGTGTCAACCTGCCTGATATTGATACCGACTTCGATGACGATGGTCGAGGCAAGGTGCTGCGATGGGTGATGGATAAGTATGGACACGAGAATTGTGCCCATATCATCACCTATGGCAGTATGGCCACCAAGAACTCCATCAAGGATGTGGCGCGTGTGGAGAAACTGCCACTCGACAGGGCGAATGCCCTTTGTAAGGCGATTCCTGACCGACTGCCTGATGGAGCGAAGATGAATCTGACCAATGCCATCAAGTACACCCCCGAACTGCAGCAGGCAGAATTCTCTTCTGATATACGCGAGAGCAACACCATCAAATATGCCAAGATGCTCGAGGGCACCGTGCGAGGAACAGGTATTCATGCCTGTGGCTTCATTATTTGTCGTGACCCTATCAGCAACTGGGTACCGGTATCTACTGCCGACGACCCAGACTTCCCTGGTCTGAAGACAGCCGTGACCCAGTATGATGGCCATGTCATCGAGACCACGGGACTTATCAAGATGGACTTCCTTGGTCTTAAGACCCTGTCAGAGATGAAGGAGGCTTGCAAGGTTATCAAGCAGACCACTGGTGATGTCATCGATCTTGATACGTTGCCCATCGATGATGAACTGACCTATCAGCTATATCAACGGGGACAGACCATCGGAACCTTCCAGTTTGAGTCGCCCGGTATGCAGAAGTATCTCCGTGAGCTGAAGCCTACCGTCTTCGAGGACCTCATCGCCATGAATGCTCTCTACCGTCCGGGTCCTATGGACTATATCCCCTCGTTCATTGCCCGTAAGAACGGAAAGGAACCTATCGAGTACGATATCCCCTGCATGGAGAAATACCTCAAGGACACGTATGGCATTACTGTATATCAGGAGCAGGTGATGCTTCTCTCACGCCAGTTGGCAAACTTCACCCGAGGTGAGAGTGATGCCCTTCGTAAGGCGATGGGTAAGAAGAAGAAGGACATTGTAGACGCGATGAAACCTAAGTTCATCAAGCAGGGACAGGAGAACGGCCACGACCCTAAGGTGCTCGAGAAGATATGGGGCGATTGGGAAAAGTTCGCCTCCTATGCCTTCAACAAGTCGCATGCCACCTGCTATTCATGGGTAGCTTATCAGACTGCCTATCTCAAGGCACATTATCCTGCCGAATACATGGCTGCGCTGATGACCCGCCGCTTCTCTCAGATTACCGAGATTACCAAACTCATGGAGGAGTGCCAGTCGATGAATATCAAGACTCTGGGGCCTGATGTCAATGAGAGTTATCGTGCATTCGGTGTGAACGAGCATGGCGAGATACGTTTTGGCCTTTCTGCCATCAAGGGTATGGGAACTCCTGCAGCCGATGCCATTGTGGCAGAACGCGAGAAGAACGGACCTTACAAAGATATCTTTGATTTTGCCCAGCGTGTCGACTTCAGCAATGTCAACCGAAAGGCATTCGAAAGCCTGGCGCTGAGTGGTGGCTTCGACAGTTTCGGAATACCCCGCGAGAACTTCTTTGCTGTCAATAACAAGAACGAGATGTTCCTCGACACCTTGGTAAGATATGGTCAGCTTTATCAGCGCGAGCAGCACGAGGCTGTCACCTCTCTCTTTGGCGGACTCGACGCCATAGAGATAGCCACACCTCCCATTCCTCATGCCGAAGGATGGAGCACCATCGAACGACTGAACAAGGAGCGCGACTTGGTGGGTATTTATCTCTCGGCTCATCCTTTGGACGACTATAGTGTGGTGCTGAACTCTATGTGCAACACCCATTGCGCTGAGTTAGGCGACAAGCCCTCGCTTGCCAAGAAAGAGAATATAGTCTTTGGCGGCATCATCACCGGGGTGAAGTCGAAGTTCACCAAGAAGGGAAATCCCTGCGGCTTCGTCACGATAGAAGATTTCGAAGGCTCCGGCGAGTTGGCTCTCTTTGGTGAGGACTGGGGACAGTGGAAGGGTATGTTCACCGAGGGCTGTACCGTCTTTGTTACAGCGAAGTGTCAGTCACGTTATGGCAACGACCAGTATCTCGACTTCAAGGTTTCGAGTGTGGAGTATCTCCAGACGGTAAAGGAGAAAAAGTTGGACAAACTCACCATCACGATAGATAGTGATATCATCAACGATACGTTGGTGAGCGACTTGAGCACACTCCTTGCTTGCGACAATGAGGAAAGTCGTACCCAGCTCTTCCTCCGCATACACGAAGTGGAGAGCAACGACTACATCCTTATGAGGGCCCAAGACAAGACGGTGAATGTAGACAAGAACCTCATCCAGTTCATCGAGGACAATCCCAAAATGTCGTATAGCATTAATTGATGTCTCGAAAAGTCATAGCCTTTTGGGTGGTGTCTCAAATGTTGTACGGGATATGAATTTTGGCATATTATTTGCAGTAATTATATGAACAACTGATGTTTCGCAAATGGGGAAGTAATAGTAGTTAGAGAAGTTAAAGCCATATGCTGTATGGTTAAGTATTCAACCCCAAAGGCTGTTGGCTATAACTTCTAATGAACGAAGGGAGTGATAACTTCTTTAACTTCTATATGACTTCTGAACTTGCGAAAGTTGAGTGAACAATACAAACAATTAAAAATAAGAAAAAATGGAAGTTACAATTACAACCGAGAATTTCGAGAGTTATAAGAATGGTTCGCTGCCTTTGGTAGTTGACCTTTGGGCAACATGGTGCGGTCCTTGCCGTATGTTGGCACCCATCGTGTCTGAGCTTGCTTCAGAGTATGATGGCAAGATAGTAGTAGGTAAATGTGATGTGGAAGAGAACGAGGATATCGCCATGGAGTTTGGTGTTCGTAATATCCCTACCCTTCTTTTCTTCAAGGATGGTAAGCTTGTTGACAAGTTTGTTGGTTCTGCTAAAAAGCCAGTCCTCGTCGAGAAGTTCCAGGCACTCCTCTAATCCCCAATCGCTTCATACAAAAGCATGGCTTTCCGCCATGCTTTTTTTTTGACTATGATAGAAATAGTGCTAAAATCTCCTCTCTCATTTCCATTAACGATAAATGAATAACGGATGCGATACTTGAGTTATCACCCTTGAATTCCTATAAAACTTTCACTTCATACTGAGAGAAATCTTGCTCTTATACTATAAAACTCTTTTTTTAGCCTATGAAAGTCCCGTTCAGAGCCTTTGGATGTCCGTTCAGAGCCTTTGAATGTCCGTTCAGAGCCTTTGAATGTCCGTTCAGAGCCTTTGAATGTGCGTTCAAAGCCTTTGAACGGAGAATATACTGTGGTTCAACGAAATTTTCGCTGTAGTTTAACGATTTTAGTTGACCACTCTAAGTGTTATTGATAATATGAGTTGACTCAGTTATTGCTTATTTATAATTCACGTTGACTTACTTATATTTTAGTCATACTTATAGTTAATTACTTATGTCATTCGTAGCAAGTATAAGGCTATGGGTGCTGGAGAAAGTCAGAAGAACAGAATGTGAGGAATACATCATCCTTAGATGTTGCAAAATGAAAAAACGCATATATAATATAATGTACGCGTGCGAGCGTGAGCATAAATATTATATATGCGATTGGTTTTCCTGCTTTTGTGCAGGGTTAGAAGGTGATGGTGCGGGAGCCGTCTGCTTCTGTGGTGATGTGAACTTTGGTGACATCTTCTGGTAGAAGGGACTCTATGAGTTCTGGCCACTCTAAAAAGCAGAGGTTGCCACCATAGAAGTAGTCTTCGTAGCCCATGTCGTACACTTCGTCTATCTTCTTGATGCGGTAGAAGTCGAAGTGGTATATGGGGTCGCCATTGCCTGAGGTGTATTCGTTGACGAGTGCAAAGGTGGGGGAGGTGATGACGTCTTCTACTCCTAATTCTTCACACAATGCCTTGATGAAGGTAGTTTTGCCAGCTCCCATCTTGCCGTAAAAGGCGAAGACTTTGCTGTCACCCATGTTCGAGATGAACGCCTTTGCTGCGTTGTGTATGTCCTCTAATGAGTTGATTTTTATTTCCATATTGCTATATTTTTTATTAAGTTGTGCCCTTTGGACTATGTCTTTTTGGGCTTTGTGTTATTTGTTCTGTTCTTGAGTTTTCTCCTTGACCGATGGTCATGAAACCTTCTGTCATCTATCGCTTTCTGGGTGAGAGGGTGATCATAGGGATGAGCATCTCTTCCATGGAGATGCCTCCATGCTGGAAGGTGTCCTTATAGTAGGAAACGTAATAGTTGTAATTGTTCGGATAGGCGAAGAAGGAATCGCCATAGGCAAACACATACGAGGTGCTGATGTTGGGCGCAGGAAGCAGTGCCTTGTGTGGGTCTTTGATGACAAATACGTCCTTGGCACTATAGGCAAGGTTCTTGCCTAACTTGTAGCGCAGGTTTGTGTTGGTGTTGCGGTCGCCTACTATCTTCAGAGGCTTGGTGGCTCTTATGCTGCCATGGTCGGTGGTGATAATGACTTTATAATTGCTTTGCGACAGGAGCTTGAAGAGTTCGGACAGCACAGAGTGGTGAAGCCAGCTCTGAGTAATGCTGCGATAGGCAGACTCGTTGTTGGCTAACTCGCGGACCATCTTCGACTCGGTGCGGGCATGGGAGAGCATGTCTATGAAGTTGATGACTACCACATTCAGGTCGTAGTTTTTCAGCTCATTATACTTGTCAAGAAATTTGTCGGCTCCCATGGAGTCGTTGATCTTATGATAGCTGAAGGTGTTGTGACGACGATATCGGTCGAACTGAGTCTGTATGAGGGGAGCCTCGTTGAGGTTCTTGCCTTCTTCCTCTTCCTCGTCTACCCACAGGTCTGGAAACATCTGGGCTATCTTGTCTGGCATCAGTCCACTGAAGATGGCATTGCGTGCATACTGGGTGGCAGTGGGGAGAATGCTCATATACATATCTTCCTCGATGTCGAAGAGGTCACCGATGTCATGTGCCAACACTTTCCACTGGTCGTAGCGGAAATTGTCGATAACGATGAGGAAAACTTTCTCGCCCTGGTTGAGGTGAGGGAATATCTTGGTCTTGAAGACATCGGGACTCATGCAGGGGCGTTCCTCGTTCTGGCTGAGGGATGCGAGCTGCTGCATCCAGTCGAGATAGTTCTTGGAAACATACTTGGCAAAGCCTAAGTTGGCCTCTTCCTTCTGCATCTGCAGCATCTCGGTCATCGGGCTGTTCGTGCTGCTGAGCTCCAGTTCCCACTTCACGAGTCGACGGTAGATATCCATCCAGTCTTTCCAGGTGCGGCTGTCCATGATCTGCATAGCCAACTGCTGGTACTCTTGCTGGTAGCCGCTTTGGGTTACCTCGCTGACAATCTCGCGCTGATGGATGTTCTTCTTGAGCGACAGGAGAATCTGGTTGGGGTTGACGGGCTTGATGAGATAGTCGGCTATCTTGGAGCCGATGGCCTGGTTCATGATGTCTTCTTCCTCGCTCTTGGTACACATTACCACAGGTGTGGCAGGTTGTATGTCCTTGATTTGCTGCAGTGTCTCCAGACCGCTGAGTCCTGGCATCATCTCGTCGAGCAAGATGAGGTCGAAGGTCTGCTGGCGGCACTGCTCGATGGCGTCGGCTCCGTTGCTTACTGTGACAACTTGGTAACCTTTTTTCTCGAGGAAGATGATGTGGGCCTTGAGAAGTTCCACCTCATCATCTACCCATAATAATAGTCCGTTGTTCATATTTCTAAAATCCTTCTAATTCAAAATATTCGTCTTCCAGATCATAGGAGTCTTCTTTTTTCTCCTTGTTGTCTTTCTGATTTTTCTTTTCTTCTGTCTTGTTGTCTTTAGCCTTGGGGGCTGCTGTGTTCTTATTGGCTGCCTTTGACGGGGCAGTCTTGTCTGTCTTTGCAGTCTTGTCTGTCTTTGCAGTCTTGTCAGTCTTTGCAGGTTGGCTTGTCTTTGCAGGCTGATTCGTCTTTGCTGTATTGACAGGTTGGGGTTCCTCCTTGATGACAGTAGTGTCTGAAGCAGGCTGGGCAGGTTGCGTTTCCTCCTTGATGATATTGCTGTTTTGGGCAGGCTGCGTTTCCTCCTTGATGATGGTTGTGCCCTGAGCATTCTGTTGTTGCTGAGGCTCTTCGGGTATAGTCATCGTATTATCGGAAGGTGCCTGGTTGTCAGTCTTCTCCTCTGTAACGACGATGGTTGTCGAGGTGTTCTGCTCTTCCAGTTCTGGGTTCTCATCGGTTTCCTTTTCGTCAGAGGATGCAGAGGACTCTTCCTTTTCGGTGATGATCTCTGCCGGCTCGTCAAGCAAGTCTGTCTGGATAGGCTTCACTGGGGCGAAGTGCTTCAGATAGAACTTGTCGTAGTCGCTATAGGCATACTGGATGCCCAACAGCGAGAGGTTCTCTTGGCTGATGAGATAGGTGCGCGACTTACTCAGAAGGCGCATAATTTGTGTCTGATGCAGTACGTCGTGGGCATAGAGGCGTGCCTCGTCGTAATTACGGAAACCTGTGATCTGCATGAGATGGATGCCGTCGCGTTCTTCGATGTTGATATCAAAGTTGCGGACAAGATAGGTTGTGAAGTTGAACTTCGCCATCTCGAAGAGCAGTTGGTTCTCGTTGACAGAGTCGGGTTGATAGGCAAAGAGGAACACGAAGTCGGTCTGTCGCTCTGGGCTGAAGGCCTTCTGTGCAGTCTGCTCGTTCTCATTGAGTACGGTGCTGCGTCGCTCCCATACGTTCTCCAGGTCGAACTTGCCGCCATGGAGACGTTTTCCGGCATTGACTCCATTGACTATCATACCAGCCATCTCGCTGAGTCTGCCCTCAGGATATTTCTCGACCAGGGTCTTCATATCTGCCACGCATCCTTGCGCATCGCCCTGGTTCAACTTGCTCAGAGCGCCGATAAAGATAAACTTATCACGGTTGGCGCCCATGGGGAAACGGGTGGATGATATATCAGAGTTGGACAGTACCGTCTGGTATTTCCCCAGTTTGAAAGCCTCGTAGGACGCAGCATAGAGCGAGTCTTCTATGTGGACACCAAACTTGGCATTGTCGGCATAGTAGGGGTCGGTAAGAAGTGTGGTCCACTTACTCTCTGGATATTCCTGCTTGAGTCGCTCTACATAGGTGTTGGCTGTAGAAGGCATGTGCTTGCGTGAGTAGAGCAGATAGAGATGATAGAGCACATCGTCCATGTGTTCATAATCCTTGAAATGTTCCTCAATGCGTCGCAGAGCTTTCTCGCTCAGTGGCAGGTTGTCGAGCTTGTCCTTGAAGATGACTCCAGAGTGATACAGACCATCGGTGAGCAAGGCGTTGCTTGCCAGCAACTGTTCAGCAGTGAAGGGGATTTGTGCCAGATAGTATTCGCGTTTGTGAGGATCGTTCTGGGCACTGTCGGCTATCTGCTTGAGGGAGTCTTCCTGTATGGATGCCTGCGCCAAGGAGTCGCGCATCTCGTCGGTCATCTCCTCTGCTCCCTGAGCTGAGGCTACAACGGTCTTGTTGATACGCTGCCAGTTGTCTACATTCTCGCGCTTGCCCCACTGACGCTGGAAGGATGTCTTACCCTGACTTACAGCTATGGGGTTGTAGAAATACCAGGCACTGTTGGCCTGCGATGCTGCAGACGATGATGTTTGTGACGGACGGTTGTTGGCAGAGGTATTGCCCATTCCTCCATTCTGAGCCAACTGGCGCTGGGCATTCTCTTCGGCCTGCTGGTTGCGTTCTTCTTTTTCCTTCTTCTTCAGAAGGTTTATCACTCGGTCGATGGCGGCATTGCGGTCGGACTCGCTCAAGGTGGCAAGTTGCTGGAGAGAATCCTGCAAGTGGACGGCCTCGGTATAGGGTACGAGTTCGTCGAGTACTTTGGAACGCTCAGACAGTTGTTTGTAGTCCTTGCGGTCTTTGTCTAACAGGCCGATGGCCTCACCATAACAGCGGCGTGCATCTGAATAGAGCTCCTTGACCCAATACAGGTCGCCCAAGTGGAGGAGCAGTACACCTTTCTCTATACCGTTGCGTGTTGACTTTGTGTTGCCTTTCTCGTAAGAGGAGATAGCATTGAGGGTGTCACGTTTCAGCAGGTAGATATTACCCATGGCATAATAGAGTTGGTCGAGATACTCCTTATTCTTGTCGGAGGCAGCCATTCGGCGCAGACGGGAAAGAACCTGCTTGGTATTGGTGGATGCCATCACCTCGCTCATAGAGATGCGGGCATTGAACTCCAGCTCGTAGGGTGGGTTGAGGCGTATCACGTGCTTGAAGGCCTTGTAGGCCTCGGTCTTACGATCCAATGCAGCCTGCAGCTGGCCCATGAGATACCACTCGCGGGCTTTCTGTTTGCGGCGCATCTCATGCTTGATGACTTTGCGCAGGTAGGGGATGGCCTTGTCGAATTGCTGGGTGTGGATGTAATAATCCGTATAGGTGTAGTCCCATTCTTTCTGGGCACGCCAGTGGATGGAGTCGCGCTGCATATTGCGGATGATGTCTTCGGCATCGTACATCCAGTTCTGTTCGATATAGCATTTAGCCAACCATGCCTTTGCACGGCCGTAGATGGCAGGCTGGGTCTCGAAGAGCCGGCTCATATAGGCAAAGGTGGAAGCGGCATTCTCGAAGTCGCCTTGATAGAACTGCGAACGGCCCATCAGCATCCAAGCTTTCCAGATGAAGGGATTGTACTCTCTGCGGTTGAGCCACTCGATGTCCTTGGCTGTCTTTCGGCGACTCTTGTTCCATTCGGGGCGCTGCTTGATGCTGTGGCGCTGGATGGCTTTCTGACATTTCTCGATGGCACGGTCGTAGTTGCCCTTGCCCAATTCGCGGCTGTTCTTGTTGCCTACGGTATAAAGGGGGATGATTTCGGTATAGTTGTCCTTGTTGCCCTGTTCTTTCTCGAGTGAGGCGTCGATATAAGCCAAGGTGCCATTATAGTATATATTGTACTTGGAGTGGAAGGCATGCAGCCATCTGTTGCGCGCAGTATTTTTCTGCGTAGAACAACCTGTCACGGCGATGAGGGCTATGACGAGGATGAGGATAATATGAAGGGCAGAATGCTGTTTCACGTTGATGGCTTTTGTTTCTTATAAATGTTTTTATTTCTTATAAAACTGAGATATGCCTGCTTTTATTGTCTTGCAGAGGGCAAAAGTGAGGATACTTACAAAGATGATGGTGGCTCCTGAGGGAACATTGAACTGATAGCTGACGAGGAGCCCGATGAGGCAGTCGAACCAGCCCACGATGATGCTGTAGAGGATAAGCCGTCTGTAACTGTAGGTGAAGATACTGGCCGTCATCTGTGGAATGGTAAGCAGACTGATGGCAAGGACTATACCCACCATCTTGAGGGTGGCGACGATGGTCATGGCGATGAGTGCCATCATCATATATTCTATCAGGGCGACGGGAAGATGCTGCGAAAGAGAAAAGGTGCGGTCGAATGCCACACTTTGGATGGGTCGTAGAAAAAGAGTAAAGAGTATGCAGACAAATGCCGTGAGAATGCCCAACAGCCAGAGATCGCCTGTGCCGATGGTGAGAATGCTGCCGAAGAGAAAAGATGGCAGGTCGGGCATGAAACCTGGAGTAAGGAAACAGCAGATGATGCCCACACTCATGCCCAGAGTCCAGAACATGGCAATGGCGGAGTCCTGACGTATGTCCTTGCGTGAGGAAGTCCATTGTACGCCGAAAGCGCTGAGTATGGCAAATATCATTGCAGACAGGATGGGGTTGATGCCGGCAAACACTCCTATGCCTATGCCTCCAAACGAGGCATGGGTGATACCGCCACTGATAAAGACAAGGCGGCGGGTTACGATGTAGGTTCCTATGAAACCGCAAAGGATGCTTGCCAGGAAAGCTCCTGAAAGGGCGTTCTGGAAAAATGTATATTCGAGTATGTTCATGAGGCTACGTGGCTTTCCTGTATAAATGCTATGACTTCGTCCTTCAGTGTGTCGGGAAGGTTGATGCCCCGGAGAATGAGGCTTCTGTTCCAGGCTGCCACTTCCTCGGGATGCATGGTATAGAGGACTTCGGAGAATTCTTCTACTTCCTGGGGTGTATAGTCATGGGACTCGCGACCTTGAAAACGGTCCAACTCCTCATCGTCGAAATATTCGATTTCTTTGACCGATGCTTCCATCAGGCATTCTTGCTCGCATTTGGCATTATCGCCATTGCAGGTGTTGCAGGAAACTCCTTCCTGAATAGGTGATTCGGGACCATTGCGATGGCTCAAGATGCCTAATAGAGCAGAGATGATGCCCAAGACCACGAGGGATATGATGAGATATAGCATGGGATGTACGGATAGATTCTTACTGTTTGTGAGAAGATAAGGGAATTATGCCTTCTCGGTGATAATGAAACCTACAGAGCGGAGATCTTCCCAGAAGTGGGGATATGACTTGGTGACGACCTCGGGATGATTGATCTGCAACTGTGGAAACTTGAATGCCAGAGGTGCGAAGGCCATTGCCATGCGATGGTCTTCATAGGTGTCGATAGGCTCATGGGTAGGCTCGCAGGTCTCGCCTTCCCAGATGAGGGTGTTGTCATTCTCGTCGCGAATGACATAACCCACTTTTCTAAGCTCTCGCTTCAATGCCTCTATACGGTCGGTCTCCTTGATCTTCAATGTGGCAAGACCGGTGAAACGGAAGTGTACTCCCATCGCACAACAGGCTACTACGATGGTTTGTGCCAGGTCTGGAGAACCCGTGAAATCGTAGTCAAGGCGTGGTAATGTACAGCGGTGGGCCTTCAGCTTGAGTGGGGCTATACGGTCGTGTAACTCAAAATCGCTCTTCACTCCCAACAGGCTGAAGATGTATTTCACCACAGAGTCGCCCTGCTTGGTGCAGTCTGACAGACCATCCAACTGCAGTTCTGAGTCACGATTGGCATTGAGGGCCATGATCTCGTACCAGTAGGACGATGCACTCCAGTCGCTCTCTATAGTGTAGTCTTCTATCTTGGCATAGGGTTGGGGTGCTATGGTAATGGTGTCGATATCAGTCCATTTGGCATCGGCACCAAACTGACGCATAGTCCACAGGGTGAGGTCTATATAAGGACGGGAGGCTATCTCGCCTGTGAGTTTCAGCTCGAGACCTTTTTGCAACACCGGACCTATCATCAGCAGGGCAGAGATATACTGCGAGCTGATACTGCCTACTACCTCTATCTGGCCACCCTCGAGAGGTTTGCCTTCGATGCGGAGTGGGGGAAAGCCTTCTTTCTCTACATACTCGATGTCGGCTCCCAAACGGCGGAGGGCATCTACAAGAATGGCTATAGGACGGTTCTTCATGCGCTCGGTTCCCGTGATGGTATGCGAGCCTGGTGTGCTTGCCAGATAGGCGGTCATAAAACGCATGGCGGTGCCTGCTGCCTTGATGTTGATGGTCTCGGGCATGTCACGAAGTGCGGCTACTATTACTTCTGTATCATCGCAGTCGCTCAGATGGCTAAGAGGAAAGGTGCAGCCTGCCATAGCATGGATGACAAGGGCGCGGTTACAGATACTCTTGGAGGCTGGCAACTGGATAGTACTGTTGATCTGTTGGGGTGCTTGAATGATATATGTCATGTTATGTTTTGTTTTCTGTGTTATTTGACGATGATTACTGGTAAGTCGAGAGGCTCATCGGTAGCAGTCTCTGTGGAGCGAGTGTTAGGACGCTCTTTTTTGGGGCCAGGAATGAGGGGACTGTAGTAGAGTACCTGGCGTATGCGCTCACGCTGTTGGGCTGTGAACTGATAGTTCAGGCTCATGGAATAGTCCATCAGGTTGATGGAGCTCCAAGTATCGCCTGTGTCGTTTTGACGAGAAATCATATCAGACAGGAGGACGATGACATCTTTACCTGCCGATTCGGCTTCTTGTCGTTTGTTTTCTATATATTGGGAAAGCCACGTGTTGTAGGCTGGTCGGTTATAACTCTTTGTGTCGGTGCAATAATCGGTATCGGCATACGACTCGATGGGTTTGTTGTCTTTTTCAGCAAAGACATGATGCAGACCAAGATAATGTCCTAACTCGTGGGCAAGTGTGGCATTGGCATCGTAGATGAGATTTTCGGTGTTCTCGGATTCTGAAGTTATGCCTTTGTATCGGTTGCTCTCATAGTAGATGTACTTACTGTTGATGCAGAGGCAGTGAGCGTATTTCAGATTGCTCTTGGACAGTTTGGTACGCTTGGTGTTATTGAGACCTTCTATCTGGGGATAGCCTGCTCCCTGATAGGGCATCACGCTGATGCCCAAAGTGATAGAAGATTCGTCTTTTGTCTGGTCGAAGGGGTATACCATCACGTTGATGTATTCGTTGGGGTCCCATACATATTTGGTGTATCGGCGTGAGTTGTCGCCCATGAACTTTTCGCAGTCAATGGGGTAGGTGCCAGTCCATTTGATATATTCAACTCCTGGTTGTGCTAAGGTTTGATTTTGCTCGTTCTTCTCGGCAAGGACAAAACGGATGTGGATATTCTCGCTGTTGTCGTATTCCTGATATGTATAGACGTTGCCTTGATAGAGCTCATTGACATGGGCAACGAGTTCTTTGATTCTGGTATAGTCTACATACTGTTTCCTGTCCTGACTGTCTTGATAGAGGACGTGGAATATCACGGGTATCTGGTATTCATAGTCGTCGCCCGTTATCTCATCGTTGTCGCGGTCTTGCTCTATATCAGCATAGAATTCTTCTGTGCTGCTGTTACAGCAAGTGAGGGTGGCGCCTATGATGCATAACAGGATGCTATATATATAATGTTTCATGCGTGCGTACTTATTTATTATAATGTTGCAAAATTACAAAAAATATCGTAGATTCATACATAAAAGAGGATATATTTTTCTAAAAACAGTAAGGGCGGATCCTGCTTGATGCAGGGAAGTGCAGGCTCTGCAGTATAATATATGGCTGGGGACTTACTCGCTTATCATTGCTGTTTTGTTTATGCCGCTTGTAATCTTCCTGCTTGATTTTTGCTGGAGGATTAATTGATGTTTACAAAATGTTAGTAAATAGGGAGTGTAAAGAAGAATGTGTGGAGTAGTAATTGACAAAGTGTAAGTAAAACGTGGAAAAACTTTTGAATTCTCACTTTGTGTGCGTTACAAATTGCAAAATAAAATAGCCTCAAAAAATATGATAAAATTGCGTTAATGAAAAATACAACTTACTCAAATTATTACTATCTTTGCATCAGAAAAAAGATATAAACCTTTAAAACGTAGTAACAATGAAACGAATTATATTTTTGTCAGTAATGATGCTCGTGACCATCGCAAGTTTTGGTCGTAAGCACGTGGAAAATGCAACAGTAGTTGCTGACACCATTTTTTATGCTGAGAATATGAGTAATGTGGCAAATGCTGATCAGGCTGCTTATTATCGTATTTTGATGACAACAGGAAGTGGTATCACCAAGAAAAATGTCTTCCAGGACTTTTATATGAATGGAAACCTCAGAGCCGAGGGCGGATATAGCTTCATCGACTTGGGTGATGACCGTAACACCGTTTTCAACGGAGAAGTTACTTCTTACTACAAGAATGGTAAGGAAAAGTGGCACGGAAAGTATGTCAATGGCAAACGTGAGGGTTACTTTACATTGCAGCTTCGCGATGGTGGTGTAGCCGTGGTACAGTTTAAGGGAGGTAAGTCAGTACATGACTTCTTTACAGTAACTTATCAGAACGGTAACATGGAAAAGAAACCTCTTTCTGAAATCAAGGGCTTGTTGTAAATATGTGTCAAATCGAATCTCTCTTATATAAATTATAATTTTATGTTGATATGACCTATATGAGGGCTATCCTCCGTGAGGAGGGTAGCCCTCTCTTTTTTGTGTGGTCTTGTCTCAAGAAGAAATTCTACTTGTGGCGATTGGCCCGCTGCTGGCGATACTTAGCTTTCTGTCGTGCAGATCCGCTGCCGTGGGCGCCAGTGATATATTTCTTTTTCTTGGCCTTGGTCTTTACCTTGCCGTCGTCCTCCTTCTTGGGGCCTCCTCCGGCTTTGAATACCATGCCACCCATGATAATATCATCAATATCATTCATATTCTTTTGTCTTTAAATGGTGTTGATGTTGTTTTTAAAAATCTTTTCTTCTCTCGGTAGTTACAGACTTCCACCACTGATTAGTGGTGGAAGAGTCGTACGTGGGTGAATGCCATGGCTATGCCATACTTGTCGCAGGTCTCGATAACATTATCATCTCGGATACTGCCACCAGCCTGGGCAATATATTCTACTCCACTCTTGTGGGCACGTTCGATGTTGTCACCAAATGGGAAGAAGGCATCACTGCCTACAGATACACCTGTGTTCTGGGCAATCCATGCTTTCTTTTCCTCACGGGTCAATGGCTCTGGCTTCTCGCTGAAAAAGTTCTGCCATACACCATCCTGCAGCACGTCTTCCCATTCATCGCTGATATATACGTTGATGGTGTTGTCGCGGTCGGCACGGCGGATTCCCTCTTTGAAAGGAAGATTCATCACCTTGGGACATTGACGCAACCACCATTCGTCTGCCTTGGAACCAGCCAGACGTGTGCAGTGGATGCGGCTCTGCTGACCAGCACCGATACCGATGGCCTGACCATCTTTCACATAGCATACAGAGTTGCTCTGTGTGTATTTCAACGTGATGAGCGAGATGATGAGGTCGCGCTTTGCCTCTGCTGTGAATGTCTTGTTTTTGGTAGGGATGTCTTCAAACAAGGCAGGATCGTCGAGTTTTACCTCGTTGCGGCCCTGCTCGAAGGTAATGCCGAATACCTGCTTGTGCTCGATAGGTGCTGGCACAAAGTCGGGGTCTATCTTGATGACATTGTACGTGCCCTTGCGCTTTGCCTTCAGAATTTCTATTGCCTCAGGAGTATAGTCTGGAGCTATCACGCCATCGCTAACCTCTCGTTTGATGAGGGTGGCTGTGGCAGCATCGCATGTGTCACTCAAAGCAACAAAGTCGCCGTAAGAACACATACGGTCGGCACCGCGTGCACGTGCATAGGCACAAGCCAATGGTGACAGTTCGATGTTGACGTCATCGACAAAATAGATTTTCTTCAGTGTGTCGCTCAGTGGAAGACCAATGGCTGCTCCTGCAGGAGAAACGTGTTTGAAACTTGCTGCTGCTGGAATGCCTGTAGCTGCCTTCAGCTCTTTGACGAGTTGCCATGAATTGAGAGCATCGAGAAAATTGATGTAGCCAGGGCGGCCATTAATAACTTCGAGGGGAAGTTCACTTCCATCCTCCATGTAGATTCGAGAGGGCTTTTGGTTTGGATTACAACCGTACTTTAATGCTAATTCTTTCATTGCAAAGTTCTGTTTGTTAAGAATTTGCTGCAAAGTTACAAAAAATCTCTCTCTTTGTACCATTCATAAGAACTTTTTTGTACTTTTGCAACCAAAATAGAGAATTTCAAACACGTTAGGTTATGAAAAATGATTTGACTCATCTCACAAGTGAAATCGAAAAGAAGGTTGGTAAGAAGATTCCGGTTGGAGCTGATTTTGAGAAATTGGCCTCTTTCTTTGCTATCAAGCATCACATCAAGCTGAATGCTGATGCGCTTCATAAGGTGTGGAACTATGTGAGTGGAAAGGAAAAACCAACCAAGAAAACACTGAACAAGTTGGCGCTTTTTGTGGGGTATCAGAGTTGGGATGATTTCCATGAGGCTCTGCATGGAGATGATGACGGTAATCTCAATTACGAAGTGGAGGAGGAGAAGAAATCGGATCCCTCCAACTATGATGATATTTAAGTCAGAATGTTACCGAAGAAAAACCTTTGCAGGTATGGATATAGAAAAAGGAGACTCGACAATGTGTATTGTGAGTCTCCTTTATCTTTTTACTTAGGATTGTAAGCGGAGTAAAATTATTCAGCGTTCTTCTGAATAGTCTTCTTCTCAGCGATACGAGCCTTCTTACCTGTAAGGGCACGGAGGTAGTACAACTTAGCACGACGTACTTTACCATGCTTGTTCACCTCGATAGAATCGATGGCAGGTGACTCGATAGGGAAGATACGCTCAACACCTACTGTACCTGACATCTTACGAACGGTGAAACGCTTCTTGTCGCCATGGCCGGAAATCTTGATAACTACACCACGGTAGAGCTGGATACGCTCCTTAGAACCCTCGACGATTTTGTAAGCGACTGTGATAGTATCACCTGCCTTGAACTCAGGGAACTTCTTGCCGGTTGCAAATGCTTCTTCAGCAACTTTAATTAAATCCATTTTGTTTTATAATTAAATATTGTTTGTCGTTCCAACGCAACATAGTCGAGCCACTCGTCAGCCCATGCCAGCGGTTACGCCGAAAAGCGGGTGCAAAGTTACAACTTTTTCTTGTTTCTTCCAAATTTTCAGAGACTTTCTTCTTTTTTATATGATATTTTTTTTGTTCTTCTTGTTTTTTTAGTGTATCTTTGCAATAAGAAATATAACAAGTTGAATCATGAGAAATAAATGTTTAGTTATTACTGCATTTCTTTTGGCTACTTGGGGTATATCTACTCCTTGCGTGGCTCAGAAGTACAAGGTTACAAAGGTGCAGCGTTCCCGTATTTTGGTGGATAAGAGATTTGATCAGAATCCTGATGCTCAGGCAGCTGTCTTTATAGCACCTTATAAGCATAAGGTGGACAGTATTATGAGTCCTGTTGTGGGTGAGACTGCTCACTATATGGCTGCTGGTCGTCCGGAGAGTGAATTGAGCAACCTGCTTTGTGATATTTTGGTATGGGCTGGTAAGGATTTCGAAGAGAAGCCTGTGTTCGCCGTTTATAATATGGGTGGTATTCGTGCAGCCTTGGCTAAGGGAAAACAAACGGTTGGTGATGTCAATGATATGGCTCCTTTCGAGAATAAGATATGTTTCCTTACTTTGACGGGTAAGGATGTGCTTGAACTTTTTTCTCAGATTGCCATGCGTGGTGGTGAGGGCGTAAGTCATGCTGTAAAAATGGATATCTCGAAAGATGGGAAGCTTTTGGATGCCACACTCAACGGACAACCTATAGACGAGAAGGCTTCTTACCGGGTGGCAACGCTTGATTATCTGGCTGAAGGCAACGACCAGTTGACTGCCTTTAAGAAAGGAACGGATGTCTTTGCGCCCAAACAGAGAGAGAACAATGTGCGCTTCATTATCATGAATTATTTTCGTGAACAGGCTGCACAGGGAATGTGTGTGGAATCTAAAGTGGAAGGTCGTATAGTTATCAAATAATATCTATGATGAAGAAATATTTTTTTGCTGTGGTAATGTGTTGCATTACTTTCAGTTCTTGGGCACAGAAACAGTTGGTGGTGCTGCATACGAATGATACACATAGTTGTGTGATGCCTTTGAATCCTAATTTGGCTGATACGGCTATTGCAGACAGAGGTGGTTTCCTTCGTAGGGTGAACATGGTGAAGCAGGAAAGACAGAAGAATCCTGACCTTCTGCTCTTCGATAGTGGTGATTTCTCACAAGGTTCACCTTATTACACACTCTTTAAAGGTGATGTAGAGGTGGGACTGATGAATGAGATGGGATATGATGCTGCCACGATAGGTAATCATGAGTTTGATTTTGGTATTGATAACATGGTTCGGCTTTTCAAGAAGGCTAAGTTTCCTATAGTTTGTTCCAACTATGATTTCACTGGTACGCCTTTGAAGGACATTGTTAAGCCTTGGGTTGTATTGAAACGCGGGGGAGTGAAAATCGGAGTCTTTGGTTTGGGACCTCAGTTGGAAGGACTTGTCACTGCTGCCAATTATGGGTCGATCAAGTATCTTGACCCTATAAAAACAGCTTTGGAAACGGCTGCTTTCTTAAAGAAAAAGAAGAAATGCGACATCATTATTTGTATTTCGCACTTGGGATGGAATGTGGAGAATACAGATGATGTCCAGACTATACCCGGCACTCGCTATATCGATTTGGTATTGGGAGGTCATTCACATACTTATTTCAAGGAATTGAGATATGTGAAGGATTTGGACGGAAAGCTTGTTCCTGTCGACCAAAATGGCAAGAATGCCATTTGGGTGGGCAAGATAGTCTTGGATTACTCGAAATAAAAAGTCAATGCTATCATTTTGCTGTGTGCTTTCTGGGAAGCCATAGCATATGGTAGCATATTTTTATCCTTTATATTATTAATGTGCCCTTTGTCAACTGTGTTGCTGATTCCATACATGAATTTCAGTTCCGGTCTTAATTTGAAGAACGGAAGATATAAGTCACATCCTACTCCGATTTCTAAGAACAGGTCTGTTTTCTTTAGTTTGATATAATCGTCATTGCTGTTGTTCAGGTTGAACATCGGATTGATACCCGCCATGATGTATGGTCGGTGATTGTTGAAGCGGGGAGCTGCAAAGATGAGGTCTACTGCTGTAGAGAGATAGGCTGTTTTCATCTCTTGCATCTTCTCGGTAGGACGGTCGTTGGCATCTTTCTCCAGCAGGTTGCGATAGGTAAGGTGACGGGTGCCGAAATACATGGCAGGAGCTACTCGTAGTTGGAAGTTGGTGTTGAGACGAAGCTCACCCAGTACGCCTACGGTGAATCCTGCATCCCATCTGTCTTGATCGACGGTGACGCATGATTCTACTTCTTGACCTTCCTCGTTGATATAGGTTTGATGACCCGTATTCACCAACTCTAAGTCTTGTAGGTGTGTGCCTACCAATACACCAAAGTGGAAAGTACGAAGGTCGGTATAAGGACGATTCTCTACGGTACGTTCCTGAGCCTGTGCCTGGAAGAGTACTAATCCGATAAGGGATATGATGATAAATATCTTCTTTTTCATATTCTTATAACGGAATACATGGATTCTTATTGCCCTCAACTTATTTTGAAAGAGTATAAATTACTAAAAAAATGATACCTATATGTAGGTATTTGAAAAAATATTGTTATCTTTGCACCATACTTAATAGGTATAGATTAAAACAGATTGAACAAAACATTATTAATATTAAAACTTTATTATTATGGCTTACGTAATTGGTGACGATTGTATCGCTTGCGGTACATGTATTGATGAGTGTCCATCAGGTGCTATCTCTGAGGGCGAGAAGTATTCTATCGACCCAGATGCTTGCACAGAGTGTGGCACTTGTGCTGATGTTTGTCCTAACGAGGCTATCAGTCTTCCTTAATTATTAAGGAAAGATACTTTAGTTACATAAAACATCTTGAGCGGCTCTTTGAGTCGCTTTTTTTTGTTTCTTTTGTTTTGAAATCTATTTTTTATTCCTGCCTTTGTTATAATGTTCACACGTAGGTGTATATTTTATTATTATACATTTTCACTTCAATCTTATTACTCAAACGATTATGAAAAAAGCGGAACTCCTTCTGGAATTCCGCTCTTGAATATTTCTTGTTTCTTTTTATTCTGCTGTAGCTTTTGTGCCCTTTTCGATGGCATCCTTAGCATATTTGTTTTCAGGATCCAACTGGAGCAACTTCTCCCAGTATGGTTTGGCCTTTTCAAAGTCCTGCTTGTCGTAGTTGTAGATGAAGCCCATGTACTGATAAGCCTGCTTCAAGTAGCCGACTTCGTCAGCGTCACACTGCTTTGCCTCAAGCTCCTTGATTACTTCCTCATATGCTGGGATAGCCATATCATCCAACTCGCTTTGGAATGCAGTGTTACCTTCCTGTAGTTTGGCGAATGCCTTCAATGAAGGATATTTCTCAGCAAGTTTGTCGTAAACACTAATGGCTTTTTCTATGTTCTGAACTTTAGTTTCTGCATTCTTCTTAGCCTTGTTGACATAGATTTCAGCCAACTTCATGAAATCTGTAGGAGCAGCATCTGGGTTTTTGTCCATATACTGCTGGCTGTATTCCAACGCTTTGTCCTCATCACCCTTTTGCTTGTATGCCTCTGAGATGTACTGCAATGGCTTAGGATCGTCGGCCTTGAGCTGCAATGCCTTCTCATACTGAGCGATACCTTCATCGTACTGTTTGTTGCCTACCAATGCCATACCATAGTAAGTATAGTCTCTTGATGTCTTCTTGATAGAGTCTGTACCCATGATGACCTGTGCATGCTGGAGAGCTACATCGAATTTCTCGATATCTACAGCAGACCATAAAGCAACTCTGTGGAAGGTAGGATCTTTAGGGAACTTCTGCAATCCACTCTCAGAGAGTGTCAATGCTTCATCCTTCTTGTTGACCATATAGTCGGTGATAGCGTAAGCTACATAGATATATTCCTCCAACTTGTTAGGATCGGTCTGCTTGAAGAGATCGTAAGCCTTGTCGTACTTACCATTGCTGTAGAATGTGTAACCAGCCTTAGCCTCGTAAGGATATTCTGGGTTCACTTCCTTCAGCTTCTTCAGTGTCTCTGCGCTTCTTACAGGGTCAATCTTTTGATATACATTGGCATAGCTGATGTATCCTTGAGGATTCTTAGGATCCATGACGATACAGTCGTTGTAGCTTGCAGCAGCATCACCACCATTGTCCTGCAATGCGTAGATATCACCTTTCAGGATATAGGCGTCACCAAAGTTTTTAAACTTCATGGTGATAGCATCTGCTACAGCCATAGCCTTTTCATACTGCTTGTTGATAGCAAGAATGTTACCCAAAGCTACAAGAGCTTTTGGGTCTTTCTTAAACTCTTTCTGGTACTCCTTCAGGGACTTATCGAAATCCTTTGAAGTTGCTCTACCAGACTTGATGTTTGCCTCTATTGACTTCAGCATGTCCTTATAGTTGACATCCTGAGCCATTGCTGGCATTGACAAACCCATCATCAATGCGGCAGCCACTAAATATTTTATTGCTTTCATAATCTCAATTTTTATTTGTGTGATTACTATTTTTATTCATTAGATGACATCTTTATCCAGAAAGTTTAATCGGATTCTTATTTTTTAATATTTACTTTCTTGTAGGTTATGTCGCCTCTATAGGGAAGCAGACCAGATTTGAATACAATCAACTGTCCCCGTGGGTTCGTGATGTAGTTGGCAAAGCTCCATGGGAGCGCCTTATGTGGGTCTACTACTATAGCATATAATGTTCTTACGAATGGATATCTTCCGTCGAGAAGGTAAGCCTGATAGGGTTGCCAACTGTTCGATGGTGTTGCCTTGTCTTTGATAGACACTCGCATGACATGAATATTCTTCTTAAAGGTGGTGTTAGTGGAATCTCGACGGTCATTCAACCAGTTAGAACCAATTACACCGATAGCGCCTGGAGTCTCGTCTACGAAGTCAATTACCTGCTTGCTTGTCTTGGCTGCCATGATTTTGGCACCCATCTTTTCGCCATGCAATACTGAGTCAACAACCCAGTTGGTAGTAGCCGAGCGAGTATTGTCGAAGATGACTTCGATGTCTCCTCTTTTAGAACCAGGAACAATGTCGCTCCATTTTGTGGCTTTTCCTGTCAGGACACGTTTGATGTCGTTTACCGTTATACAAGTATCTTGGTTGTTCTTGTTGACGATAAAAGCCAATCCATCGTATCCTATAGGGAAGACTGAAGGAATAACATTGCTTTTCGATTTCAAGTATGCAATCTCGCTATCTTTCAGATGACGAGTTGTGAATAAAAGATTAGTCTTGAAATCTTTGATCATCTGAAGTCCTGTGACTTCATCTGCATAAATGGGCTTGAGTTTTGCCTTTGGAAATTCAAACTCAAACTGTGTTCTCTCCTCGTCGATGATAGGGCTCAGACTTTCGTCTGCATAGAATTCAATAGTGCCCGACGTAGGAGTATCAGTTCTACCATCTTTGGCTTTCTTCTCACCACATGATGAGAAGAAAGCCATTGATAGTGATATTAATCCTATAAAAATATAAGATGTTTTTTTCATTCTATTACTGCAATCTAAATACAACTGGAACTGTGTACTTCACACGTACGGTAGAACCATTCTGCTTACCTGGACTCCACCTTGGCATACTTCTAACAACTCGAGAAGCCTCGCGGTCGAGTGATGGGTCTACAGAACGTACAACCCTTACATCAGTGATAGAGCCATCACGCTCTACAACGAATGATACGATTACACGGCCTTGTACACCATTCTCCTGAGCGACAACAGGATACTTTGTGTTGCTTGAGAGGAAAGCCTGCAAGGCAGCTGGGCCGCCAGGGAAGTGAGGCATCTCTTCTACAACATCAAACACCTTGTTAGAAACCTCAGGCTTTGGAGCTGGTGGTGGTGGTGGAGCTGCTACGGCGATATCGCTTCTTACAGCTTCAGCCAGACGGCTTTTAGTACCTTCCTTGTTCTCAGTACCTACGGCCACCTTCTCATCCAGTTTATCCATTTGCTTTACCTGGTTTTCCTCTTTTACGAGTTCATCCTTCTTGATGACAGGTGCAGTAAACTTCTGAGTCTCGCGAGCCACAGGTATCTCCTTTTTAGGTTCAATCTTTGGCTTCACTGGCTCTTTCTTCTTTTCTTCTTTCTTAGCTTGCTGCTGGAGTTTAGCCAACTCCATAGCTTCCATGTATGCTTGCTGTTCTTCGGCCTGTTTCTGTTCGATAACCTTCCAAGCCAAGAATCCACCTACGAGAGCTGCAGCGATGACCAAGATCAGAAGAGCCTTGATGTTTCGACCAGAAGTACCCTTACGGAGCTGGTAAGCACCATACTCCTTGTTCTTTCCGGCGAAAACCATTTCGACCCATTTAGGATCGTATAGATCTATTTTTGCCATTTCTTTCTTGTTTTAATTGTTAGCAATCATCTTACATCTTAACGTTTCTTGACTTGAGAAGCTTCTCGTCGTCTGCGCTAATCTTGTCGATGACATACGTACCAATGTTCAAAATCTGCATTTCATCGAGTGCGTCAACCATATTCTTGTACGAAGCATTGTCAGTAGGCTTGATGACGATAGTCAGGGTCGGGATTTTACCATCCTTCAAGTTACCTGCCTTCAAGTCACTCAATTTCTTCTGATAGATGCTGTCAGGATATTGTTTTGGATTCTTAGAACGCTCCATGTTTAACTCCTTAACAGCGAGTGAGATTCTCTCTACTGGACGTGTACCGTTCTCTGTAGCATGCTCTCTCAAGACCTTACGGATACCATTGGTGCCCCATGTTGTCTCCTTAATCCATGTAGGATCGTCATACTTAGGGATACCGGCACCATAGTAAATCTTGTTGTCTGCAGTTACATAAAGTGTCACAGTCTCAGAAGCTTTAGCCTCATTCTTGTTCTCGTCGTTCTGGTTCTCATCATTACTTGGCATTGTCAGCTCCATAGTCTGAGGTTTGCTCAAAGATGTACACAGCATGAAGAACGTGATAAGAAGCATAAGCATATCCACCATAGGAGTAAAGTCTACGCGGACATTCATTTTCTTTTGTTTGCTTTCTTTCTTAGCCATTTATTCGTCCCCCTGTTGTTTTAACTGTGTAATCATATAGTAATGACTCTCGTCCATATCCTGGAGTTCGTTCATCACTCTCTTAACTGTCTTATATGGAGTAGAAGCATCAGCCTTGAGGGCAATCTTGATGTCCTCGTTTGTCTGGCGAGCAGCGTTTACCCACTGCTGGAACTCGCTCATACCACCATTAATGCTGTCGAGAGGAATACCTTTCTGCTGGAGATACTGTGGACGCTTAGAAGCATTCATAGCCAAGTATGTCTTCAGGTCGCCCATTGGGACACCGAATGTACCCTCACTCTTGAATGTCTCTATCATCTTAGGTGTCAGCTCCACACCGAAAGCAGCAGTCATAGTGCTCAGTGAAGCACCCAGCTGATCAGTATTATCAATACTCATAAATACTTGGCCCTCGCCGGTAGGATTACCAGCCTTGTCCTTTTCAGGATTTACCAAGATAGTTAAGACTCCGTTCTCAGGCACCTTGATTTCAGACACAGAACCTGGTGTGTTTACCTTTACAGGCTCATTCTTTACGAATGTAGAGGTGAGCATGAAGAAGGTAAGCAACAGGGTCATAACGTCTGACATAGGCGTCATATCGATCCAGATGTCACTCTTCTTAATTTTTACTTTACCCATAGCGATAAAATTTTAAAGGGTTAGCAAAAATTAAGCCTCTTCTGCGTGGTTAGCTTCGTATGTCTGAGCAATTGAGTAACCTACCTCGTCGAGTGCGTATGTCAACTTATCAACCTTGTTGGTGAATGTGTTGTAAGAAACAACAGCACACCAAGATGTCAAAATACCGAATGCGGTGTTGATCAACGCCTCAGAAATACCTACAGAAAGTGCTGCTGAGTCAGCGCCACCACCTTCACCCATGGCCTGGAATGACTTGATCATACCGGTTACAGTACCGAGAAGACCAGTAAGAGTACCAAGAGTTACGATTGTAGCGATGATAGGCAAGTTCATTGTCAGAGTAGGCATCTCCAACTGAGTAGCCTCCTCATGAGCCTGCTGGATCTTAGCTACCTTCTGAGCCTTCTTCAAAGAAGCGTTAGCGCCAGACTCCATTGACTTGTAAGCGTTCAAAGAAGCCATAACAACGTTGGCTACAGTACCGCGCTGCTTGCTGCAGAGCTGCTCAGCCTTAGCGAAATCGTTAGCGTTCAAAGCTGCCTTGATGTTTGCAACGAACTTAGGAAGAGCACCTGTACCAGTAGCGGTCTTGAGAGCCATCCAACGCTCGATAGTCATTGCCAATACGGTGAGCAACAATGTGTGAATTACAGGTACGATAACACCACCTTTGTAGATTGTACCCCAAATGTCTGCTGGGTGATCCTGTACACCTGGATCCTGGAAGTGCATGTCGTTTCCGAACCATGTGAAGAACAAAGTGAATGCGATGATAGCACATACCACGATGATCCAGAATGCGCCTCTTACTCCCTGAAAGCCCTCAGATTTTTTCTTAGGGGCTGCTTGTTTTGTAGTTGCCATAATTTTACTTTTTTTAAATTATTAGTTAATAAATTATTTGAAAGTTTTTTCTCTAATGTTTTGTAGACCTTATTTGTGTCAAGACAAAGTTTGGTTTTTTCCGTTACTAAGGGCAAAGATAATAATTAAAAATAAAACACGAAACGCATTTAAGAAGTTTTAACGAGATATTGAATGTATTTAATCAATATCTCGTCATTTAAGTCGTTTTCTACGCTTTTATTGTGCGTTTTTACCGATTTCTTATTCGTTTGCTGTTGTTTCTTTTCAATTACTTGAGCTTGCCCAACGCCTCCTTGATTCGGCGTATTGCCTCTACGATATTCTCATCGCTTGTGGCGTAGCTCATACGGAAACAATCTGGATCTCCGAAAGCGTCACCTCCCACTGTGGCCACGTGAGCCTCTTCCAAGAGATACATAGCCAGGTCTGTGGAATTGTTGATGGTACGGTCGCCTGTGCTCTTGCCATAGAAGCTGCTGCATTTTGGGAAGAGATAGAAGGCTCCCTGTGGCACGTTCACCTCAAGACCTGGTACTTCTTTAGCCAACTTTACGATGAGGTTGCGACGGCGTTCGAAAGCTTGGCGCATGTTCTCTACGGCACTTTGGTCGAGTGTGTAGGCTGCCTCGGCTGCTTTCTGGCTCACAGAACATGTACCGCTGGTGTACTGTCCCTGCAGTTTGTTACATCCCTTGATGATCCACTCTGGACCTGCGAGGAATCCGATACGCCAACCAGTCATGGCATAAGCCTTTGATACACCGTTGGCAATGATGACCTGCTCCTTCATGTCAGGTTCCTGTGCGATGCTGTGGTGCTTGCCGATATAGTTGATGTGTTCGTAAATCTCATCAGCCAATACGAAAACTTCCTTGTGTCTTCTCAGTACATCAGCGAGTGCTGCCAACTCTTCCTTAGAATAGACGCTACCTGTAGGGTTGCTTGGTGAGCAGAGGATGAGCATCTTGGTCTTGGGAGTGATGGCTTGTTCCAACTGCTCGGCTGTCATTTTGAAGTCCTGGTCGAAACCGGCGTTTACAATGACAGGTACACCGCCAGCCAGTTTCACCATCTGTGGATAGCTTACCCAGTAAGGTGCAGGGATGATGACCTCATCACCAGGATTTACCAAGGCGAGTACTGCGTTGCAGACGCACTGCTTGCCGCCAGTACCTACGATTACCTCGTTGGCAGTATAGTCAAGATTGTTCTCGTTTTTCAGTTTGGCAACAATTGCTTTTCTCAAGTCAGGGTATCCTGGAACAGGAGAGTAACGAGAGTAATTTTCGTCGATAGCCTTTTTGGCTGCCTCTTTGATGTTGTCAGGTGTGTTGAAATCGGGTTCTCCCACGCTCATGTTGATCACGTCGATTCCTTGAGCCTTCATTTCACTGCTTTTCTGCGACATCGCCAGCGTTGCTGATGGTGCCAATCTGTTAAGACGATCTGATAATTGTGCCATATTTTATATCAATGTTTATAATCCGACTGCAAAAGTAATCATTTTATTTCTTTTGCGGAAAGAAACATATTATTATTTAACTTTTTGTATCTAAATTGTTTCATTCTGCCATGTTTAACCCAGGTGAAGCACATGTCCCATGCGGTCTCTCTTGGTTTTGAGGTATCGCTCATTGTATTTGTTGGGAGTGGTCTCGATGGCGATATTCTCTACGATTTCCAGTCCGTAGGCCTCCAGTCCGACACGTTTTACGGGGTTGTTTGTCATCAGGCGCATTTTGTGTACACCGAGATGGCGCAGCATCTGTGCTCCACAGCCATAGTCGCGCTCATCGGGTTTGAAGCCCAGATGGGTGTTGGCGTCCACGGTGTCGTAGCCTTCTTCCTGAAGCTTATAGGCGGCAATCTTGTTCATCAGACCGATGCCTCTTCCTTCCTGCTGCATGTAGATGAGTACTCCCTTGCCTTCTTTCTCGATCATCTCCATGGCTTTGTGAAGCTGCTGACCGCAGTCGCAACGCTTGCTTCCCAGGATGTCGCCGGTGGCGCAAGATGAGTGAACACGTACGAGGATAGGCTCGTCTTCTTTCCATTCTCCCTTGATGAGGGCCATGTGCTCCAGTCCGTTGCTTGCCTGGCGGAAAGGAATGAGATGGAAGTGCCCGTATTCTGTAGGCAGGTCTACCTCTTCACCTATTTCTATCAGCGACTCTTTCTTGAGTCGGTATTCTATCATGTCTTTGATGGAGATGACTTTCAACCCCCATTCCTTAGCAAACTTCAGGAGTTGTGGCAGGCGGGCCATGGTGCCATCTTCGTTCATGATTTCCATCAGTGCGCCGGCAGGGTAGAGTCCCGCCATCTTGCAAAGGTCGATGGCGGCCTCGGTATGTCCGCTTCTGCGCAGCACTCCGTTGTCTTGTGCATATAGTGGGTTGATATGTCCTGGACGTCCAAAGGTCTTGGATGTGGAGTTGGGGTCGGCAAGGGCTTTGATGGTCTCAGCTCTGTCGTGTGCAGATACTCCAGTGCTGCATCCTTCGAGTTTGTCGATGGTGACGGTGAATGGAGTTCCAAGCATGGATGTGTTCTCTGAAACCTGGTGGGGCAGATCCAGCTCATCGCATCGGCTGATGGTGATAGGTGCGCAGAGTACACCGCGGGCATGTTTGAGCATGAAGTTTACCTTGTCTGCATCAATCTTCTCTGCTGCTATGATGAGGTCGCCTTCGTTCTCTCGGTCTTCGTCGTCTACCACGATGACGAATTTTCCTTCTTTGAAGTCTTCTACGGCTTCTTCTATGCTATTCAATCTTACGTCTTCCATTTTCTTATTGATACCTTATTATATATAGTTACATTTCTTTAGTTCTCATGATGATGTCGTTGTTCACCTGCGTCACCACTTTCAGGTCTCTGTACAGTCGCAGGCGGAAACTCCACATTCTAAGGTAGAGCACAGTGCCTAAAGGAACGATGAGGGCTGCCAGAATATTGAGCCATTTACGTTCGAATGGGCGTGTGTGAGCCTTGGGCGAGAGTACGGGATACTGGTTGATGTTGTGCAGGATATATTTGTTCTTTGTATTCGACAAGTCTTCTATCACTGCTTCCAGTTCGTTGCTGATGCGCTCTATCTCATGATCTGGCTGGTATTTGAAGAACACATTGATGAAGTTGGGCCATTTCTTGAGTCTGTGCTCTTTGTTGTATGCCTCGATATCTTCGTTGATGTGTTTCAGCTTGACGGCGTCCTCAGTGTATGCTGGGTCGTTGATGATGACCTCCTTGCCAAAGATATGTCGTTTGAGTCGTATTCCTAAAAGCTTGAATATAAACTCTTTGTACATATCTATGTTGAAGACCGTCGAGTCGTTGGTTGCCTTATAGGTGACGAATACCGCTAAAGGTCCCAGTACGGCAGAGGCAAGTCCTTTTCCAAACCATATAGCCCAAATTCCGCTTCGGCTCATTCGGTATCCAGTGTTGTCGAGAATAAAGAAGGTGATGAAAACCATTACCGAGATGATGACAGGAAATCCCAATCCTCCTTTTCGGATGATGGCACCCAGCGGTGCTCCGATGAAGAAGAAGATGAGGCACGACAACGCCAGCGTGAACTTGTTGATGGCCTCTATCTTGTGGTCTCTTATCAGTCGGTCGCCCACATTGGTAATCATACTCTTGAAGTCGAGGTCGTTCATGGCTTGCTGCACGTCGGATGAAGCGTAGTTTACTACCGACAGCCTGCGCTCTGTAGGCATCTTCTCGAACAGAGAGTCGATATTCACCTTTGTTGCAGCAGCTTTTTTCACAGCCTGTAGCGAGTCTTGCTTGCTTATGAATGGTTGGTGATAGTATCTTATTCTGGCATCTGCCAGGTACATTCTTCCTATCGAGTCGTACGACTGGTTGATGGTGTCGATGTCGTGTTTTATTTTGGCAAGACTCTTCGCCTTGGCATTGTTTGACAGCGAACTGGCATCGGTGAGGCTGAAGTCGTTGTCGAAGTCGAGCACGATTTTCTTCGAGATGAAGGTCTCTCTTCGGTAGGGCACTGCGGCGCTGTTGGCAAGCTCGCTGCTCTGCATGTTCTCAAACCATTCTCCGCTGTACAGGCTCAGTACGAGGTGCTTCTTCTCGGCCGTACTCTGCAGCATACCCGAGTCGGCGAGGATAATGGCGGCATCCTCATAGCTGTTGGTCATACGATAGATCATGATGCCGTACAACTTGCCCGTCTTGAGGTCTTTCTTCTGTACGTAGAGGTTGCAGTTGGGGATTCCGTCATAGAAGATTCCCTCAGGGATTTCCAACTCAGGACTCTTCTGCTTCATCGAGATGAGAAGCTGTGCCAGCTTCATGTTGGAGCTGGGACCGATGTTGTTCTGAAAGTAGAACGAGCTGACCATCACAAGGACAGTGATGATGATGAGCGACCTGAAAGCCTGCATCAGCGAGATGCCTGCGGCCTTGATGGCTGTCAGCTCAGAACTTTCTCCCAGGTTGCCGAAGGTGATAAGCGAAGAGAGCAGGATGGCCAAAGGCAGGGCCTGTGGTACAAGCATGAGTCCCATGTACCAGAAGAACTGCGCCATGACTTCCACCGACAAACCTTTACCTATCAGTTCGTCAATGTATCTCCACAGGAACTGCATCATCAGCACAAACTGGCAGATGAAGAATGTTCCCACGAAAAGCAGTCCGAATTGCTTCGCGATGAATATATCTAATTTCTTGATTCTCATTTCAGCTTGCAAAAGTAACATAAAAAACTCAAAAATCATTCTTTTTTTGTTTTTTTATATATTTAAATCATGTTTGCCGCTACTCAGCACCCATAGGGAGAACTGATTGTTTCAGTTGCTTTACTCGTGTTGTCAGCCTTAAGTCCCAATGAAATGTTGGCTTCATACTGGAGAAATCTTGCTCTTATGCTGTATAAATGTTTTGCTTTAGCAACAAAAATCTCCGTTCCGTGATACGGAATGGCCATTCCGTAGTTTGGAACGGCCATTCCGTGATTTGGAACGGCCGTTCCGTGTCACGGAACGGAGATTTGACCTGTGGTCGAATTGTTTTTTCGTTATTGATAATATAAGTTGACTCAGTTATTACTTATTTATAATTCACGTAGACTTACAATCATAGGTTTACAGAAGCACACGCCCTGAAGGTCTTAGGCTTATATGGAAGCAGCACGCCCTGGTCTATGAGCTTCTGTCCCTTCGTGTTGTGTGTTGCTTACTTGCGGAAGTTGAATATATAATGTTGCTATATAAAATAAGGTGTAGTATCTTTTGGAAGAGTATAAAAAAGCAAAAATATTACTTTTTTGCAAAATTCTTTCGAAATAATTTGCTCAGTTCAAAACTTTGTATTACCTTTGCACCCGCAAACAAGCAAACGTTTGCTCGGATGGCGGGATAGCTCAGTTGGTTAGAGCGTCGGATTCATAATCCGGAGGTCCCGGGATCGTAGCCCGGTCCCGCTACGAAGAAGCACTTGTGAACATTAGTTCTCAAGTGCTTTTTTCGTTTTTAGATAGTCAAAGAAAGAATAGGAATGTCTTTCTGGTGGCTTTCTAATTGTTGCATGATAGTTTTGTGGAATTCTAAAAAAATGCTAAGATGCCTTTGTTTCTCAAAAATATTCGTATTTTTGCGGATGAAAACGAATATGACCTTATTTTAACTTAAGAGATATGACTACTAAATGGAACTTTCGTATAGGTTCTCTATACCTTATTATATTATGCAGCCTGCTTCTTTGCTCGTGTGGCAACAAGCCCAAGAAGTATATTATCGGCGTTTCGCAATGCTCTATGGATGCTTGGCGAGAGAAACTGAACAGCGAGTTGAAGACAGCCGAGTATCTCAATGACTCAGTAGAGGTGCGTCTGGCTTCTGCCGATGACGACAATGACAGTCAGCTGTCGCAGATCAATTACTTTATCGACCAGGGTGTCAGTCTGCTCATCGTTTCTCCCAATCAGGTGAATGCCATTTCGCCTGCCCTCGAAAGAGCACAGCAGAAGGGCATTCCTGTGATTCTTGTCGACCGTAAGACGCAATCGAAGAAATATACTGCTTTTATCGGTTGTGACAACTATCTGTTGGGTAAATTGGTTGGCGATTATATCGCCCAGCGCCTGAAAGGAAAGGGACGTATAGTAGAGATACGTGGTCTTGACAATTCTTCTCCTGCCATCGACCGCCATCGCGGTTTTGTTGATGCTTTGAATGCCTACCCCGATTTGCAGATTGTGGCTTCCGAGTCGGGCGACTGGAAGGAGCAGAGCGGTTCGGAGGTGATGAAACGAGTATTGTCCAAGACACAGGACTTCGATTATGTGTTTGCGCAGAACGACCGCATGGCTTATGGTGCCTATAAAGTAGCCTGTGAGCATGGCTTGCAGGACAAATGTCGTTTTGTGGGCGTAGACGGTTTGGCTGGTAAGCATGGCGGACTTGAGTTGGTAAGACAAGGAGTGTTGGAGGCTTCCATGCTTTATCCTACTAAGGGCGATGAGGTGATAGCTTTGGCTATGAAGATCTTGCGTCATGAGCCATTTGCCCGCGACAACTATCTGCCCACATCGATTGTAACCCGGAATAATGCCGAACTGATTCTGATGGAGGCGAAGGACAGCGAGCAGCAGCGCAGCAGTCTTGACATGCTGCACCGGAAGGTTTCTCAATACAACTCAGCCTATCATGTGCAGCGGTTCTTTACCTTGGGACTTGTTCTGTTGGTAGTGCTCATCGTAGTAGTGGCAATTTATATGTTCCGCAGCTATCTTGTCAAGACCCGTCTTAACGAACAGCTTGCCCAGAGCAATGACGAGTTGAAGCGACTCAACGAGGAGGTGCTCGAACTGACACATTCGCGACTGGTGTTCTTCACCAATATCAGTCATGAACTCCGTACACCTTTGACGCTTATTGCCGACCCTGTGGAGATGTTGCTCGACGACCGTTCCATCAAGGGTAGGAGCAGGGAACTTTTGCAGATGGTGCAGCGCAATGCTCTGTCGTTGCAGCAGTTGGTAGGCTCGATACTCGACTTCCGTAAGATACAGAACGGCAAAATGGAACTGAGTTTGAGCCGTTTCGATTTGCCAGAGGCCTTGCAGCAGTGGACGGGCGACTTTGCCATGACGGCACAGCGTAAGAAGATACAGATGCATTTGGACACCTCGCATTTCTCTTCTGCCGATGTCGTGGCCGACAAGGAGAAACTCGCCCGTATAGTCTTCAATCTTCTGAGCAATGCCTTGAAGTACACCCCTGCAGGTGGCTTTATTCATGTGTCTTTGGCGGATGAGGGAGAACGGGTCCGCATAGAGGTGAAGGATTCGGGTAAAGGCATCGACAAGGAAGAACTCACCAAGGTGTTCGAGCGCTTTTTCCAGGCCAAGGGTGCGGCGAGTGGTACGGGCATCGGACTGGCTTTGGTCAAGTCGTTCGTAGAGTTGCATCATGGTGAGGTGAGGGTAGAGAGTGAACCAGGAAAAGGCGCTTGCTTTATCGTCCTGCTGCCCCGACAGCAAGAAGGTCTTGTGGAAGAACCACAGTCGGAAGCTGCCGATAAGTCCTCTTCTTTCAGCGATGACGGCTCGTTGCAGTATATCGACGACGGAGAACGTCATGGCGGCAAATTGCAGCAAATTATCAGCGAGCATGACGAAAAGCCCACCATACTGATCATAGACGACAATAACGACATCCGACAATATGAGCGAACCCTCTTGCAGGACTATTATTTTGTGCTCGAGGCATCTGATGGTAGGGAGGGACTTGAGATAGCCCGCAAGGAAGTGCCCGATCTGGTGATATGCGATGTGATGATGCCAGTCATGGATGGACTGGAGTTAACGCAGCAGTTGAAGACCAATACCGCCACCTCGCACATTCCAGTCATCATGCTCACAGCAAAGAATCTGGAAGAGCATCGTGCCGAAGGTTATGAGCAGGGAGCCGACTCTTACATCACCAAGCCTTTCCATAGCAAGGTGCTTCTGGCTCGTGTGGAAAATCTGTTGCACCAGCGTGCCCATCTGCGTCAGCTCTTTGCACAGGGTGCTGCCGAAGGAAAAGAAACAGAGGAGGTGTCCAGACTGGACGACCGTGACAAGGCTTTTGTCAAGCAGTTGCACGACATCATCAAGTCGCACATGGGTAACAGCGATTTTGGTGTCGAGGATATCGGAGCCGAGATAGGACTGAGCCGTGTGCAGCTTTATCGTAAGGTGAAGGCCATCACCGGCTCGTCGGTAGTCGACCTTTTGCGCAAGGCTCGTCTTGCCAAGGCCCGTCGTCTGCTCGAAGCCAACAGCATGAACATCTCTGAGGTGGCTTACGAGGTGGGGTTCTCTTCACCTTCTTATTTCACCAAGTGTTTCAAGGATGAGTATGGAATGTTGCCTGGTGATGTGACAAATGGTTAACTGACAGTTGTCTTTCGTCCGGTTGTGATGCCGGAATATGTTGTAAATCGTTCATAGAATGGTAATCATGTTGTGTCAGAACATTTTTATTATTCTATGAACGATTTTTTCTTTTCCTTTATTCTGTTTGTTCGTAACTTTGCAATCGAAAGGTAAGGAAACTCAACTTTCGCAGGCTGGGGAGTGGTAACTTCTTTAACAACTATAACTCCTGAACTTACGAAAGTTAAATAAAGGGATAAGTTAGGTTTAGTTTAGTTAATAAAAGGTAGTATTTGTTTTTAAGGTAGTTTGATTATTACTGGGGGTGCATCTAAACGTGATGTTTGGATGCACCCCTCTTTATAAGCCCTTTGTGACTTGTTGGTGAAAAACATTTTCCTTTTTTCAAGATTTCTTTTTTCTTAGAATGATGAGAACCACACCTGCCAGGATGAGCAGGATGCCGATGCCCAAGCGCAACGAGAATGCCTCGCCAAAGATAAGCACACCGATACATACAGCTGTTACAGGTTCGAGAGCCCCCATGATGGCGGAAGGGGTGGAGCCTATCAGGTTGATCGAAATCGTCATGAAGAAGAGCGAGAGCACCGTAGGCAGAAGAGCCAACTGCAGGGCGCACCCCCATTGCATAGGAGTGTGGAGCATCTGCAGGCTGTCGCCCGACAACCACGAGAACACCAATATCGCTATGAAGCAGAATACCAAAATCCAGAAGGTGAACTTCAGGCTCGACATGGTAGTTTGCCATTGGTTGACGGCAATGATGTAGATGGAGTAGAGTAATGATGACGCCATGACCAAGGCAAAACCAGCCGTGCTGAGTTTGGCGTCACCGTCACCCTGGTAGAGCATTCCTACTCCTGCTACGGCAAGCAGGATGGCCATCGATGTGCTCCATGTCACCTTCTCATGGAAGAAAGCCGTCATCAGCAAGGCTGTCATGATGGGGTAGACGAAGAGCAGGGTGCTCGCGATGCCTGCTGCCATGTAATGAAAGCTCACGTAAAGGGTGATGGACGACAGGGTGAAGAAGGTGCCCAAGAGTGCAAACTTGATGGCGTGTCCCCATTTGATGGCGAAACTCTCTTTGCGTATCAGCATGACAAGAGCGAACATCAGAACTGCCAGACCATACCGATAGCTGAGTACCGTACCCGAGTTGAATCCGTCTTCATACAGCTTGAGGGTTCCTAAAGGATTCGTACCATAACAGACTGCAGCCACTATGGCAGCTGAAAAACCTTTCAATGTGTTGTTGACAGAAGGTTGTTGTTCCATTTCTTTTTGTGTTGTTTTACTATTTTTTTCTCCAGCTCCACTCTGTTGGCGAGTGTGAGGTATTATCCGATTTATTTCGGGCAGCAAAAGTACATCTTTTATTCGAGAAAAGAGAAAAAATAGCAAAAGAAATGGTTGCTTTTGTCACTTTTTCGAAAATAAATTGTACCTTTGCGGATAAGTAGCGAGTTTCTCCTACGCAAACCTTGAATACATTCAAAATAACCAAACAACATAAAACAAAATGGAACAGATCAAGAACGAGCAGCTCACAGTAGAGATTTCATCTCTTGGAGCAGAACTTCAGAGCATCAAGGATGCTCAAGGTAACGAATATCTTTGGGACGGCGACGAGCAGTACTGGAATCGCCATTCTCCTATACTTTTCCCTATTGTGTGCGGCTTGTGGAAGGATACATACCGTATCGACGGCAAGGAGTATCAGTTGGGACGCCATGGCTTTGCCCGTGATACAGAGTTTCAGCTCATCAGCAAGGGCGAAGACCGAATCACCTACGCCCTGACCGACAGCGAGGCCACACTCAAGGACTATCCTTATCACTTCAACTTAGCCATCACTTATCGTCTGGAGGGTAAGAAACTGCATGTAATCTGGCATGTTGCAAATACCGACGACAAGCAAATCTTCTTCCAGATTGGCGGTCATCCCGCTTTCCTCGTTCCTGGTGCCGAAAAGGGTAAGGAACTGAAGGGACAGTTGAAGTTCGACAACCCTGAGCCAGAGCGCCTCTATGGCAACGTGGGCGGTTGCGTGGTAGAGGGCTATCACAAGGTGCCTACCGAGAATGGTGTTTGGGCATTTACCGAGGACAGCTTTGCTGACGATGCCGTCATCTTCGACCGCAGTCAGCTTAAGAAGATCACTCTTCTCGACGAGGCAGGTCAGCCTCACGTCTCACTCGACACCAAGACTCCTGCTGTTGGTATCTGGAGTCCTACAGGCAAACATGCTCCATTCGTGTGCATCGAACCTTGGTATGGTCTTCACGACTGGGCTGAGTACGACGGCGAGTTCAAGGACAAGTATCTCATGAACAGCCTGCAGCCAGGTGCCAGCTTCATGAGCGAGTATACCATTACGATAGAGAAATAAACTCAACCCAGCGATTTTTCAATACGTAACACATATTTTATTTTTGACACGATGAAAGAAGAAATGAATCTCCCCGAGAATGCCTTCCGCGAGTTGAAGGACGGTGAGCAGTATCAGCCCCTGATGGGTCCCGACAAGGCTTATCCTGAGGTCAATGTATGGTCGGTAACCTGGGGTATTGTGATGGCTGTCATCTTTTCGGCGGCAGCAGCCTATCTTGGACTCAAGGTAGGACAGGTGTTCGAGGCTGCTATCCCTATCGCTATTATTGCCGTAGGTGTGAGCACAGCCACCAAGCGCAACAAGGCCTTGGGCGAGAATGTGATCATACAGAGTATCGGAGCCTGTTCGGGTGCCGTGGTGGCGGGAGCCATCTTCACCCTGCCAGCCATCTATATTCTGCAGGCCAAGTATCCCGAGATGACCACTTCGTTTATGAAGATATTCTTAGCTTCTGCCCTCGGAGGAGTCCTGGGCATCCTGTTCCTCATACCTTTCCGCAAGTACTTTGTGAGCGACATGCATGGCAAGTATCCTTTCCCTGAGGCCACAGCCACCACACAGGTGCTTGTCAGCGGAGCCAAGGGTGGCGATCAGGCCAAGCCCTTGCTCATAGCAGGACTGGTGGGAGGTTTGTACGACTTCATCGTGGCAAGCTTCGGATGGTGGAACGAGAACTTCACAAGCCGCGTCATCGGATGGGGCTGCGACCTTGCCGACAAGGCAAAGCTTGTGTTCAAGGTGAATACGGGTGCTGCCGTGCTCGGTCTGGGCTACATCGTGGGGCTTAAGTATGCCCTCTATATCTGTTTTGGCTCATTGGCTGTATGGTGGCTCATCGTTCCTGGTATGAGTCTGCTTTTCCACGATCAGGTGCTCAATGCCTGGGATCCTTCCATTACATCTACCGTAGGAGCCATGTCTCCTGAGGAGATCTTCCGTGCCTATGCCCGCAGCATCGGTATCGGTGGTATTGCCATGGCTGGTATCATCGGCATCATCAAGAGCTGGGGCATCATCAAGGGAGCTGTCGGTTTGGCAGCCAAGGAACTGAAAGGAAAGAGTGGGGTCGATGCGGAGGTGAAGCGTACTCAGCGCGACATCTCGTTCAAGATCATCGGCATCGGTTCGCTGGTCTGCATTCTTGTCACCTTCCTCTTCTTCTGGTTTGGTGTGATGGATGGCAACTTGCTCTTTGCCGTTATCGCCATTCTGCTGGTAGCCGTTATTGCTTTCCTCTTTACTACTGTTGCCGCCAATGCCATCGCTATCGTGGGCAGTAACCCTGTCTCGGGCATGACGTTGATGACCCTCATCTTTGCCTCTGTGGTGATGGTGGCTGTAGGATTGAAAGGTCCTGGCGGTATGTTGGCAGCTCTCATCATGGGTGGTGTGGTGTGTACGGCACTTTCTGTGGCAGGTTCGTTCATTACCGACTTGAAGATAGGTTATTGGTTGGGCACCACTCCCAAGAAGCAGGAGAGCTGGAAGTTTCTTGGCACCTTGGTGAGTGCAGCCACTGTAGGCGGTGTGATGATGCTCTTGAACGAGACTTATGGTTTCGCTTCAGGCTCATTGGCAGCACCTCAGGCCAATGCCATGGCAGCAGTTATCGACCCGCTGATGAATGGAGTGGGAGCACCATGGGTGCTTTATGGTATCGGAGCCTTGTTGGCCATCGTGCTTACCTATTTTAAGATTCCAGCCTTGGCTTTTGCCTTGGGTATGTTTATCCCTCTCGAACTCAATGTGCCTCTTGTTGTCGGTGGAGCCATTAACTGGTGGATTACTTCCCGTTCTAAGGACGCTCAGGTAAACAAGGAGCGTGGCGAGAAGGGTACACTCATTGCCAGTGGTTTCATTGCCGGTGGTGCCTTGATGGGTGTGGTGAGTGCACTGCTCAAGTTTGGTGGCATCGAGGTGAGTGTTGCTGACAGTTGGTGGACCAATCCTTTGTCTGAGGTCTGCTCGCTCATCGCTTATGCCCTTCTCATTACCTATTTCGTGAAAGCTACGAAGAAATAAAAATCATATATATAATAATGTACAGAACTTTCGCATATCAGGAAGTTAAAGGAGTTAAGGAAGTTAAGGAGTTAAGACGTATGTCTTACTGCTTAAAAACTCCGCCCAAAAGACTATTGTCTTAACTCCTCAGCGACCGTAGGGAGCGATAACTTCTTTAACTCCTTTAACTTCTGAACTTGCAATAATATATAAACAACTTTATGAAGAAAACAATCTTTTCATTGCTCCTGCTTGCCGTATGCAGTTTAGGAGCATCGGCACAGAGTGCTGACGAACTTGATGCCAAGTACACCCAGGGTTTGCTCAAAGTGGGAACCCAGGCTCCCGATTTTGTACTCAAGAAAGCCAAAGCCGACCAGCCTGCACTTTCTTTGTCTTCTTACAGCACCCATCAGGAAGGCACATTGTTGCGTCCTGGCTGTTGGGTAGTGCTCGACTTCTGGGCTACATGGTGTCCCGACTGTCGCAAGGAGATTCCAGCGGTGAAGAATATCTATAAGAAATATCGCAATATGGTGAAGCTCATCGGTGTGTCCTTCGACACCGACAAGGAGAAGCTGAAGGCGTTCCGCGCAGAGAATGAGATTAAGTGGAGCATGTTCAGCGAGTACAAAAAGTGGAAGGAGACCAACATCTCCAAGGCCTACAACATCCAGTGGCTCCCTACCATGTATCTCATCGACCCTGAGGGCAAGGTGGCATATACCACAGTAGTGGCAGCCAACATGGAGAAGAAGCTTGCCGAACTTGTAGCAGCCGGCAAGATTACTCCCTATATTCAGCCGGCAGAGTATCCTGGTGGAAAGAAAGCCCTGGTCAAGGCTATCTCCGAAGAGCTCCAGTTCCCAGAGGTGGCAAAGAAGTATCATGCCACTGCCAAGGTGAAGCTTTCTTTCATCGTCGACGAGGAAGGCAATTTGTCGGATATCACCGTGAAGGAATATCAGGGTCAGCCTCTCTCGGGTGCAGCCTTCTCTAAGTTGAGTCCTTCCGAGCAGAAAGACGTTGAGATACAGGTCAAGACAGTACTCTCTGTGGAAGCCATCCGTACCATAACAGCCATTGGCAGTCGCACCAAGTGGAATCCTGGTTCGGAGCGAGGCAAGGTGATGAGTACCAAGTTCTCTCAGACCATCAATTTCAAGCGCTGATTTCATTCTTTAATCGTACTAAGTTGTCTTTTAGCGCTGTTAAAGCATAAAAAACTGAAAAAATATTTGGAGATTTCAAATAATCATCCTATCTTTGCATCCCAATAGTTACGAGTGAGTGGCTATTGGGATGTTTGTATCTTCCCATCATGAAAGAAGCAAGCAGATTCGGGGTTGACTGGATTTGACGGCGAGATGAGATGGTACGTAAGCACGCGGAGGCTCGTTGGCTACCTCCTAAATCTTAGTGAACGAACAATTAATTGGCGAAAATAACTACGCTCTCGCTGCCTAATCGAAGTACAGTAGATTGGCTTTATTCCGTCACAAGGTGATGGAACGGGACATCGCTCAACGGATGTGGTTCCGAATCTTGTTGGTCAAGCGGTGCAGGTAAATCGGAAATAGCTCTTGCAGGCCTCGTTGCAAGTGTGAAATCTTAGAGGATAAGGGCATGGTTGGTGGTCCAGGTCTTGCCATGTCACGAAAACCAAAGGCTGGAATAAGCGTGTAGAAAGCGTATGGTTTCCTTGTGCGGACGAGGGTTCGAATCCCTCCAGCTCCACTCCTTATACAATAAAAGCTGCTGATTCATATCAGCAGCTTTTTTGTTTCTTATTCTCTGGCAGGGCTGTTGATGGACATCAAACAGTCCTGTCAAAAAAGTGCTTTAATAGTATCTGCCCATGGCTTTGGGCAACTTTGCCCATAGTTATGGGCAAAGTTGTTCATCGTTATGGGTAAACTTGCCCATCGTAGTGGGCAAGTTGTATAGTTGTACGTCATCACTCATCATCATCGTTATCTTTCTCGCGCGTACATTATTATATATATACTCAACTGTCGCAAATGGGGAAGTTAAGATCTCCCTTCATCTCCCTTCAATTATGCAAGGTATAAACGCGGAGCCGCTTACCAAATCGGGTAAGCGAAACTCTGTGTGGTTCTCATGTTAGAGTGAATCATTTTGTTTTTGATGAGATTAGGAGAAACTGTTTTTGCGTAATTTGCAGATAACTTGAAGGTTTCTTGCTGTTTTTTTTGTGTTTTCAAGAAAATAGCTTATTTTTGCATCATAATTCAGTTATACGTTTTAAAAGGAGATGGATATGAAACGGATAGAAGAACGATATATTAGCTTGCTTACCGATTTCGGTTTTAAGCGTATTTTTGGAACAAAGCCTAACAAGGATTTGCTCATCAATTTCTTGAATTCCCTGTTTGATGGTTTTCAGATCATCAAGGATGTTAAGTACTTGAATAGTGAGCACGTTGGTGACGTCTTTGCCGAGCGTAAGGCCATCTTTGATGTATATTGCGAAAATGAACGTGGTGAAAAGTTCATCGTTGAGATGCAGAATGCTTATCAAAAGTATTTCAAGGATCGCTCTTTGTTCTATTCTACTTTTCCTATCCGTGAACAGGCTCCAAAGGGGGCAGAATGGAACTTTCAACTTGAACATGTATATACTGTTGCTCTGCTGAACTTCGACTTGGAAGAAGAGGCATTTGACAAGGATGATATCAATCATGATGTGGGCTTGCTTGACAAGAAGACTCTTAAGGTTTTTAATGACAAACTTTCTTTCAAATATGTTGAGATAGCGAAGTTCAATAAGACAGAGGAGGAACTTGACACGCTTTATGATAAGTGGTTGTATGTGTTGAAAAACCTTTCCCGATTGGATGAGCGTCCTTCAGCCTTGAAAGAGAAAGTGTTTACTAAACTCTTTGAGGAGGCCGAGATCGCGAAGTTCACCCCAACAGAGTTGAAAGAATATGAGGATAGTTTGAAGGCTTATCGTGATATCAAGAACTCTATAGATACGGCTTTGGAAAAGGGACGTGAGGAAGGTATGGCTAAAGGTATGGAAAAAGGTATGGCTAAAGGCTTGGCTAAAGGCTTGGCTAAAGGCTTGGCTAAAGGCTTGGAAAAGGGGCGTGAGGAAGGTATGGAAAAAGAAAAGATATCTACAGCTCGCCGCCTTCTGTCAATGGGCCTTTCTGAAGAGCAAGTATCAACAGCCACTGAACTTTCGCTGGAGGAAATCCAGAAATTGAGGGAACAAGTCTGAATCTGGTTGAACTTTCTTGAAAACAATATAAAAATGAAGAAAGAATATGAGGATAGTTTGAAGGCTTATCGTGATATCAAGAACTCTATAGATACGGCTTTGGAAAAGGGACGTGAGGAAGGTATGGCTAAAGGTATGGAAAAAGGCTTGGAAAAGGGGCGTGAGGAAGGAATGGAAAAAGAAAAGATAGCCACAGCTCGCCGCCTTCTGTCAATGGGCCTTTCTGAAGAGCAAGTATCAACTGCCACCGAACTTCCGCTGGAGGAAATCCAGAAATTGAGGGAACAAGTCTGAATCTGGTTGAACTTTCTTGAAAACAATATAAAAATGAGGAATTCAAGTTTCTCAAGTAAGCCCCACACGCCCTGAACCAACGGTCACCGGCGCGTAGCGGAATTGAAAATCGCTGGCCGAAGGGTAAAGCAAAGGTAAAGGGCAAAAGCTTTCAAATACCTGGCAATATACAAAGCTTTTGCCCTTACTTTTTTCATTTTTGAATCTTTTAGTTTAACAATGTTCAGGTTTATTATAAGAGAAGAGGAATATTGGTTTTTAGCTTCCCTCGAACTCTTAGCTTTTTAGTTCTTTTGTAACTATAATGCAAATGTACGATATTGTAGAAAAGTGTACGACCAAAAATCGTTCTCTCTTTGAAAGATATGTTTCTTACAATCATTTCATCCTATTTTGAAATGATATTTACTTAACTTTCTTGCAGTGTAAGTTGATGGCGTTATGCGTTCTGTTACACTTATGACGCACCCTCACCTTCTGTCGTTATTGTTAAGTCTCAATAAAGTGCTTTAATCGTATAGTTGTACGTCATCACTCATCATCATCGTCATCTTTCTCGCGTGTACCTTATTATATATTAACTCAACTGAGTCCACTTGAAAAAGTCGAAAATCGTATTTTTTGTCTTTGCAACTTATTGATGATCAAGAGTAGGTTTTCGTAAAATTGACTTTTTTAAGTGGGTTCATCCTTAAAAAAAAAGAGTTCTAAAGATGAGAAAAATGTTTCTTGTAACATATTTAATACGTAATGAACGATTTTTGCGTTTCCTTTTGAATATGTATTTATACTTTTGCAGCATCATTTTGATGACAATCATCGAAAATTAACCTAAAAAAATTAATTATGAACCAAATCTCTACATTTTTAACTCTGTTTCTTTTGTGTTTAACAAGCAATTCCTTTGTCAATGCACAAACTGTCGGTTTCTATGCTCCTTACGAGGATATGGAAAACGAATGTAATAATTCTAACCTTTATGGTTCCTATGCATGGTTTGTAGATAACTATGTAAAGAATGGTAAAGGTATTGTCGTTACACCAAGTACTCTTGACAAGATAAAAGACTTGAAGACTCTCTGGGTTGCTTACGATGAGAATAATTTACAGAAGGGTTGGGAATATCTTCCAACTTCTATGACCAATGCTGATGCCTTGACTGCTATTAAGCAACATGTAAAAGATGGTGGAAGCTTGTTTCTTTCATCTTTGGCTACTCAGCTTCTTGTAGGTCTGGATCGTATTGATGCAACCTTGACTCCCAACATTTTCAATACAAGTGTAGGTAAGAAAAACTTTGATTTGTGGGGTGTCAACCCAATCATGGGAAAGGCAGTAGGTGATGTTTACGACCATAGCGATCATGCTATCTACAAAGGATTATTTACAAGTGAATATAAATATCCTGACAATACTGACTGGAACCATATATTTTATCCGCTGATTAATGCTGCTGATAAAGCTGACCATAACTGCATCTGGGATTTAAATGGTTTGAGCGACCTCAGCGACAATCCCAACAAGTTTGTTGATTTTCAGACAAAGACCAATTCTGTTATCTTAGGTACTTGGCAGCATGTTGTCGACTATGCCGTAGCAGGAGTGGTGGAATTCCAACCAACGGCAGACTTCAAGGGTACCATACTTACCAATGGTATAGCTGCCTACGATATGTCGCTTTATCCTTACGGCGCACAGAATAATGATTATATGGTCAATCTTTATAAGATTACAGAGAATACTCTCGAATATCTTAATTCTAAAGCCGATAAGGTTTCTACAGGAATCAAGGATGTAACTTTTGTGGGTGTCAACAAGTCTGATGATGCCTATTACACCCTGCAAGGTGTTAAGGTGGCTTCTCCCTTAACAGCAGGCATCTATGTCCATAACCACAAGAAAGTAGTAGTTAGATAAATCGTTTTATTTAGCTAAAATATCAGTAGTATTTGTTTTTAGGTAGTTAGATTTTTGGATAGGGTGGGTAGGCATACCCACCCCAACAAAAAATAAACAATCCCAAAAATGAATACGATTTACTATCCCTTAACGACATTAACTTATAACTATTATATCCTAATGAAGAAAACATTACTCTTGATTCTTTTCTTCGTGTGCACAGCATTGTGTTCTGCAGTCCAGGCAAGGGTTGGTATGTTCATCGGTTATGACCGTGTTGCCGACATTGTGGATGATGACGAGCGTGCCGCTGCACAGTGGTTTCAGAATCATTATTCGGATGGCATCATCTTTACCCCTGCAAACATCTCTGATATCAATCCCAAGGAGGTTACAGCCCTTTGGATAACCATTGACCGTGTCGGCATTGCCCACGGATGGGACAAGCTGCCTGCACCTTTCTGCAGCACGGCAGCCCTTGCTGTGCTGCGCGATTACTTGAAGCAGGGAGGAAATCTGTTTCTTAGCAATCAAGCCACACAGTTGCTTGTTCCATTGGGACGTATTGACGCAGCTTATGCGCCGGGAATCTTCGGCAGTGGCGAAGGCGGAGAAAATCCAGACAACTGGGGAGTAAACGGATGGCTCGGTATGGCAATGAGTCCTTCTTACGACCGTCGTGGTCATCAGGTCTTCTCAGGTCTGAGTGTCGATGTCATCAATGGACATGAGTTTTTTCCATTCATAGGCGCAGGAAGAAAAGAAGACCACAACTGTATGTGGGACTTCAATGCCATTGCCGGCTTGCAAGATATTCCCAACAAGTTGGCTGACTTTGAGTTGAAGACAGGTTCCGTTGTTCTTGGAACATGGCAGCATGTTGTGGATTGTGCTTGTGCAGGCTTGATAGAGTTCTTGCCTACAGCTGAGTTCAAGGGACGTGTCATCGCCAATGGTATAGCTGCCTATGAATGGAACCAGAACAACGGCACGAATGCTTTCCAAAACAACATAGAGCGATTCACCGCCAATACGTTGGAATATCTACAAAGTGCCCCTACAGGTCTTGGTGCTGCTTTGCCTTTAGAGAAAGTGGCAAGTCTTGACATGAGTATATTCAAGAAGCGCGGCTACTTCTATGTCAAGGACGTTGCTGCACAACAGAATGTGTTTCTTTCGCAGATAACGACACCAGCCAACTTGCCTGGGCCTAAGGGCGATGCCCTGCGCTTCGACGGTTATTCAACCACTTTAGTACCTAAAGTAGACTTGGCAAGCAAGAATCGCAATTCCTTTACCTTCTCCATGTGGGTGGCTCCTGAGGCTTATCCTGCCATGAACATCGACAGAGACGAGAATCGTTTCACGACGATGGCTGGCAACCTGAACCATGAGGAAAAGGCTGGATGGGCTTTCGAACTGAGCAACCGTGGCAACTATCGTTTCAGTTGTTATACTGGCGGCTACCTGACTGTTATCGACGGAAACGGCATGTTGCCGTGTTATGAGTGGAGCCACTTGGTGGCAACGGTGGATGCCGACAACTGTAAGGTGACTTTCTACCGTAACGGTCAGGTGTTGGGTGCTGCCGTTTGTTTGCCTACCTTCAATACTGGCGCTGCTGCCGTCAACATCGGACGCTCCAGCGAGAAGGTCAAGGAATATGGTTATGACCTGAATGTCTTTGACGGACTGATCGACGATATTGAAGTCTATGCAGGAGTTCTTCCATACGAAGACATCAAGGAAACGACTGACCTTGTACCCGATATGAACTATCCCGCAAGCCATTATGCCGAGGACATCTATCGTCCTGCTTTTCATGGTATGCCTACTGCCAACTGGACCAACGAGACCAATGGTGCGATTTATTACAATGGCAAGTTCCATGTCTTTTTCCAGAAATGTCCTACGGGCAACTATCTTGCCCACATGAACATAGGACACATATACAGCGATGACCTCATCAACTGGCGTGAAGACCGCACAGCCTTTGCACCTACATCCTGGTACGACCTCAAGGGATGCTGGTCGGGATCCGTGTTCCAGAACCCAGACTTCAACGACGGAAAGCCCACCTTTGTCTATACAGGAGTCAATTTCGAAAGGGCTTGCATCGCAACAGGTTCTTCTCTTGATGACAACCTGACTAATTGGGTAAAGCAAGGACCAGTCATCGACCATCGCCCGGATGGTTTGAGCGATGACTTCCGTGATCCTTATTTCTTTAGTCATCATGGTAATAACTACTTGATCGTTGGTGGACGAAAGGGAGATGCAGGTGTAGCCACACTCCATCGTTTCGACAAGAACTCCCGTACATGGAGCAACGATGGAACACTTTTCTTCGAAGGTGCAGTAGGACAGTTGAATGGTGTGTACTGGGAGATGCCTAACGTAACACCTCTTGGTGACAAGTGGCTGTTTACTACCACCCCGATGCAGTCTACCCGTGGTGTGAGAACCATCTACTGGTTGGGCGACATTGCTGACGACGGCAAGTTTGTTCCTACTTCGGGCACAGTGGAAGAACCACAGACCATAGAGCTCTCTGGTGTTGCCAAGGACGGTTACGGACTTCTCTCGCCCAGCATCTTCAAGTACAACGACAAGACGCTTCTCTTGGGCATCGTTCCCGACAAGGGAGGCATCGACAACTATATGCAGGGATGGGCACATACCTATTCTTTGCCTCGTGAGATTTATCTTTCGAGTGACGGCAAGCGTATTGAGCAGCGTCCTTATTCAGGTTTGGAAGCCATGCGCACAGCAACCAAGTTCTCGCAAACCAACTTCGATTTGGACGGTTCTCTTTCTTTGGCTCCTGTTGCCGGCAGAAAGGTGGAAATCTTTGGCAGTTTCAAAGTGGGGAAGGATGAGTTTGGCTTGAAGTTCTTTGGTGATGGCGAGAAAGCTGCCAAGTTGTATTTCACTCCCAAATATAATGCTGTGACGCTCGATATATCCGAAATAGACCGTCTGGTCAACGATGACAGTAGCTTCGGCGGAAAGTACAACAGCCAGTTGCCCGAGAAGATCAATGAGGGTGATGTTGTTACCTTACATATATATATAGACAACTCCATTGCCGACATCTTTATCAACGACAAGTGGGCTTTCTCGGTCCGTATCTATGCCACCAATACTGCTGCCGATAAGGTTGAGGCTTATGCCTTGGGTTCTACACATGTCAACAGCATGAGAGCCTGGGTGCTCGATCCTCAATCCGATGGTATTTCTACAGGCATTGACCATGCGATGGTTTCATGCAATAAGGATGCTGAGGCTCCGGCTTACAATATGGCAGGTCAGCGTGTGAACAACAGCTTCCAGGGCTTTGTCATCCAAGGTGGAAAGAAATATTTGAAGAAATAAAAAAATATATATACAAGTCAACAGTTCCCTTCTTGCTGCCGACGTAAAGATGGGACAAACTAAAAAGTTTTAGAAAATGAAAAAGTTTAAGTTTTTATTCTTGTTGATTTCTCTGCTTGTTTGCTGTGGTCAACTGTCAAAAGCCCAGACAAAGGTGGGAATCTTTATTGAGAAAACTACAGGCCTGGACGATGACGAACAAGCCGCTTATGACTGGTTTCATAATTCTTACAAGCCAGGTCATGGGTTAGAAAAGGTAGTGTTTACACCAGATAATATCAGTAATTTGAATGCCAATGATGTCAAGGTGCTGTGGATTCCGATTAACCGTCAGGGAAATAATATAGCAGATGTACAGCCTTCGGCAATCTATAAGCATGTGGAGACTTTGCAGAAATATGTCCAGGATGGTGGTAATCTCTATCTCACCAATCATGCCACCTTGCTCACTTCTGCCATTGGTCGTATTGACAAGCAGTATAAACCTAATACCGTGTCTTATGGAGCGCCAGGTGAAAACAAAGATGCTTGGGGTGTCAATCCTCGTTTTGCGGATATGGATTATCGTGGACATGTGCTTTATAGTGACTTTGTAGCAGGCTCTAAAAATGACAACTACTTTCTGAATTCAGGCACTTCAAAGGAAAACCACAACTGTTTGTGGACAGGTGTTTCTTCTTATTATACAGATTTTATCAAAGCTACGAATTCGCATATTCTTGGTAAATGGTCGGAGAATGGCGATACAAACAACTTCGGTGTGGTTGAGTTTATGCCAAGTGGTGATTATAAAGGAACTATACTTTGCAATGGCTTGGCTGCCTATGAGTGGAGCTGTGAAGACAATAAATACGTAGACAATATTAAGAGATTCACCGAGAACAGCATCAGCTATCTGGTAACCATCGACAAGAAAATCGGTTTCTTGGTTCCTGGAAATGACTTATATAATACAAGGGGAGCTGACGATGATGCTAAGGCTCTGGAGTGGTTCAAAACATTTTATGGTGCAAAGGCAAAGTTGGTAACTCCTGATGAACTGGCTTCGTTGAACCCTGCTGAGGTTCCTGTATTATGGGTTCCTGTTAACCATGATGGTGTCGGTGCTTACGATGACATCGACGAGGTTTACCGTAACTCAGTAGATGCTCTTAAGTCTTATGCTCAGAAGGGTGGAAACCTTTACTTGACTAACTATGCCGCTTTGTTTGTCGAAAAGATGGGGCGCACGAACGGCAATGCCCTTGCTGAAAATATCTATGCAAATCAGTATGAAATAAAGAATGATATTATCACAGAAGTTGACTACAACAGCAAAGGAAAAATAGATAATGGTATCCGTTATATTATAAAAACAAATGAGGTTACAGGCTTCGATAAGTCAGACTACTTCCCTTATGCAGGTTTAGCTGATGCCACAGGAATACTTAAGACATCTCAGTTTGGCTTGAAGGAGCATCATGGAATCATGTGGAAGTTGGAAGGCAAGATTGATAATTCTAAGCCGGAGAAGTTTAAGAAGTTTGAGGAAGGAACCCATTCTGTTATTTGGGGTTTGCCAGACATCATTGGAGATTATGCCCGTGCCAGTGTGATAGAGTTCCAGCCTTATAACGAGTATTTAGGAACCATTTTTGCCAATGGTGACTTCTCTTACGAGTGGGATGAGGCGGCTCGCAATGGTGAAGGTGGACTTCAGAATGGTACAGGCAAGAATATCTTCCAGTACAATATTGAACGTTATACCAGCAATATCCTTAATCACTTGTTGGAAACAGCTCCTGCCGACTGGACTTACGCTACCACAAAGGCTCCTATCAATGTGGATGGTAAGGGTACTACCTATTGGAGTACTTTCTATGCCAGCAATAACCGACTCTTGCCAGAGGGCGTTACAGCTTATGCCGTGAAATCAAACAACGATGGCAGGGCGCAGTTGGTAAAGGTTGCCGAAGGCGGACAGGTTATCCCTGGCTGTCAGGGATACTTGCTCAGTACTGCAAATGAAAATGGTTTCTGCCTGACTCCATCTGATGTCGAAGCTGTTGCTGCACCTGTAGCAAACCTCTTGATGGGTTCTGATGAGGCAAAGATTTTTAACGACGCAAGCTATAAGTATTATATATTGGGTAAGTCGGGCGAAGATGTCGGCTTCTATTGGCAAAACGGCACAGGTGGAGCCAGTGTCAACAATGCAGCTCATAAGGCCTTCTTGCGAGTTCCTGCTTCAAGCGGTGCCAAGTTCCTCAGCTTTACCTTTGGTGAAGAAACTACAGGTATCAATGGCATTACTGCCAGCGATGCAGAGCAAAGCGGCACAGCACTTTACAATCTTGCAGGTCAGCGAGTAGCTAAGGGCTATAAGGGTCTTGTCATCAAGAACGGCAAGAAGTATCTTGTGAAGTAATAAACAAAATTAAGGATCCATAAACATAGATTTAGTATGAAAAAGTCATATATTCAACCATCCATAGTCATCATCCTTGCCGTTGGAGGGCAAATACTTTCTGGTAGTATTAATATAGGAGATAAAGAAACCGATACTCCAGAACAATATTCCAAGAAAAACGATCAGTTCTCCTTCGTGGATGATGAATCTGAGAACGGTTGGCCTAAAGCCACTTCCGTTTGGGATAAGTAAATAAATAAAAGGTAGCAATTCTCACTCTCTGTATAATTGCTACCTTTTTAAAAAAATCTCGCAGGCAGACATAAGATATTACATGCCAGGAGCCATCTTTGTGCGATATTTTAAGAAAATACGTTCATATAGGTGCAATTTTGCTACAATGCAACAATTTTATGGCTCTATGAACGAATATTTATATCCAGTTTGTTTGATTTCTGTTAATTTTGCTTTCGATTTCAAAACCCATTTAATCTACAAAAACTCTTAAACCGTAAACAGTTTATTAGTATGGAAAAAATTAAAGTAATTATGATGAGCATTCTGATGATGCTCGTTAGTTCGGTAGCTTTTGCCCAGGACAATTCTGTCAGAGGTACAGTTACTGACAATAGTGGAGAACCTATTATAGGTGCCACTATCAAAGTTAAAGGTGGTGCTGCCACTCTGGGTACCATTACTGATATTGATGGTAACTTCAATTTAAAGGTAGCACCTGGTTCTACACTCGTTATTTCTTATATTGGTTGCGAGACAAAAGAAGTAAAAGCTGGCGCCAATATGAAAGTTGTGTTGAATGACAACGCAAAAGAACTGAGCGAGGTTGTCGTTACTGGTTACACCACTCAGCGTAAGGCCGATTTGACTGGTGCAGTTTCTGTGATGAATATGAAGGAGCCTGTCAGTGCTTCAGATCCTAACATGCTGAACTCTATGCAGGGTAAATTGGCTGGTGTACAGGTTGTGACAGATGCTGCACCTGGTGGTGGCGGTTCTTCTATCCGTGTGCGTGGTATGAGTACTATCAACGGCAGTAGCCCTCTCTTGATTATTGATGGTATCGCTTCCAACGAGAACATGAATGCCATCAATTCTGCTGACATCGAGTCTATCCAGGTTTTGAAGGATGCCTCTTCTGCATCTATCTATGGTAGCCGTGCTGCCAATGGTGTCATCATCATCACAACCAAGCAGGGTAAAGGCGACAAGTTGACTGTCAATGTCAACTATGCTGCCAGTTTGCAGACGGTAGCCAAGAAGTACGACATGCTTAATGCAGAAGAGTGGGGAAAGGTTTACTGGCAGGCTTGCAAAAATGCCAACATCCAGCCATCTCATGATCTTTATGGTAATGGTGACACACCTCAATTGATAGAAGGTGCTGCCAATACTGATTGGCAAGATGAGGTTTATCATTCTGCATGGACCAATAATCTTTCAGCCAGTGTGTCGAACAGTGGCAAGAAAGGCAGCATGATGTTCTCTGCCAACTATCTCAACCAGAATGGTTTGATCGATCAGACTTTCTATCGTCGCTATTCAGCACGTTTGAACTCCAATTACAACATTTCTAAGTATGTGACTGTAGGTGAGAACCTGATGGTAGCCAAGTGGTTTGACCGTGGTTGTGCTGCCGGAAACGACCGTGGTATTCCTTTCCTTGCTGCCAGCCAGCATCCTGGTCTTGCAGTACGTAATTCTGATGGCAGCTTCATGAGTCCTATGACAGCTATCAAGTCTGACTTTGCCAACCCTGTTCAGCAGATTTATAATGAAAGTGACAACTCAAACGAGAGCTGGCGCATCTTCGGTAATGCTTATTTGGAAGTAAAGCCTGTCAAGGGTCTTACTTTGAAGACAAACTTTGGTTTGGAACATTCTCAGTACTTTAACAGAGTGCTGAACAGAAAATATTTGCCAAGCGATGTCAACTCTATGAGCCGTGCCTATGGCCAGGGTGACACCTATACTTGGACAAATACAGCCAACTATATGTTTGATATCAACGGCGACCACCACTTTAACGCATTGGTTGGTACCGAGGCCATCAAGTACACTTTTGAGGGTCTTTCTGCTGCTCGCAAGAACTATCTGTTCGAGAGTGACGACTATATGCATATTGATTCTGGTGATCCTACGACAGCAACTAATGGAGGCGGTAAGTCTCAGTGGGCTTTGTTCTCTGTGTTCGGAAAGTTGGATTACAACTATGCAGACCGTTATCTCTTCTCTGCCACCCTGCGTCGTGATGCAACATCTCGTCTTTACAAGGAGCAGAACTCTGGTGTATTCCCTGCATTCTCTGGTGCATGGCGTGTTTCTCAGGAGAAGTTCTATCCTAAGAATAATATCGTCAACGATGCCAAGGTAAGAGTAGCTTGGGGTCAGAACGGTAACTCTGCAGTAGTAGGCAACTATGCTTCTTATTCTACCTATACTCATGATGCCGGCAATGGCGGTTATGATCTTGGTGGTACCAATAACGGTGTTACAAGCGGTGTCATCGTTTCATCAACAGGTAATAAGGATCTGAAGTGGGAAACCACCACCCAGACCAACCTTGGTTTTGACCTTTATATGTTTAACAGCAGTCTGAGTGTATCTTTCGATTATTTCTGGAAGAAGACCAAGGATATGCTTACCTATCCTCCTACATTGTCTGTTGCAGGTCAGAATGCTCAGAAATGGGTCAACTCTGGTGATATGAAGAATACTGGTTGGGAAGTAACGATTGGTTACAACAGCCCTCAGTATGGTGACTGGTCATGGAATGGCAGCCTGAACTTGTCTCGTTATAAGAACGAGGTGGTTAAGTTGAACAACTCTATGAAGTCTATTGGCGGAGATATCCGATTGATGGAAGGACAGCCTATGGGTGTTTACTATGGTTACGTATGCGACGGTATCTTCCAGAACGAAGAGCAGGTTGCCAACCATGCTGCTCAGCAGGGTAAGGGCGTAGGTCGTTTGATCTTCCGCGACCTCGACGGCAATGGTGTCGTTGACGATAAGGACCAGTGTATTATAGGTGATCCCAACCCCGACCTCAGTATGGGTCTGAACCTCAGTGTGACATGGAAGCGACTCACTTTGAGTACATTCATGACAGGTGAGTTTGGCTTTGACATCTACAACCACACCAAGCGTATGCTTCAGTTCATGTCATACAATGCCCCATTCTCTAACCGCAGTACCGACATCTTGAATGCTTGGACTCCAACCAATACTGGAGCTTCTATCCCAGCAGTGACTACAACAGATAATAATAATGAGTCTCGTTGCTCTACCTATTTTGTTGAGGATGGCTCTTACATGAAGATGAAGTTCATCAAGTTGTCATACGACTTGCCTACAAACTGGGTAAAGAAGATAGGTGCATCTGCAATCAATGTTTATGGTCAGATGGAGAATGTGTTTACCATCACAGACTATTCTGGTCTTGATCCAGAACTTCCATTGGGTGCTTATGGTGCTCGTTATGATGGCGGTCCTTATCCTCGCTCACATACATTTACAGTGGGTGTTAATCTTCAGTTCTAAGTGTTACACATTATAATATATACCAAGATGAAAATTACAAAGAGTATCAGATATATGGCAGTTTCTGCCGCTATCCTTGGTTCATCTATGACTTTCGTTTCATGTAACGATTTCTTGGATTTGAAGCCACAGGGTTCATTTACCGAGGCTCAGCTTGACGACAGTTCCATCAATGGTTTGATGGCTGCTGCTTATGCTGGTTTGGAGTCTCATTTCTTTGGCAATAACGAGTCATTTGCCGGTCCAATTACAAGTTGGGTGTTCGATGTTCGTTCTGATGATGCCCTGAAGGGTGGTGGTGACGTTTCTATGGAACAGAATATTCATCAGCTCGAAATCTCCAATATCACCAGCGACAATGCCACAGCACTTTTCAAGTGGAGAAATGACTATTATGCCATCTCACGAGTACACAAGGCTATGAATGCCATCGAATTGGCAGACAATATTGAAAATAAAGCTGCCTTGTTGGGTGAGTTGAAGTTGCTTCGTGCCTATTATTATTTCGATTTGATTCGCATTTTCAAGCAGATTCCTTACTTCACAGAGGCAGAGGATCCTAATGGTAAGCGTGCGGATGAGTATAGCCGTGAGCAGATCTTTGATTTTATCAAAACCGATCTGAAGGAAGCATACTCGGCTTTACCTGAGCATCAGAGCGAGGTGGGTCGTTTCAACAAGTTTGTTGCTGCAGCTGTCATGGCTAAGGTTTCAGCTTTCACTTCTTCATGGGCTGATGTAGAGGAATATGCAGGCTATGTTATCGACAGTCATCAGTATGAGCTGTATGACAACTTTGGCGATATGTCAAAATTGGAGTTTGATAACAAGAAAGAGTCTGTGATGGCCATTCAGTTCTCTGTTACCCCGGACAATGCCCATATCAATTGGTGTAATCTTCTGAATACAACCTATTCTGAGAACAACCTTTTTGGTAATGGTGACGACTTCTATTTGGCAAGCCAGAACCTGGTGAATGCATTTGCAACAGATGAGAATGGTCTGCCTTATCTCGATGGAGCACCAGAAGGCTTGTATGTAAAGACTACAGTTTTAGGTTTGAATGATTATCAGGGAAATGTTGACCCACGTCTCGACTTTACTGTAGGCCGTTTGGGCATGCCTTTCCGTGGCCATACTTACAACATGCAGTGGTGCCGTGCCTATGATATTTACGGAGAGTATTCTGGCAAGAAAGGCTTGATAGATCCAAGTTCTCCTGACATGGTTAATGGTTTCCCATGGGGTGCTTCAGCATTGAATTTCAAGTTGATTCGTTATGCCGACATACTCTTGCTCAAGGCTGAGGCTCTTATCGAGCAGAACAAGAACCTGGATGAGGCCCGTCAGTTGATCAACTCTGTACGCGAAAAGGCTGAACGTAGTGTTGACGGCGACTATACTCCTGTAGATCTTGATCCTTCTAAGGCAAACTATGATGTAGGTCTTTATCCTAATGACAGCAAGTGGACTCAGGATTATGCCCGTAAGGCAGTTCGTATGGAGCGACGCTTGGAGTTGGCTATGGAGGGTAACCGTTGGTACGATCTTGTAAGATGGGGTACAGTGGTTGATACTGTCAATAAGTATTTCCAGACAGAGCAGCAATACCATTCTTATTATAGGGGTGCTGAAATTACTGACGATGAGATTTACTTCCCTGTTCCTTATGAGGAAGTAAACAACTCTAATGGTCTTTATAAATAAAATAATGTCTTAAAAGAATTTTTCAGTCATGAAGAAATATATAAGAAACATAATGGCAACGTGTTTGGCAGTTCTTGCCTTCACTTCTTGCTCAGATGTCAATATACCTGACTCTGTAGAGGCACCTAAAGCTACTGATGTTCAAGCTCAGGTAGATGGTAGGAATGTTACACTCAACTGGACATTGCCTGCTGATGAGGATAAAGTCGGAGTGGATGTTTATCGTAATAGTAAACTCCTCGAAAGTCTTGGTTTGGTAAACACATATTCGGTAACGCGTCAGCCTACTCGTACTGATTTGTACTATACCGTGAAGGTGAAGTATGGTGACGGCCGAGTTTCTGAAGGTACTTCAGTGAAGGTTTACATCGATCAGGAACCTCCTAAGGTAGGTATGCTGATTGCTGCCAACAGTGAGGCAGAACTGGAGGATGACGACGAAATCGCTGCTGTGAATTGGTTCAAGCAGACTTATGGTGATAAGGGTCAGGTTCTGACAGCTGCTGATGCTGCCAAGATTAATCCTTCTGATTTTCCTATGCTCTGGATTCAGATAGACCGTGTGGGTATTGGTAAGGGCATGAACAATCTTCCTGCTTGCATCAATTCCGGTAGTTTGTTGGCTAAACTGACCGAATATGTAAAGGATGGCGGAAACCTCTTGCTTACAAAGCATGCTACACAATTGGTTGCCGGTCTCGGTCGTATAGAAAAAAAGTTTGATGTGACTATTTTCAGTGATGGTAATGGTGGCGAAGGTACAGATATCTGGACAACAAATGCTGTGATTGGCAGCAGTTGTTCTCCTGCATACGATCATCGTGGACACTCAATTTTCAGTGGTCTTGAGGTTATGTCTAAGGGCGTTCAATATGATCACGAAAGCTATCCTCTTGAGGGTCCTGGTATGCGTGAAGACCATAACTGTATGTGGGATTTGAACGCTTATGGTTTGCCAACATTGGCACCTGATGCCAAGAATGTGGTAGATGCTTTTGAGCGTATTACCAATTCTACAGTACTTGCCACATGGGGCCATGTAACTGACTATTGCTGTGCCGGTATCGTAGAGTTCAATCCTACTGACGAGTACAAGGGACGCATTATCGCTATTGGTTTGAGTGCCTATGAGTTTAACCAAAACTCAGGCATCAATCAGTACCAAAAAAATACGGAGACTCTGACAAAAAACAGCATCGATTACCTTGCTGAGTAATATATTTGAATAATTATAAGAACAGGGAGGTTTTCTTCATAGATGGTGTTTCATCGTCTTTGTGGATAACCTTCCTTTTCGAGGTTTTAAGCTAAATCTGTAAAACATGAAACGAATTTACAAAAATACGATTTTATCCATGGCAGTTTTTTTGCCAGTTCTTTCACAGGCTCAGCTTGTGAAAATGCCAATGGATGTGGCTCAAGACGGAACGACTTATGAACAGGTGAGTATGAAGTCATTCAAAGTGAATGGTGCGCTTGCTCCTTACTGTGTGCCAGGAGCTAAAGGCAAGGCTTGGCGACTGGATGGCTATTCTTCCTATTTGCAGGCACAAATAGACCCAACTGTGCTTGCTGGCAAGAAACAGTTAACTTTTTCTCTTTGGGTAGCTCCTGAATCTTATCCTATGATGAAATTGGATCAAGATGGAGAGTGGTTTACGACGATGCTTGGCAACTTAAAACTTGATGATACGAATACGATTCCAACAGGTGAGAATGGATTTGCTTTTCGGTTAGGTTCTCGTGGCAGCTATAAGTTTATTTGTTCTGTCAATAAATGGAAAGTAATGTGTGAACCAACCACTAAATTGTTGCGTTATCAATGGAATCATCTTGTAGCCACAGTTGATGGTGTAAACAGAAAGGTTACTCTCTATAATAATGGAGAATTAGTAGCAAGTAAAACATGTGCAAAAGGAGAAATCACCCCTGGTGGCAGTACCCTTTATGTAGGTAAGTCGTATGTAGAAGATAAGGTGGATGTCTTTTATTTGAACACATACAATGGTTTGCTGGATGATTTTGAGATTTATGATGGCATCCGTACAGATATTCTCAAAGAAAAAGCAGAAAACGCTCCTGTTCTGACTTATTCTCCAGAACGATATGCTGGTGACATACTGCGTCCTTCCTTCCATGGTATGCCCACCGCAGGATGGACTAACGAAACTCATGGAGCCACTTATTACAATGGAAAATATCATGTGTTCTTCCAGAAGAACCCCAATGGTCCCTATATGTCTCGCCTGAACTGGGGACACATCGTTAGTGATAATCTCTATAAGTGGGAGGAAGACCCTACTGCCATCAGTCCAGAAGAGTGGTACGATAAGAAAGGCTGTTGGTCGGGTTGTGTCTTTACTGATGGCGAACTGACAGGTGGTAAGCCTAATATCTTTTATACAGCTGTAGATTATGGAAGAGCTACCATAGCTCAGGCACAACCTGCCGATGATGACTTGCTCACCTGGAGTAAGAAGGCTGGCAATCCGGTAATCAACGGACGTCCTAACGGATTGACTGATGATTTTCGTGACTGTTTTGTTTTCCGAAATGGCAATGACTTGTATATGATAGTTGGCTCGTCCAAAAACGGAGTTGGCGTTACAACCCTTCATAAGTACGATAAGTCGACCAAGATTTGGAGCAATGATGGAAAACTGTTCTTCTCGGGTTCCAATGCAAATCAAGATGGAACATTCTGGGAGATGCCTAATGTCACCAAGATAGGTGATAAATGGTTGTTTACCGCTACTCCTTTGAATACAGGTGTTGGTGTTCGTACCCTTTATTGGACAGGTTCAATCAATGCAGATGGAACCTTTGCCCCCGACAGCCGCACTCCAAAGACCGTAGAGATGGCTGGTTTCTCAAGGGATGGCTATGGCTTGTTGTCACCTACTATATTCCAAAAGGATGGCAAGACATTGATGCTGGGTATTGTACCAGACAAGTTAGCAGGTTCAGAGAACTACAAAATGGGTTATGCACACACCTATAGCTTACCACGCGAAATTAGTCTCGACAGCAAGGGTAATCTGATACAGAAACCATTCTCTGGGTTGGCAGCCATGCGCTCTGAAACATCTTTCAAGATGACGGACTTCGATCTTACTGACGAAAAAGATTTGGATCCAGTGCAGGGTAGAAGTCTTGAGTTGTCTGCAAGGTTTGTTGTAGGCAATGGTGATTTTGGCTTCAGCTTTTTGGGTAATGGCGATAAGAAAGTTACGCTTACCTATCAACCCAATAGTGGTATGTTGTCGTTGGATATGAGTGGCATCAACCGTATTGTCAATGATGGTGTTTTCGGTGGTGTCTACAACTATGCCTTGCCAACTCCTGTTGCGATGGGTGAGGAGATGTCCTTGAAAGTTTTTGTAGATCATTCCATTATAGACATCTTTGTAAATGACACCTATGCAGCTTCTGTCAGGGTATTCCCACGTGATGTGGATGCTGTCAAAGCTACGGCTTTTGTCAAGAAAGGGTCTGTGAAAATGACTTCGTTGGAGGCTTATGTACTCGATGAGACAAGGGTGGCTTCTGGTATTTCTTCGGCAGTAAGCGAAGCAGAAACGAATGTGGTCTATGGCTCAAAGGGCTTCGTCAATTACAATTTGGCATCGCCTAATTGTACCTTATATATTTATGACATTGTAGGAAGATGCGTGAAAGCACAGCAGATTTCCAATACTACAGGGAAGGTACAAGTAGCCAACCAAGGTTTGCTCTTAGTCAAGATAGTGGATAATAAACAGAAAGTGGTGGGGCAATACAAGGTTATTGTTTAGTTATCTCTTCTATCTGTTTGCATTGTGTAGTATTCGTCTCATTCTGTATGACCTCTTGCTTCTACTATAAAAAGTGTTCTAAAGATGAGAAAAACGTTTCTTGTAACATATTTAGCATGTAATGAACGAATATTGCGTGGAAGAATAAGATATGTTTGATAAATTTGCAATCGGAAATACCAATAACGCATTTAAAAACAAAACCCAATAACAAAGTAATGAGAACAATCAGAAAATCTGTGTTGAGCATGATGCTCCTGTTGGCTGGTATGACAGCCTCAGCCCAGGAAACTCAATTCCTGAGTAACAACCATTGCCTCTATCGTATTCACCAGAGTGAGAAATATCTCCTGATACCTGTTCAGGAGAGTGCCGAACTGAGTCATGTCAAGGTGATAGCCAACAACCAGCTGTTGAAGACTTTCAATGTCCGCCTTGCCAATACGCACGTTGATTATTACGTGCCTCTCGACTTGGAGGCTTACAAGAGCCAGAAGGGACTGATGCTCGATATTAATGTCGACGGACAGGCTCGTAACGATGGCGGTATTGCCAACTTCGGATGCTGGAAGGGAATGAAGTTCTCCAACAGCTTCGACATGAAGAACCGTGAGCAGTATCGTCCTCTCTATCACCATACTCCTGCCTATGGCTGGATGAACGACCCTAATGGTATGTTCTATAAGGACGGCGTGTGGCACCTCTATTTCCAGTACAATCCCTATGGATCGCAGTGGGAAAATATGACATGGGGACATTCTACCTCTACCGATTTGGTAAATTGGAAGTTTGAGGGTGAAGCTATCGAGCCAGATGTGATAGGAACGATATTCAGCGGCTCTGCTGTTGTCGACAAGAAGAATACCGCTGGCTTCGGCGAGGGTGCTGTCGTAGCTCTCTATACCTCGGCTGGCGAGAACCAGACCCAGAGCATGGCCTACAGTACTGACAACGGAAAGACCTTCACCAAGTATGAGGGCAACCCTATCATCACAAGCAACGTGCCCGACTTCCGCGATCCTCACATGTTCTGGAACGAGGATATCAAGAAGTGGAACATGATTCTTGCTGCCGGTTATCAGATGAACATCTATTCTTCTGACAACCTGAAAGACTGGACTTACGAGAGCTCTTTCGGTGCAGAGTACGGCAATCATGGCGGTGTGTGGGAATGCCCAGACCTGATGAAATTGAAGGTTCGCGGCACCGACAAGGAGAAGTGGATGCTTCTCTGCAACATCAATCCTGGCGGTCCTTTCGGCGGTTCAGCCACACAATACTTCATTGGTGAGTTCGACGGACACAAGTTTACTTGCGAGAGCAAGCCCGAGGTCACCAAGTGGATGGACTATGGCAAGGATCATTATGCCACCGTCACTTTCGACAATGCTCCCGACGGACGCCGTGTGGCAATAGCATGGATGAGCAACTGGCAGTACGCCAATCAGGTTCCTACCCAGCAGTACCGTTCTGCCAACTCTATAGCCCGCGACTTAGGACTCTTCGAGTACAAGGGCGAGACCTATTGCAGTGTGACTCCTTCTCCCGAGATGACAGCTGCACGCAGCAAGAAGACATCAAAGGCTCTCTCAGAGGCTTGCGAGGCTGTGGTCAATGTGAAGGGCAATGCCACTGTCACCCTGAGCAACGACAAGGGCGAGAAGGTGGTGATGACCTATAATGCCAAGGCTGAGACCTTCGAGATGGACCGTACAAAGAGCGGCAAGACCGACTTCAGCAATGAGTTTGCTGCTGTCACTAAGGCTCCTACCTATGGAAAGATCAGCCAGTTCAGAATCTTCATCGACAAGAGCAGCGTCGAGGTCCTGGATGCCGAGGGCAAGATGGCGATGACCAACCTCGTGTTCCCCACCAAGCCTTACAACAAGCTCACGCTGAAGGGTAAAGGCAAGTATACGGTTTACCAGATAGGAAAGTAAGAGTTGTAAAATAATAACTAACAAGATATGAATAAGTCTATGAAATTGACCCTTATCCCTGTGATGCTTTGTTTCTTCGCCATGGGATTTGTGGATTTGGTGGGTATAGCCTCCAACTATGTGAAAGAAGACCTCAACCTGAATGATGCTACAGCCAACCTGTTCCCATCATTGGTTTTCTTCTGGTTCCTGATTTTCTCTGTTCCCACGGGTATGTTGATGAATAAGATAGGTCGCAAGAAGACCGTGCTGCTCTCACTCTTGGTGACAGTCATCTCTCTTCTTCTGCCTTTGTTTGGCGAAACCTTCGGCATCATGCTTGTATCGTTCTCCCTCTTGGGTATCGGTAATGCGCTGATGCAGACATCGCTCAATCCGCTGGTTTCTGCCGTCACATCCGGCAAGAATTTGGCTTCAACATTGACATTCGGTCAGTTTGTGAAGGCCATCGCTTCCTTTATGGCTCCATATATTGCTATGTGGGGTGCAGTGGCAAGCATTCCTGAGTTTGGATTGGGCTGGCGTGTGCTCTTCCCCATCTATATGATTATCGGTGTGTGTGCAACGCTGTTCCTGGCAGGAACTCCTATTGAGGAGGAGAAGACCGAGGGCAAGGCCTCTGGCTTTGTTGACTGCTTGGCTCTCTTGGGCAAGCCTATTGTGCTGCTTTCCTTCATCGGCATCATGTGTCATGTAGGTATCGACGTGGGCACCAACACCACCGCTCCAAAGATTCTGATGGAGCGTCTGGGCTGGACACTCAACGAGGCTGCCTTTGCCACATCGCTCTACTTCATCTTCCGTACCATCGGATGTTTCACAGGCACCGTCTTCCTTCGTATGATGAAGCCCCGTGTGTTCTTCACCATCAGCATCGTGATGATGGCGCTGAGTATGGCAGGCCTCTTCTTCGGCGAGAGCAAGATGATGCTCTATATTGCCATTGCCCTCGTGGGTTACGGCAACTCCAATGTGTTCTCCATCATCTTCTCGCAGGCTCTTCTCTCTGTACCCGAGAAGAAGAACGAGGTGAGCGGTCTGATGATCATGGGCTTGTTTGGCGGTACGGTATTCCCTCTCATAATGGGTGTTGCCAGCGATGCCATCGGGCAGATCGGTGCCGTGCTGGTGATGGCAGTAGGCGTGCTCTATCTGTTCTCTTATATTAATAAGGTGAAGATGTAAACTTCTGAACTTGCAAAACTTGAATAAAAAAATAAAGATTATGAAAATAGAAGATTTGGATAAGAAATATTGTGTAGGTTTGGGCGAGATTCTTTTCGATGTTCTGCCTACAGGTTCTCAGTTGGGTGGCGCTCCTGCCAATTTCGCCTATCATGCCGGTCAGCATGGCTTGCATTCTGTAGCAGTCAGTGCCGTAGGCAGCGACTTGCTGGGCGACGAGGCTCTCAGATTGTTGGACGATAAGCACCTCAAGTACGTGATGCCACGTGTGGACTTCCCTACAGGAACCGTACAGGTAGAGCTCGATGCAGAGGGTGTTCCTACTTATGACATCAAGGAAGGTGTGGCATGGGACAACATCCCCTTCACCGATGACATCAAGGAGGTGGCTGCCAATGCCGGAGCTGTATGCTGGGGCTCTTTGGCTCAGCGCCACGAGGTAAGCCGCAAGTCTATCTATCAGTTCCTCGACCATACTCCCGAGGACTGCCTGAAGGTTTTCGACATCAACCTGCGTCAGAACTTCTATACCAAAGAAGTGATCTGTGAGAGTTTGAAGCGTTGCAATGTGTTGAAGATCAACGATGAGGAATTGATTACCATCGGTCGTCTCTTCGGTTATCCCGGTCTTGACATCGAGAACAAGTGCTGGCTCATCCTCGGTAAGTACAATCTCGACATGCTCGTGCTCACCTGTGGTGTGAACGGCAGCTATGTCTTTGCTCCAGGCTTCAAGTCGTTCCAGGAAACTCCTAAGGTAGAAGTTGCCGATACTGTAGGAGCAGGCGACAGCTTTACAGGTACTTTCTGTGCCAGCATTCTGAAGGGCAAGAGCATTGCCGAGGCTCACAAGCTGGCAGTAGAGGTAAGTGCATATGTGTGCACCCAGCATGGTGCCATGCCTGTGCTTCCTGAGAAATATACGAAGTAAGTTTCGTTTTCAGTATTTGGTAGTTGATATTTTGATAAAGGACTTCGCTTTCCCTGGTCTGTGATGATCAAGGGCGGCGAAGTCCTTTTTTTTGTGTCTTTGCTATTAAAATATATTAATCTTAGTTGTCATATTTGTGGGTTTTCATTTTTGTTTATATTTTTGCATATTGCTACTGTGTAAACAAAAACGATACAAAAATGAAAACCGGAAAGAAGCATATTATATTATATGTAGTCCTTTTGTTGCTCGTCTTGGTGTCCTGTTCCGACAGGCGCACTGTGATAGGTGTGTCCCAATGTAGCGATGACATTTGGCGCCAAAAGGTGAACCGCGAAATCAAGATTGGGCAGTATCAGTATAAGAATGTGGACGTGGTTCCTGAAGCAAACCGACAAGACTATCAGTGAGGTGGCGGCCGAGGTGGGCTTTGCCATTCCTGGTTACTTCTCTGCTTGTTTCAAGAAGCAGTTCGGCATCAACCCGACAGAGTTGAGAGACTGACATAGAGAAGTTAGGGGTAAGTTAAAGAAGTTATCACTCCCTTCGGTCGTTCGGGAAGTTAAGGGACAATAGTCTTTTGGGATAAGATACATGAACAGACATATCTTTGACTTTCGTCAAAAAACGGCATGCTATATCTTTGACTTTTGTCAAAAAACGGTTGATTATATCTTTGCTTTTTAGCATTTTTAGCATCTAAAGCATTGATTATCATGTAAAAATAGTTATCTTTGCAGCGGTATAGTCATAAAAGATAAAAGTAATCAATCAAAGTTGGCAAAAATGGAAGACAAGAAATACTTTAGCAGACAGATAGATGAATCATTAATGGCGTGGAAAAACAGCACACGCCACAAACCTCTTTTACTCCGAGGAGCCAGACAGGTAGGCAAATCTTCTTCCGTTCGCCACTTGGCGAAACAGTTTGACAATTTTGTTGAAATCAACTTTGAACGCAAGCCTGCATACCTTGAGATATTCAAAGGCGATCGAGATGCAAAGCATATTGTAGAGATGATTAAGTCGATAACAGGTGAACCTATTGTTCCAGGAAAGACTTTGCTTTTTTTCGATGAGATTCAGATGTGCCAGGAAGCCATTTCTTCTTTGCGCTTTTTCTGGGAAGACATGCCTGGGCTGCATGTGATAGCTGCAGGTTCTCTCTTAGAGTTTGCACTCAGCGAAATCCCTACTTTCGGTGTAGGTAGAATCCATTCCATGTTTATGTATCCCATGTCATTCGATGAATTTCTGAATGCTCTTGGTATGTTTTCATTACAGAAATATAAGCGAGAAGCTTCTCAAGAGAAACCTTTATTATCCGCTTTGCATGAACAGTTGGTTTCCTTGTTCCGTACCTATTTGATGGTAGGCGGAATGCCGGAATCTGTAAGTACATGGGTTGATACCCATAGTTACGTGGAATGTCAGGCTGTGCAAAAGGAAATCGCATATACTTACGAGGTGGATTTTGCAAAATATAAGAAACGTGCCAATACCACTCTGTTGCGTCAGACCTTACATAGTGCCGCACACCAGATAGGAGGCAAGTTTGTATATAGTCAGGTGTCTCGTGATTTCAGGTCGTACCAAATAAAGGAAGCTCTGAGTTTGCTCACGCTTGCCGGATTGCTCGTCCCCGTATGCAATACGGCTGCCAACGGATTTCCTTTAGGTGCAGAGGCTGATGAAAATTGCGTAAAATACCTATTCTTAGACAGTGGATTGTTGCTTGCCATCTTGGGTATGGATTTCGGCAATATCACCTCCATATCAGAAGACATATTGATAGGCAATGCAGCTGACCTTGTCAACAAAGGGCACATCACGGAGATGGTGGCAGGATTGGAAATCATCAAGAACCAACAACCTGATAATGTTCCTTCTCTTTATTTCTGGATGCGTGAGGCCAGAGGAGCCTTGGCAGAAGTCGATTACATTCTGGCAAAGGATATGAAAATCTTACCCATCGAGGTCAAAGCTGAAGTAAAAGGAGGCATGAAGAGTCTTTATTCTTTTGTCCAAGCGAAAGGCATCACGCATGCTGTTCGTACTTCGCTCGAAAATTTTGGACGATTCACAAAGGGGGATTGCGTCATAGATATTTATCCTTTATATGCTCTCCGGAATCTTGTTGGAACTTGAAAGAATTGTTTCCTACCATTATTCCAACTTGTGCTGATTATTCTAACACCCTGTAAAACAGAAGTCATATAAATGAACGAAATAATATAAAATCGATGCATGTAACATAATTGCCATGTGATGAACGATTTTTTCTCTGTTGTCAATAAGGGATTTGCTATCTTTGCTGCCAGAAATTTGAATAAACAATAAATAGAATTACTATTAACAAAACCTTTATTTACATGGAGAAAATGAAAACTCTCTTGATGAGCATCCTACACCGACAACAGTATCTGTGTGATGTACATCAATGATGTTTGCAGCTATACCAACCGCATCTATGGCATTCAGAAGAACTGTTGGAGTATCAATAGCTATAATGGCGCCAACGTCAAGATTAGCAATCTGAAGATCAGTCAGTATTAATTGAGAAAGTAGATCAGACACATCGTTTTTTCAAAACACCATAACTTTGCGAGGCTCATCTCCCTTTTTGGGGGATGGGCCTTTTTAGTTTTTTTAGGAATCTTCCCCATTTACGAAAATGAGAATGATAAAATACAGCTACATGAACTCATATTCGGAAGGTTAGGAGCAGACTCCTGAATGGACTTCAATCAATACGGGGAACTACTCATCCCATTCCTCGAATTCCAATTCCAGTTCCTTGTACTCGGGTTTGTGGGTGCTGTTCTCACGGTCTTCTTTCTTGGCTTCTTCGCTTGTGGCATTGCTCACTGAGAGGCCTATGAGGCGGATGGGGTGGGCGGAGGAATACTCCACCTGCTTGAGCAGAAGTTTGGAGAGAGGCAGTATGTCGGCCTTGCTCTTCAGAATCTTGTCTTGAGAGATGCTTCTTGTTATCTGGGTGAAGTCGGCAAACTTGATTTTCAGGGTGAGGGTGCGGCCTTCGAACTCGCTGCGGGCTATGCGGGTAAGCAACTCCAGGACGGTGTGATAGAGTTGTATGATGACGGCAGAGGGAGTATATATATCCTCTAAGAAAGTCTGTTCGCATCCCACAGACTTCCTTTCGCGATACGTAACGACGGGGCGATTGTCGATGCCACGTGCAAAATGGTAGAAGACATGACCAGCCTTGCCAAATACCTCGACGAGATGCTGTTCTGAAACCTTACGCAGGTCGGCTCCGCGGTAAATGCCCATGTAGTGCATCTTCTGCAGAGTCTTCTTGCCTACGCCCCAAAAATCTTCCACGGGCAGTTGAGAGATAAAGTCGAGAGCCTTGTCGGGGTGAATGGTGCAGATGCCGTCGGGCTTGCGATAGTCGGAAGCCACCTTGGCGAGAAACTTGCAATAGCTGATACCTGCCGATGCGGTGAGTCCTGTCTCTGCTTTGATGCGTGCCTTGATTTCGCGTGCCACATCTACAGCCAGCTCTATACCTTTCTTATTATGGGTGACATCGAGAAAGGCCTCGTCGATGGAGATAGGTTCTATGAGGTCGGTATAATCCTGGAAGATGTGGTGAATCTGCTGCGACACCTCTTTATAATGTTCGTGTCGGCAAGGCACGATGTTGAGGTCGGGGCAGAGGCGCTTGGCCTGTGCGATTGACTGTGCAGAATGTACTCCGAAGCGACGTGCCTCGTAGCTGGCTGTAGACACCACACCGCGTGGGCCGTCGAAGCCTACCGCAATGGGTTTGCCCCGAAGTTCAGGATTGTCTCTTTGCTCTACTGCCGCAAAGAAGGCATCCATATCAATGTGTATGATTTTTCTATTCTCCATTCTCATGCAAAAATACTAATAAATCCTTGTTTATGCAAATTTCATTTCTATCTTTCTCAACTTTCGCTGGGTTCAGGAGTTTAGATGATAAAGGAGTTATCACTCCCTTCGGTCGTTAAAAGTTATAGCCATCAGAACGTCGTTTTCGCATCCCTATAGGGACGAGGCTCCATCCCTATAGGGACCGAGGTCAATCTTCCATACGGAATGTTGCCGTAAACGTTGTTTCTTTCTTTGCTCCATATGGAATGTTGCCGTAAACGTTGTTTCTTTCATTGCTCCATACGGAATGTTGCCGTA